>Ga0183260_10000057_pt1 | contig 74617 bp, 70 predicted proteins | sample AntDrymUQ4972206_2_FD_129768 | JGI IMG/M metagenome (GOLD analysis project Ga0183260, IMG submission 129768) | Polar desert sand microbial communities from Dry Valleys, Antarctica - metaG UQ497 (22.06) (version 2) (version 2) | ecosystem: Environmental > Terrestrial > Soil > Desert | place...
CACGAGCGCCACGGCCTCGCGCTTGAGCTCCTCCGGATAGGGTCGGCCCATGGATGACCACCTCCTTGGCACGCCGTTTTGGACGGCTCAGTGTCTCACCTTCATGGTACACATCACGTCGTTTCGGGCGTTTTCGAATTTTTGTATTCTTGCGCCCAAAACGAACACATCGCGTTTTTCGCTTGGCCGCTCCGTCGGGTAAACTATCCCCACAACCCAACTCGGAACGGGAGCTCGGACGAACCGGGCTGAGAGGGTGGCTTCCGGCCACCGACCGTCGTACCTGATCGGGATAATCCCCGCGCAGGAATCATGAGGAGTTCACTCCATGTCATCCGCATCTTTCCACCCGGCCCGCGGCGTCAGCCGCCGGGACGTTATTCGCGCATCCCTCGCGATCTCCGCCGGCCTCGCTGTTTCCGCGCCAACCGCCCGCGTCACGAACGCCCAGGAGAGGTCAAGCGTCACCCTCGCTCTCGACTGGTACCCCAATGCCAACCACGCCGGCATCTACCTCGCTCGCGATCGCGGCTACTTCGCCGATGCCGGACTCGACGTCGAAATCGTCGTCCCTTCCGATCCCACCACCGTGCTTCAAACCGTCGGCGCCGGGCGCGACACGTTTGGCATCTCCTACCACTCCGAAATCCTCTTCGCCCGCGCCCAGGAGGTCCCCGTCGTCTCGATCGCGGCGCTTGTTCAACACCCGCTCAACAGCCTGATGGTCCTCGCCGATTCCGATATCGATTCCCCCGCCGACCTAGCCGGCAAGACCGTCGCGGTTACCGGTCTCCCGGCCGACGACGCCTTCCTCGAAACGATCCTCGTCGAAGCTGGTCTGTCAATGGAAGACGTCGAGACTGTCAACGTCGGCTACGACCTGATGCCGGCTGTGCTCTCCGGTCGCACCGATGCCGTGATCGGCGTCTACTGGACCCACGAGACGATCCTCGCCGAGCGTGAGGGCTATCCGGTCCGTCACTTCCGGCTCGAGGAGTGGGGCGTGCCCGATTACTACGAGCTGGTGATGGTCACCGGCGAGTCGACGATCAGCGACGACGAGGATGTCGTGCGTGGCTTCCTCGGCGCGCTCCAGCGGGGATACAACGACGCGATCGCCGATCCCGGGGCCGCGATCGACGGCCTCATCGCCGAGAGCCCCGACCTCGTCCGCGAGGTCGAGGTTGAGGGTCTCGACCTGCTCAGGCCGCTCTGGACCGAGAATGGGACGATTCCGTTTGGACTTCAGACCGCGGAACGCTGGAACGCATTTGGCGATTGGCTGAAGGCGGAAAGCTTGCTCGTGGAGGATGTCGACATCGGATCAGCCTGGCGCGGCGACCTCCTGCCTGGCGCCGGTGAGGCGACGCCCGTTGCGAGAAGAGCGTGATCGCCTCATGTCCACCCCGTCCCGGCGCCTACATCCCCATCGCCGTCCTCAGCCGTGGCTCGAGGCAATTGCCAACCTCCTCAATGCAGGCTCGTGCACACCTCGTCGCATCCCTCAATCAACCCACATGCCTGGACGCGGATTTGCCCGGTCGGGGCGTACCACATCGATCCATACCCATACACGGCGGAGGCCTCGACCTCGACGGTGGTCTCCGGAATGATGTCTCCAGTATCGTTGCGGAGGTAGGCGCGCAGCCATCGTTCCTCACGGCACAGCCTGGTGATCCGCACCCAGTTCGTCTGGCACGCCTGGGAGTAACGCAGCTCCACCATTCCCACTACGGCGTCGCTTTTGGGTTCAGGAATGTCCCTGCCGTCGACGGTGACCGATACCTTTGCGCATCCCGAGATTTCAGGGTCCTGGCCATTGCACCCATTGCCCGAGCACGGCGGCGTCATCCCAAACAGGGCAACTGCCGCCAACGGCACCGGCGCCCAGTGCAGCCGTCCCATGTACGGTTCGCTGAGTTGAATCACCGTCGGCTGCTCTGTACCGAACGAGGCGATCGCGTCCAGGGGAACGAGCACCGTCTGCGAACCATTGACCGTCGAGTTCAACTCGATGTCTCGGTCGATGGCGGCGCCAGAACCGCGGGACAGACCGCGGGCCCATGCGACATCGGCGGCCAGATCACCCGTTGGCGTGCCGAGCACGATGAGCAACCGCTTCGCCAAATCGCGAGCGGGTCGACGGGAGCCCTGTTCGATCTTGCGAATCATCGTCTCCGAGCAAGAGGCCCGATACGCCAACTGGGCCTGGGTGAGCCCCAACACATTCTTGCGCCGCCCGCGCAGCCACACCCCGAACGGTTCCGGTCGTTCCACGCTCGCCTCCATGTCTGCTTTTTGTCCGTTTTGGGGGTCGCTCAAGTATCGGTATTCAACGATAACTGCGACGTAAACTGACAATACGTCACATGCACGTCACAACGCCAAGAATCCACAAACCCCGAGGCTTCCCTTCGGCGCCGATTTCATGGACTCAACAACGTCTCGATCTCACCTTCCATGCTCATGAAAGAGGACTGTACGATGCGGATGAACCACTGGAGCGACACGAGGACCCGACTCGCGCTGCCGCCGCTCAAACTTCTCATGGTCCTCGCCCTTGTGCTGGGCATGATCGGGCCATCCGCGATGCGGCCGGTGCGCGCCGCCGGGCCGCTCTACCCGGATCTGGCGACAACCAAGCCATCGAGCCTCTATTTCAGTCGTGTGACCATGGGCGATGGGGTGTCGCATCATGTCCTCCGCTTGTCCAACACCGTTTGGAATGTCGGTGAGGGCCGGCTGGAGTTGCAGGGCGATCCCAATCCCAATGGCGGCAGTCGCATTTATCAGAACCTCTACGACCACCCAACTGGCGGTTCACGTGTTGCCCAGGAACAGGTGAATTCCGATCTGCTCTATCACCCGAGTCACTACCATTACCACTTCTCCAACTTTGCATCCTATCAATTGCTGCAGCGCGATTCGAATGGCTCCTACCAGTCGACAACAAACGACGGCGCCAAGACGAGCTTTTGCATCGTCGACTACGTCCGTCTCAACGCATCTGGCCCGGCCGGGGAACGCTACACCGCTTGCAGTGGGACGCTGCAGGGGTTGTCGGTGGGTTGGGGCGACACCTATTTGGCGTCGCAACCCGAACAGTGGATAGACCTTGGACTCTCGCCTCTCGCTAATGGTTCCTATGCCGTTCAGTCCACAGCCGATCCCTTGCGGAGCCTCAACGAGGGAGGGCGATTCAACAATAATGTCGCAATCACCTACTTCAACGTGCGGGATGGGATCATCACGATTGGGACATCGACCTCTCCGGCGCCAACGGGCGCAACGGGCCGGGTCGTCAATACCGGGGGCTCCAGCCTGAACTGCCGGACGCAACCAGGGGGCTCGATCATCACCCGATTGGCGGCGGGATCGACCGTCCCAGTCACCGGCGCTGTCCGGAACGGGTGGTATCCGGTGACTTGTGGGGGCCGAGCGGGATGGGTCTCCGCGGATTATCTCCAGGTGAGCGGAACCACCACGTCAAACCCAACCCCAACCCCAACAACACCGCCGACCGGGACAATCGGCACGGTCATGAACACCGGGGGCGCGAGTCTCAACTGCCGCACCCAACCAGGGGGCTCGATCATCACCCGGCTGGCAGCGGGAACGACCGTTCCAGTGACGGGAGCGCTCAGGAATGGTTGGTATCCCGTGACGTGCGATGACCGAAGTGGATGGGTGTCCGCCACCTATCTCAAGGTGGGTGACGGCGCCACCACGATACCGCCAGAAGGGTTGACCGGCACGGTCGTCAACACTGGTTCGGGTCGCCTCAACTGTCGCACGCAACCTGGCGGACCGATCATCACTACGCTTGCCGCGGGGTCAACCGTTACAGTCACCGGCGCGACGCAGAATGGTTGGGTTCCCGTAGTCTGCGCCGATCGCTCAGGATGGGCGTCGGCGGCCTATCTCCAAGTCAGCGGAGGCGCCACACCGACGCCGACCCCAACCCCAACTCCTACAGCGACACCGACACCCACGCCGGGTCAAAACACGCCCACGGCGACGACTGTCGCGGCAACGTCAAGCCAGGTTACACCGCCGCCGACCATGCCGCCGCCAACGGCTACCCAAGCTCCTCCGACGCCAACGATGCCGCCGCCAACGATGCCGCCGCCAACAGTGCCGCCGCCAACAGTGCCGCCGTCAACAGTGCCGCCGCCAACAGTGCCGCCGCCAACGATGCCGCCGCCAACAGTGGCGCCAACCGCGACCTTGGAGCCGACCGCGGAGCCGACGCCGACGCCAGAGCCAGAAGAACCCGCCGCGATGTCGATTGAGAATGGCTCGACTGTCCTGGTCACCGATCCGGGTACGGACCTCCGCGCCGAGCCCTCAACCGAGGCGGCGGTCGTCGAATCGTTGACGCCGGGCACGGAGTTGCTCGTCACCGGCCCATCGCGGGACCAGGACGGCGTCGTTTGGTGGCCAGTCGAGAATCCGGCTACCGACAACACTGGTTGGGCCGACGAGGACTTCCTGGAGGTGAAGTCGTAGCCTCCGTGGTCGCCCGGGGCAACGCGTGCTAGTCATAAATTGGGAAATGATGAGTACTCCCGCAATCAAGCGTTCAACCCCGCTGCCGGATAGTGGCTCCGCGACTCCTCCGGCCGGCAAGACAACCTCGCGGAATGACTGCTAACCGCTTCATGGACTGGCCTATGCCCCCATCGCGGTGCGCAAGCGAGGGTCGAGGTAGTCGCGGAGCGCGTCGCCGAACATGTTGATGCAGAGCACAAGCAGTCCGAGCGTCAGGCCCGGGTAGAGCACCGTCCACGGGGCCTGTTCCATCGCGTTCCGGTTCTCGCTCAGCATCGAGCCCAGCGACGGCGTCGGCGGCACGGCCCCGAGCCCCAGATAGCTCAGCGCCGCCTCCAGGATCACCGCGCCGGACATGCTCAACGCCAGTTGAACCAGAATCGGCCCAGCCACGTTTGGCAGGATGTGCCGGAACAAGACCCTGCTGGTCGACGACCCAGCCGCAATCGATGCCTGCACAAACTCGACATTCTTGAGCGACAGCGTCGAGCCGCGGACGATCCGCGCGAATATCGGCGTCTGGACCAGCGCAATCGCCAGCACAATGCTCCGGAACCCCGCACCCCAGATCGAGACGATCAGGATCGCGAGCAGGATCGAGGGAAATGAAAACAGCACGTCCATCACCCGCATCGTGACGTATTCCTGCCAGCGACCGGCAAATCCCGCCACCAGACCGAGCACCGTGCCCACTGTCGCGGCGATCAGGACCGAGACGACGCCGACACCCAGGGAAACCCGGGCGCCATGCAGAATCCGGCTCCAGATATCCCGCCCGAAGACATCGGCGCCCATCAATCCGGTCTCCGCCGGCGATTGCAACCGTAGCGCTGGAGCCATTTCGGTCGGGTCCGAGGGCGCCACCAACGGCGCGCAGATCGCCAGCATCGTGAACGCCAGAAGCACAACTCCGGCGAGGAGCCCGACGCGGTTGTGCCTGACCAGCATCCAGAAGACGCCGGTTCGCTTACGCGAGGCGAACGATGTCGTGGAGGCGACCATCAGTCTCGCGCCTGGATCCGGGGATCGACAACTCCATAGACGATATCGGTGATCAGGTTCATCAGCACGAACGCCGCCGCAATGAACAGGGTTGTGCCCTGCACCACCGGGTAGTCGCGCTGGGAAACCGCATCCAGCGCGAGGCGCCCGATTCCCGGCAGCGCGAAAATCTGCTCGACGATCACCGTGCCGCCAAGCAGGTAGCCGCTCTGGATTCCCACCACCGTAATCACCGGCACAAGCGCGTTGCGCACCGCGTGCCCCAGCACCACGGTTCTCGGGGCCAATCCTTTCGCCCGGGCCACCATCAGGTAGTCCTTGCCCAATTCATCGAGTAGGGACGATCGGGTCATCCGCATAATCGATGCGGCGAGTAATGTCCCCAAGGCGATCGTCGGCAGGATTAGCGACTTCAGGTTTGACCACAATCCCTGCTCGATCGACACGAATCCCGTCGTCGGCAATACCGGCCATTGCGTCGAAGTGAACAGGATCAGCAACGTCGCGATCAGGAAATTGGGAATCGAGAGGCCAACCAATGCGACCACCCGGATCACGACATCGAGCGGCGCCCCACGGTTCACCGCCGCGATGATTCCGGCAGGAATCGCCAGCAACAGCGAGAGCAGCGTCGCCAATCCCGCCAATTCGAGCGTCACCGGCAACCGGTCGAGAATCGCCTGAGCCACCGGTTGGCCGGTGCGCAGCGAGTTCCCCAGATCCCCGGTCAGCACATTTCCCAGCCACCGGAGGTACTGAATTGGCAGCGGTTGGTCCAGCCCGTACGAGGCCGCAATTGCCGACCGTTGCTCCTCGCTGACATCGGGACCGACTCCGATCATGACATCGACAAAACTGCCGGGAATCAGCCGCATCGCGGCGAAGACAAGGATCGAGATGCCCAGCAGAGTCGGCAAGAACACTGTCAGCAATCGCCTGGCCAAAAATCCGATCATTGCCGGCGATCCACCTTCCTGGAGCGAACGATGCCCATGTTACGATCTACCCATGATCTAACAGGCATGGCCTGGCGGCCAGTCTTCACATCCTTCTACCCCATTACCGAGGGAGAATTGCGTTGAACAGCAACGTTGAAATCGCCGTGCAATGCACTCCGCTCACCACAGTCCACGCCGAACAATGTGAGGCCATCGGCCGATCGCTGCCCATCTGGTTCGGGATCGAAGATGGACTTATCGAGCTTCGCCATTGCGCGGAGACGAGCCCTGGCCTGATCGCGACAATCGACGGCGACCTGGTCGGGTTCATCACAATCGCCATGCCCTTCCCGGAAACCTGGGAGATTACCTGGATGGCTGTTGCTCCGGATCATCACCGCCAAGGCATCGGCCGCGCCATGATCGAAGCGGTCTCCGCCCAGGCCCGTACCGCCGGCGCCCGCTTGGTGCATGTGAAGACGCTTGCCGACGAGCATCCCAGCCCGGAGTACGCAGGGACTCGGGCCTTCTACCAGGCCGTCGGCTTCGACCGCTTGATCGTCCTTCCCGAACTCTGGGGACCAGAGAATCCGTGCCTGTTCATGGTCCGGACGCTCTGACGTCATTCCGACGCAGGAGGAATCTCTTCGCCGCCGCGAATTGCCTAATCGTTCGACGCGGCAGGTGCAAGTTTCCTCGTACCTCGGAATGACAGCACGCTTGGGAGGACCCGCGGGTCCTCCCGTGGCGGCGGGTAGCGTGACCTACGAAATGCTCGTATTCTTCAACGTTTCCCACGTTTGCAGCGACGACGGTGTGAAGCCCGCGACGTTGTCCCGCGTCACGAAATGGGCCACCCGCGTGCTGATGAAAATCGCCGGCGCGGTGTCGGCAATCGCCACTTCGACGTTCTGATAGGCGCCCTGGCGCGTCTCGCGATCGTTCGAGTTACGACCGGCGTCAAGCAGCATGTCCACTTCTTCGTTCGAGTATTGGAAGGCATTGACTGAGGCGCCGGTGTAGAAGGCCGGATACAGCGCGCGGTCGGGATCATTGCCCGACCCGTTGAAGCTGACGAAGGCGTCGAAATCGCGGGCGATCCAGCGGTCGATGAATGTGCCCCACTCAACCTGCTCGAGTTCGGCGGTGACGCCGATTTCCCTGAGCTGATCCTGGATCACGAGCGCAATACTTACGAACTCGGGGTACAACTGACCGACCAGGATCGTGAAGGTGAGGTCCGATTGTTCGGCCTCTTCAAGCAACGACATCGCGCCATCGAGGTCGACCTCATAGTTCGGCAGTTGCTCGATCGGTTGGGCCCACTCGCCGAGAGTCGGCACCAGCGGTCCGGTCACCTGGCCCTTGCCAAGGAACACCGCATCGACAACCGCCTGACGGTCGATCGCCTTGCTCATCGCCTGTCTCACCTGCTCGTTCGCAAACGGCCCCTCCGCGCAGTTGAGGCCCAGCAGGTAGTAATCGGTGGTCTCCTGCTCCAGCACTACTACCCCATCGCTCGAAGTCGCGGCATCGACCGAGACTGGATCCGCGAGTGTCGTCAGGTGCACATCACCGGTCCGGATCGCCGCCAGTCGTCCCGCCTCGTCCGGCAGGATCCGGTACGTAAGTTGGTCGAGAACCGGAGTCTCCGGTTGCCAGTACGAGCCATGACGGGTCAGGATCGTTTCGACATCGGCTGTCGCTTCCTCCAATTTGAAGGCGTTGGTGCCGACCATCGTCGCGGTGAAATCGACCGGTTCCTCGGTCTTCGGCACAATCGAGGCGTACAGCGCCGCCAGCGTCGCGAGGAAAGGTCCGTAGGGAGCGTTGAGGGTGAACGTGACCGTGCGCTCGCCATCCGATTCAATGGATTCCACTGGTTCGAACTGGGTTGCCCAACTTGAGGCGGTCGCCTCGTCCTTGATCCGGTCGAAGGTGAACTTGACGTCGTCCGCGGTCAGCGGCTTGCCATCGTGGAAGGTGACGCCCTCGCGCAACGTAAAGATAAAAGTCAACTCGTCCGGATTTTCCCAGGATTCCGCGAGTTCGGGTTGGGGCTGGCCATCATCGTCGAAGCTGACGAGCCGCTCGTAGACAACAGCGAGCAGCTCGAAGCTCGATGTCGCGGTGACCAAGGCGGGATCGTAACCCACCGCCTCGGCCGATTTGCCGATGATCAATTCGCTGACTTCCCCGTCCTGGCCATAGGCGCCAGGCGCGGCCGCCGACCCAGCGGCCAGGGCCGCACCGCTGGCTCCGACTACTTTGACGAGATCGCGCCGATTGATGGTCATGAGAACCTCCCCCGATCGAATGGGCCAATCCGCACCTCATTGCGCGGATACGCAGAGCATGATTCGTCCCGTTGTGTAGTCATTATCACCCAAAGTCGGCCGATCCGGCGCCTGGATTCGAATCGCTGACATGAGTCATCCCGACGAAGGAGGAGCCTTGTCTCAGTGGCGGGACTGCTTCGCCGCGACCACGTTCCCGCCAGCGCCACGCCGCGGCTCCTTACCGCCCGAGCAGTCCTCAACCCCCAATCGTTCCGACGCCTATCTTCGCATCGCCAACGGATAACCGCACCGCTGGGTCGCCGATGATCGCATACCCCCTGGCGTCATTATTGGCAATCCACAATCGCGCCAGCTTGACGTCATTCGGGATCAGGTTGTCCCGTTTGATGGCGTCCAGCTCTCCCGTCAGGATGACGGAAATCTCTGCGTACCGTCCATTGAAAAACTCCATCGCGGCCCCAACCGGCATGCCCTCCATGAGTTGTTTGAACGTGCTCTCGAACACCTCTCGTTGGGGTCCGGCCCCTTGCCAGTCGAACGAGCATCCCCACGCCCGTTCCACGTGACCGACGATCGCCAGCGCTCCCCCTTTCGGGTGTCCCAGCAGCCGCCGGGGCAGGGCCGCCACGAACGCATGGGGCGCCAGAGGCGCCGCCTCCTGGAACGCGTGGTGGGCGAAATCATCCAGACGCGGTGTGCCGGCCCCGTAACAGGCAAAGTGAAAGCCAATCATCCCCAGCAGCTGGGCGTCGCTGCCGATGTCGTCCGCGGCAAGGTAATGGTCTCGGGACATCGCGCCCTTATGCTGCTCGGGTCCTGGCCAGTCCTGGCAAATGAGGGCGCCCTGTTCAGACAGCAGGCGTGGATCGTCGATCGGGAAGCCAATCCCGTGGCTTGCGGTGAAGAGCAATGCGGGAGTCCCATCGCCCCCGAGCAGGCTCCCCAGCCGCTCCTTGGTCGCCTGCCCCGCACCGACCATCGCGTCGACCGTCCACTCGGTTTGGTCCTCCCTCAGGAAGTGCGCCAGCGGCGCGACGAGTTGCGTCGCGCTCAACTCGGTCGCGGGGTCATCGTCGTTATGGACACCGAAAAAGACGGCTCGACGCGGGTGCGTGACTGACGTCTCGGCAACCACCACGCTGTGGGCATACTGCGCATACTCCTCTACCGTGTCGAAGTGAAGGCGCCCGACCGCGCGCTGGACATCGAGTTCGTACTGGAAGCGAAAGGGAATGGTCTCGGGATCGCCGACGATCAGCACGTAGTAGGGAAGTTTGTCGGGTTTAGCCGGACCGGGACCCACCCCAAACCGGGCCAGAAAGTCGTGTGCAGATTCGCCGGGACGGTGGCCATCGTCCCCAGTGTACTCTCGGTATCGCCGCTCGTCGGAAGCGGACGCAACCGAGCGGCGATGGTCTAGCAGCTCCGCGAGCGCGTTGCGGACCTCTGGTTTCGCGTCCCGGGCAAAGATCACACCCCAACCGGCCTGTCCCAGGTCCTTGGGGTCGCGGTCATCGACCATCCGGAACGTCGGCTCATTCTGCAGGAACTGGCGGACCTTCAGATCCTTTTGGTGCTGGTCGGTGAGGCGCTCCCCAAGGGCAAATTGCGCGACTTGGGCGGTGGTGAGCGGTGGCAGGAGATACTCGCCTGTCGCTCCATTCACCCCGTTGAAGACTAGCGATTGAGTTGAATCGACCATTGCCTGCACCCTACCGATCGGAAGAACGAGACTGAACCCTGAGGCGAGTTGCGGACTGGTTGACACACTGCGGAGCAACGGAGACGCTGTCATTCCGGTCCTGAGCGGAACCGAAGAGAGGAGGAAACTTCGTCTGCGAATGCCAAACCTGAGAGGTCAACCTTCATGCACTTCGCTGTACAACGGCCAGTCATTGCGTACCGGCGCCCGGATGTAGCAGCCGTGCTAACCAATGCTCAAGCTGAAATTGAAACCATCCTGGGCGTAGGCGACCAGGATGACGCCCGAGTATCTCGGGAGGAGTTGGACCAGGACATCGCTGACGTAGAGATGAACGGTGACGCGGCGTTCGAAATTGCTGCCCACCATGATGTCCTGGTATTGGCCGGCGATTGCGGCATCGCCCGGCAGGAGTTCGTTGATGACGAACGTCTCCATATCACTGAACGAAAGGGCCGTCCCTAACTGGTACTCGACATACGTGGTGCTTTGGTCATCGTCGAAGCGGACGTAGAGACCGCCGCCGTCGTTCAACTGGTAGACAAGGAAGCCATCGGTCCGTTGCTCAACGAAGGTGAAAGAGGCGCCCCAATCCGCCTCGCCATAACCGAAGACGCCTGCGTCGGTTGATTGGGCCATCGCCACCGGCGCCTGGGAAGCGATGTGGGAACCCGGACTGGCGCCCGCCAGCGCGGAGATCACGACCAGATACGACGCCAATTTCAGCCAGTTCATGGAATCCTCCTCTTGCGGATGTCGCGATTGCTGAATGCTGCCTCACTCGGTTGTTTGCTGACAGGTTGGCTCCCATTCCTCTGGCGGGTTCCTGTTCAGGTCGTCTCGTATCTCCTCGCATGTCAGTGTTCGGCCCGCCCTGGTGAGGGCAAAGTCTATCCATTCATCGGTCTGCAGATTCCACACAACGACCCACCCGTTGGCGTCACCCGATGCCAGGTAGCGCTCATCCCCTTCAAAACTGAGGCTTGTCACGGCGCTGAGGTGCCCCGGAAGCGGGCCGAGCAATTCCCATTCTCCGTCCATGTCTTCCCAGATCACGATTTCGCCATTCTCGCGACCCGCCGCCAGGAGATTGCCGTCGTGGCTTTGGTCGATACTGATGATCCCGGTACCAATGGCCTCAGGATCGAGTCCGAAACTTTCAAGATTCGACGGCGTCAAGTGGTCACGCTCCGCACACGACCTGGTGGCCGCGGCGCCGCTCTCTGGCGTGGAGACGCCTGGAGGGCGCGATTGCGGGGAGGAGACAGATGGCTGCACCCCGGGGACGGGACCCTGAATCAATGGAGTTCCCAGCGTACTCGGGGCCGACGCAGGAACTGGAGTGGTAGGAATCCGATTCAGGTCCCACGGCGCCTCCGTGCCATCGCCGCCAACGGAGACGAGTACGCTCGCTTCGGCATCGAACACCAGGCTGGCGACACAGGATGTGTGAGCCGGAAGCGGGCCGCTCACCGATTGGGCGATCGGCGGCATTCCAAGCGGGTTCCAGAGCACGGCCCTCCCGTCAGCGGCGCGTGAGACCAACCATCGACTATCTGGTGTGGTCGCGATTTCGAACACGGCATGTTCCGTCGCCTCCGATAGGACCGCGCGTATTCGGGGATCATCGGCGATCGTCGCCCGGGGCACGTTCCAGCGAACGATTCCCCCATTCTCGTGACTCGAAAACAATGTTGTCGCGTCGAGCGAGTTGAAGGCGAGCCCAGTAACTGGCTGAGCGGAAGGTTGCAGCAGTTGGTCTGTACCCAAATGGCGCAGGAAGAGCCCATTCTGCCCACCAAAAGCCAGGAAGCGGCCGTCAGGACTGAGTGCGAGAGCATCCACCGAGATGCCCCGCGATAGATAGTGAACTCTTGCGGTTTCCTGGTCCCCGTTTCCCTCGGAGAGGGAGTCGAGGCTGACAATCTCCTGGTCCTCGCGCGGATCACCCCACGAGAGGATGCTGCCATCGGTGTAGCCCGCGATAAGTTGGTTAGAGCCGTCCGCGGGATTGAAGATCAAATTGAGCACTCCAGAACCGCAGTCCGCATCTTCGGTTGACGGTCGAAGCATGAGGGGAGGCTGCGGATCCTGGACGTTCGTTACGTCCCAGAGTCCGACGATACCGTCCCCGTACCCAGCGGCAAGGAGACCGCCTTGGTCGAACGTCAGGCTCGTCACCGCAACGTCCACGGAGGAAACGGTGGCAAGCGGAGGGGGGTTCGCTTCGTCGAGGTCGCAGTTCGAATCGACCACTCGCGGCGCGAATGTCGTGAGTGGTTCAGGGGTAAATGGGTTGCTCACATCCCAGACACCGATGGCGCCATCCGCTTCACCCACGGCAAGCAACGCGGCGCCCTGGACATTCGCAAGGGAGAGGGCCAGTGCAGTGACCGATCCTGTGCCCTGGGTTTCCGATTGCGGAAGATAGCTCAGGGCGCTTACTGACGGGGCAATTGACGGGGTGGGTAGGCTCGCCAGGACCACCCGACCGTGACCGTCTGTGGTAGCAATGAATCGACTATCGCCACTGATCGCCACCGGGGCATCCGAAACTGAAGCCGCTGTAGATGAGCCCGCTGCCGGAGTCGTTGCCGCCAGAGTCGGCTCGATTTGGATAGGCGCCACGAAGTATGGCTGCACCACGAGACCGTTGAAGAGGCTGTTCCTTGCGTCGAAGCTGACCGGGATGCCTTCGCTCTCCAGGTACTGGACTGCTTCCACCGCGAGCAACAGACCGAGATCGAGTTGGTCCTGCTCCCCGGTTTCCAGGGGCAACATGGAGAGCCCCAGTCCGGCCCACCCACTCGAGATCGTGAGGACATTTGCCCGCTCATCCTGCCGGGTTTCCATCACCCCCCAGACGACGACGGCGACGACGAGCAGCAATGCCACCGGCACGACGTACAACAACAGCCGTCTCCTCAAAACCGCGCCGCTTTGGTCCACGAACCGTTGCTCGTAATTCCGGAGATGGACATCGGGCTGGCTGGACCAACGCTTGGCGCTCACCCAATCTCGAACTCCGAGGAGGGCAGTGTCCGGCTTGTCGGTCCGGTCCCATTCGGCGGCGGCGCGCTGCGTATGGTTCAGGTGTCTCGCGGACCAGCTGTCGTTGCTGTCGCGCACGGGTCGAATCAGACGGTCGTGGGCAAGCTCATACCGCGTCGCATTGAGCCGGGTTTCCCGGTTGACCAGCTTGGCCTCGACCAGGGCTTCGACGATCCGGTTTTCGAGACCGCCGCTCTGCGTCGGCCCGTGCGTCACCAGGCCACGTATCCCTTGTTCCTTGAGGATCAGTCCATGTTCGAACCAGTCGCGAATATCGCGTTCCTCCACATCGGGGAACGACTCCGCGATTTTTGCCACGCCCTTGTCGTAATACGCGCGCAACGCGGAGTCGACATCGTCCGACGCCTCGATGTGCTCCGTGGTGATAATTGCGCCGGGTTGAGGTTTCACCTGGTCCCAAAGCCGGTCGCAGACAACCTGAAGGTGAAGTGGTTCGATGTAAAGCGAATTGCCGGCTTGTTCCGCGACCGCCATTTGGTCATCGCTGTTCCGCTGCCCTCCGCCCAGGTCGTCCAGGAGACGCGTCACCGCATCCTCAGCAAACGTCACCGGTGCGAACGGAGTCGAAACGTCGTGTCCTGGCGAGGTTAGAATCACCTGGGGCGGTTGCACGATCGCTTGCCGCGCGTCATCCCGTTTCAGCAGGTCCAGGCGAAAGTGATTGGCGAGCCTCGTCGGCACCGCACGCCGGTAAGGATCGAGACCGGCAAGGTAATCCTCCCGCAACGTGAATACCGCCCATCGGCGGTCGTAGAGGGCATCCGCGACTTGCTCAAAGAAGCCGTACCGCAACTTCCGAACGGCGAGACTGGCGGGCTCCGTCGTCAGAATCTCCTCGAACTGGTCGAAGATCAGCACGTCGTATTTGGGGACATGTTTCGGTTTCTCGTCCGGTCCCGGTTGCGGCCGCGGTAGCCGATCCAGATACTCCTTGAGCGTCATTTCGCCCAGTGTGGCCGAATCGAGATTGAGCCGCTCTTCTTCCGGCAGTCCTTTTTCGAGAGACTGCAGCGTGCTCATCACAAAGCGATTGGCCGAGTCTTTTACGACGGTGTCTTCGAGTGGATCGTTGACCCGAATCAGGGGCAGCACCCGGAACCGTTCCTTGCGCAGGGCCGGGATCAGTCCAGCCTGAAGCAGTGAGGTCTTGCCAGCGCCCGACGGCGAGTAGAGAAGCACGATCCGCTCGGCGATCACGAGATGGACCAGGTCCCGGAGCTCCCGCTCTCGCCCAAAGAACCGGGAAGCATTGTCTTCAGTGAACGAGTTTGGGCCGACATATGGGTTCTTCGTGGTCGGGATTTCCATTATTCCACCGCCATCGGATCGCAGTGGCATTCTTCCAGCGCGCTGAAGTCAATCGGGTAACTGGGGTAGGCGCGATAGGTCTCGAACCAGTGCTCGTGTAGCTTGCCCAGGAAGTCCGCGCTCTTTCCCCAGAAAATGGCCTGCTGCGAACCGAATCCCGCCCGCTTGAAATAGTCTTCAAGATAATTGCGCGCCCACATCGTGTCTTCAACGCGACCCGCTTGCGGATGCACCTGGACCGCTACCTGGTGTCGGTCCCCCGGACGGCCACCTGACTGGCTGGCGATGATCCGCATCAACACCCTGAACATCCAATCGGACATCTCGAAACCGATGAAAAGTAAATCCTTGTCGATCAGCGCCGTGAGCACGTGTTCGGGGATGTCTTCCTTGTCGGCGTTGGATCGAATCAGGTAGTCGAAGTAGTCGTCCTCCGTGAGGACGACACGCGAGTTGTGGACCTTGTCATCGAGATGCCCAAAGAGGTGATAGACGAGAGGGTTGTCCCAGGTTGGAAGCTGTTGGGCGGCAACGCGGTCCGGATGATCCTCGGCGAGCCTGGTTCGATTCCAGTCGTGCCGGTCATCCTCACGCCAGCGAAACAGTTGGCGGTTCGGCGTTCGCCCAGCCTCGGTCAAGGCCGCGGTCAGCAAATCTTCCGGGTTGGCGGTGATGTAATACGGGAAAGGCAGCTGGGCCAGCACCTTGTGGGGCTCCAGTTCATCGACTTGCCGCAGTTGTCGCCCGACCGCATCGATCTGATCGAGGAGTCGCGGGCTGTCGAAGCCTGGCGGCGCGTTCGAGCCGTGTCGATGCTGCATTTCCTTCTTGAACCACTTGCGGAGGTCGGCGCGGAGTTCGACCTCATTTTTCAATGTCGAAACATACTGCGCAATGCGAGGCAGATTGTCCGTTTCATGGGCCGGAAGCGGGAAATTGAGATCGTCGGCCCAGCGGCTGGCGATCGTCCGCGGCGAGCCAACCAACCCTTCGAGCAGCCCTGGTCCAACAATAACGGTGCAGCGCTGCTCGCAGATGCTGGCGATCAGCGTCGACCATTTGAAATCCTGTTGGCCGCTCGCGTCGGTCGGAAACACCATCTCCGGCTCATACCAGAGGAGACCGGATTTCAAACGCATGAACAACACCGGCATCCACGCATCGGGACGGTCCTTCACGGTGGCGCGGGCAGCCGCCACCGCCTGATCCACCTGGCCACTTTCCCGCAGGTTCGCGAAAAAGGCCGGCATGAACGTCTTGAGTGTTTTCATCGTGACATTGCCCTGCATCGCCAGCACCGCCGGCACACCGGCGTCAGCGATCAGGGGCCCCACCGCAGCCATTTCACCACGGTCGTCACTGTGGGTATCGGCCCCGCTGCCGGCGCTCATGCACGACGCGAGAATCACAAGGCGCGGTTGCCGGTCAAGTTCCCAGAGCTTGTGGGCAAGTTCGGCGCCAGCCACGACATCCGCTTCGCCCGCGGCGGTCTCGAGCCAAAGTTTCGGATGACCATCCTCGGTCCGTTGACCGTGACAGACCAGGTAGAGGATGTCGTACCCATCGCCTTGCCGTAATTGCGATTCAATGTTGGCGAGCGTGGCGTTACCGAGTTTCGCATGGCCCTTGGAAGCGAGCACGTCAACCTTGATCCCGCACCCCTCCAACCCGGATCTGACCCTGTCGAGTTCACCGGGCACGTCAATCGGCGCCAGGGGCGGGCCGTTCACGCCATTCGACGAGTTCTGGATGTTCGTCGGATTGGCGATACCCACCAGCGCCCGCATATCGTCCTTGAGCCGTGGCTCACTATCGTCTTTGCGCCGGCGCTGGCCCCACTGCGGTTCCTCGTCGTTCAGGTATCGGGAGAACAGGATTCGCTTGCTCGATGCCAGCGTGGCCCCGGAGAATGCCGTCGGCGCGGTCGGGTCTGGAAGCGTTTCCCACAGCAGGTCTTGCAGATCCATCGCGCTGTGCGCCGTGATCAATTTCATGCGAAACGGTTGATCCGCCGATACCGCTTCGTCGAAACGCTTGCGAACCTGCCCAATTCCGAAGAATGTGTCGCCCAGGGCCTGGCCATATTCCGTGACATCGATGCCCACGGCGGCCATCGCGGCGCGTTGCCTGAGTGCTTCGAGATTGAACTTCACGTCCGCCGCGGCGGTGCGGAACTCCCGCTGTTCTTTCCGGTCCTCCCACGCATCCTGCCAGCGCAAGACAACCAAAAACGTTTCACCGCTGGTCCGGTGAATCTCGACTTCGAGATTAGCGATGTCTGCCATTGAGGCGCCCTCTCGCGGTCGGAGCGCACCAGCGTCGGGGCGCCGCTGGCAGGGAAGCGAGCACATCAAATCCCTCCCAGTTCCGTGAGGCGCCGGGAACGGAACTCCATAGGTCACGATCGGAGGGTGCGACCATGTACGATCTCGACTCTTGGGTTGCCATGACACAGGCAGCCAGCGAAATGACCAGGGTCCCAGATTCCTTGTATCACACGTCGCGCCAAGGGGGAATCACCCGGTTGGCCCACGTGGCCCTGCGCTGGATGACAACAGCCAGCATGCGTCAGCCCAGCCGCGTCAACTTGCCTAGCGACACGCCGCGGTTGGCGCCGGTGGCGCCTGGCACGTTGGTCGGATACCCTGCCACCGAGTCGTGCGCGATCAGGGCGAACGCCATCGCCTCCTTGGCGTCGCCGTTGTAGCCGATCGCATCGGTCGCCATCACTGGAATTCCCGCCAGGTCGGCCTCGATCATCTCCATCAAAATGGGATTGCGGCATCCTCCGCCATTGACGAGGATCTGGTCCGGCAACCGCGGCAACCACCGCCGATAGGAATCGCCGATTGTGCTTGCCGTGAAGGTCGTGACCGTCGCGATCAGATCGAGGCCACGTTGCCGCGCCGCCTCGTCGTTCCCAATAAGCGCTCCCTCAGGGAGGTCGATCTCGGTCATAAGTTCGCGGCACTGAGCGATCCCGTAATACTCCCGGCCAGTCGTCTTGGGCGGGGCGGTAGAGAGGTAGGGATCCTCCAGCAGGTGATCGACCATGCCCGGTATCTGCGATCCCTGGGCCGCGAACGCGCCATCGTGGTCGTACGTCTGGGCGCCATTCGTCAGCAACGCTGCCAGGCCATCAATCAGGATGTTGCCGGGGCCGGTGTCGAAGGCGATCACCTCGTGCCGCCCACACCCGGCCGGGAGCCAGGTGACGTTGCCGATGCCGCCGATGTTCTGCACGCAGCGACTCAGTGCCGGATCTGTCATCACTGCCCAATCGAAGTACGGCGCCAGGGGAGCACCCTGCCCGCCAACCGCCATGTCGGCCACCCGGAAATCGGCCATCACCGGCGCCCCCGTGCGAGCCGCGATCACGCTTGCCTCGCCGATCTGAAGTGTCGACGGCGTTGACAGCGGCGATTTCGGGTCATGCGCTGGTTGATGCCAGACCGTCTGGCCGTGCGAGCCGATCACCTCGATGGCGGCGAGGTCGATTCCCGCCGCCTCGGCGACGGCGATCGCGGCCACCGCGAAACACCCGCCGACCACCACATTCAGCGAGCAAAGCCGCGCTACGGCATTCGATTGGTCGTCGTACAGACCCAGCAATTCGGCGCGCACCTGATCAGGATAGGGAACGGTCTCGAATGCCAGCGATTCGACCTTCGAGCCCCCGGCGTGTCCCTCGATCCGCACGATCGCAACATCGACGCCATCGACTGACGTGCCGGAAATGAGCCCAATGCAGATGGCGGAGGCATGGGTTGAAGACGACATTCGCGATGGCTCCAGACGATTCTCGTAGGGGCCGGCCTGCGTGCCGGCCCGCTTGACTGTCATTCCGCAAGGAGCGCCCCGCGCGACCGGAGTCAGCGTAGCGGTATCTCCCGCCGCAGCGGCACGTAAGTGATGTTCGCCGCGGCGAAGAGATTCCTTCACTTGCTGGCGCTCGCTGCGGAATGACGGTTACTCCCGGACGGCGCCGGCAATTGCCGCCGTGAAACGGGCGCGCGTTTCCATGTACTCTGGCGTCACTGTCGGATGTACCCGATTCGTGAGCAGCACAACAAGCAGGTCCCGTTCCGGATCGATCCACAGCGACGTCCCGGTGAAGCCAGTGTGCCCAAATGCCCGCTGGCTCAACCCGCGGCCCGAGTCCGGACTGACTTCCGGCGATCCCGGTGGCGGCAGCAATCGCCATCCATAGCCGCGAACATCGGTCGGGTCCTCGAACCGCGTGTGATTGACCGTCGCCTCGGACACGAGACTCCGCGGCAACACGCGAATCTCACCCAGGACTCCACCGTTCAGCCACATCTGGCCGTAGCGAAACAGGTCCACGGCGGTCCCGAACAAGCCGGCGTGTCCCGCCACGCCACCCAAGCCGTACCAGGCGTTGCCATCGTGGACTTGGCCTCGAATCAGGCGGTCTCGCCAGGGGCCGACCACTGGTGTGCGCCCGGATGCCATCTTCTGTGCTTCGAACGAGTTCCCAACTTCGGTCCCAACAATCCGCCTCCGCAGCGAGCGTGGCGGGCAATACATCGTATCGACCATGCCCAGGGGATCGAATACCTCGCGTTTGGCATAGACATCGACGGTTTCACCAGTCACTCGATGAACGACGGCGCCAAGCGTGATGAAGCTGGGATCGCTGTAAACCACTCGTGTATTGGGCTCCCACTCGGGCTGGGACGCGGCAAACGCTTCGATGTACGCCTGCTCACCCTGGTCATCGAGGAATACCGGGATCCAGTCCCGGAAACCGCCAGAATGCGTGAGCAGTCGCTCGATCGTGACTCCGGCCTTCGCGCCATCGTTCCCGAACTCGGTCAGGATTTCGCCAACTGGTTGGTCGAGAGCGATCTGCCCCTCGGCGACCAGCCTGAGGATCGATGGTGTGGTTGCCGTCACCTTGGTCAGCGACGCGAGGTCGAAAATCGCGTCGACACCCATCGGCGATCGGTGATCCTCCGGCTCGCGAACCGCCCAACCGGTTGCGCGATAGAGACCGATCTCGCCGCGACGCGCGACCAGCGCGACGGCGCCCCCGTACTCGTGCCGGTCGGCGGCCAGGACAAGCGTGATCCAGGCATTTTCGACCGCCTCGCCGTCGAATCGGAGGTCAGCTGGATTTCGAAAGACTGGCTTCATCCAAAGGTCTCCGAATGGAGTTGCGCCGACCCCTTCGACGAGCCCCGTGCAGGCCCCAAGTCGGTTACTAGCGAGGCCGGTTTACGATTACGTTGGTCCCTCAACGGCCCCGGATCGCAGAAGGTCGTCGATGTCGTCGTTCGTGTATCCCAGTTCCCGCAGAACTTGCAGCGTGTGCTCTCCCAGCACCGGAGGTCCGTGCCGAATTATGGGCGTGGCCGCATCGAAGTGATACGGCATTCCGGTCACCTGAACTTCGCCCAGCGTCGCGTGCGGCGCCGTACGCACCAGGTGCTGATCGTCAATCTGGGAATCGGCGAACACTTCGGCCAGATCGTAGATCGGCCCGCACGGGACAGCGGCCTGGTCGAGGATTTCGACAACTTCCTGCGTGGTGAGCCTTCCAAGCACATCGTGCAAGATCGCGTACAACGCCTCGCGATGCTCGCAGCGATCGGCATTGGCGCCAAATCGGGGATCATCTCGTTCCGACTCAAGACTGAGGGCGCCACAAAATCGGGCCCAGATCGCATCGTTGCCGACGGCGATGTTTACATAGCCGTCGGCGGTTGGGAAGGTGTCGTACGGGGTGATGATTGGATGCCGGTTGCCGAGCATTGCCGGCGTCTGCCCGGTCGCAAACAGGATTCCGGCCTGGTAGGTGAGCAGCGCGACCTGCCCCCCGAGCATCGAGGTGTCGACCTTGTGGCCCAACCGCGCGGGATCGCGTTCACGGCCGAAGAGCGCTCCGGCAATCGCGTAGGCGGCAAACATTCCGGCGGCGATGTCGGCGATCGGGATGCCGAGCTTGGTCGGCATCCCCCCTTCCTCGCCGGTCACGCTCATCATCCCGCTCATGCCCTGCACAATCAGGTCGTAGGCGGGTCGCGAGCGGGATGGTCCGGTCTGCCCGAAACCGGAGATCGAGGCGAAGATCAACGACGGGTTGCGTGCATGGACGTTCTCGAACCCGAACCCGAGGCGGTCGATTGTGCCTGGCGAGAAGTTTTCCACAAGCACATCGGCATCATCGATCAGTTTCCAGAGGACGTCGCGACCGCCTCCGCTCTTGAGGTCGAGCGCGATCGATCGCTTGTTTCGGTTGACGGTCAGGAAGTACGAGGCCTCGTGTCCGACGAAGGGCGGACCCCATTGGCGGGTGTCATCGCCGGCGCCAGGCAGCTCGACCTTGATCACATCGGCCCCGAGATCGCCGAGCATCATCGTCGCGTACGGTCCAGTCATCACCCGCGTCAGGTCGACGACCTTGATGCCGCCAAGCGGCGCCGCCGGGTTAGGTTCGGTCATGTTTCCTCAACTACAAAGGGCGGACACAAGGTCCGCAACCATACAGATGCGCGGCTCAATGGAGCGATTTCGCACCTTGACTCTTCCCCCAACCGTCATTCCGACGAAGGAGGAATCCCTCCGCATAGCGGATGCCCCTCAGCGCATGATTATTCATGGTGGAGGGTCCAGTCAATCACCAAACCAGTTCCACGCCAGGTCATTCCAGAGCGGATTCTGCGCCCTGACAAGCGCCAGCTTCTTGCCTCGTGACCAGCCCTTGATCTGCTTTTCTCTGGCGATAGCGTCGTCAATCCGCGAATAGTCCTCGACATAGAGTAACCTGGTGACTCTGTACTTCTTCGTAAACCCCTCGTACCCATGATTCTTGTGCTCCCAGACGCGGCGCTCCAGATTGCTTGTGACTCCGACGTAAATTGTCCCTGACTTACTTCCCGTGTCGTAGACGAAACCAGTCTTCATTCCTCTGTGATCCTTCGCCCTTCGACGTTGCACCGGTACGAATCTGCAGCAAGGTCCGACTTCGTCGGATGCGCTTCGCGCAGGGGTTGTTCGCAACCTCAGAAATACGACATTCGCTCAAAAATAGTTCACCGTAATTCCGCCGTCGACCACGAACTGCGAGCCGGTCATCCACGACGACTCGTCGGAGGCGAGGAACACGCCGGCGTTGACAATGTCCTCGGCGCGGCCGAATCGCCCCAGCGGAATGCGGTTCAGCCGCTTCATCTTCTCGGCCTCGTTCGGGAAGAGTTGCTCCGTCATCGGGGTCAGGACCGGGCCCGGGCAGATCGCGTTGACGCGAATCCCTCTCGGACCGTACTGCACCGCCAACGATCGGGTCAGTGCGAGCACCCCGCCCTTGCTCGCGGTATAGGCATCCTGAGGATTCGTGCAGCCCACCAGCGCCACGAACGAGGCGATGTTGACGATCGAGCCTCCACCCGCCTCGATCAGCGCCGGAATCCCGTGCTTGCAGACGAGGTAGATGCTCTTCAGGTTGACATCGAGCACCTCGTCCCAGACATCCTCCGTCGTCTCGACCACGGAGGTGTCAGCCTCAGGCATGATCCCGGCGTTGTTGTAGAGCACATTCAGTTTGCCGAAGCGCTCCACCCCGGACCGGACGATCCGTGCGACATCGTCGCCATCGGTCACGCTGCCGCACACTGGCAGCACCGAGTCCGCCTGGGCAGAATCGAGCGTTCCGATCACGTCGTCGAGCCCAGCGGCGTTGACATCGACCGCGACCACCTGGGCGCCGTGGTTAATGAACATCGAGGTCGCCACCCGGCCCATGCCGCTGGCCGCGCCGGTCACCAGAATCACCTTGCCCGCAAGACGCATCTCAGTTTCCTTTTTAGCCAGTACTTGTGGGGGGGATCCATGTTTCATCCCGTTTCTTTCGTCACGCTTCATCGTACCCGGTGGGGGCAACGACGTCATTTCCAGAGAAGTCGAGAAATCACCCGCAACAGCAGGACTGGCGCCATTTTCGCCGCGACTAGAGTGTCGCCTCTTCGGACGACATGACGGGAATGGCGTTGACAGCCCAATTGTTCCCGCCACACAATCAGCCATCGGCTCTCATCCAAAGGCGTTTCCGAGGAGCACAGACCATGCGGGGCGGCAAGATCAGCATCGGGGACCTTGAGCGCGGGATCGCCTCCGGCGCAATCGACACCGTGATTACCGCTGTCTGCGACATGCAGGGGCGACTGGTCGGCAAGCGCGTCACCGGCAACTTCTTCCTTGAGCACTGCCAGGAGCAGGGCACGCATTTCTGCACCTACCTCCTCGCCACCGACATGGACCTCACCACGCCCGAGGGATTCCACGACCAGCTCTGGGAATCCGGTTACGGCGATTACCTCGCCAAACCCGATTGGTCGACCCTACGCGTGATCCCCTGGCTGGAAAACACCGCTCTGGTGCTCTGCGAAGTCTGGGACGAGACCACCGGCACGCAGGTCGAGATCGCGCCCCGCAGAATCCTCCAACGGCAAGTCGAGCGACTGGAAGGACTCGGGTTGTCGCCCCGGATGGCGACCGAGCTCGAGTTTTACGTGCTCAAGGAATCGTACGAGGAGGCCCATGCCAAGGGTTACGTCAACTTAACCGCATTCAGCAATTTCAATGAGGACTACCAACTCCTGCAGGCCACCAGGGGTGAGCCACTCTACCGTCGCTTTCGCAATCAGATGACCGAGGCCGGCATCCCCATCGAATTTTCAAAGGGGGAGGCCGCGCCGGGTCAGCACGAGGTGAATATCCACTATGCCGCGGCCCTCGAATCTGCCGATCGAGCGACGCTGTTCAAGCACGGCGCCAAGGAAATCGCCCACCTGGAGGGGAATGCCGTCACCTTCATGGCCAAGCCGGATCACACCTGGACGGGGTCGAGCGGGCATATTCACGTCAGCCTGTGGGATATGGACGGCTCGGTGAGCTGCTTTCCCGCAATGGCTGGCAGCAATGAGATGTCGGACACGATGCGCTGGTTCCTTGGTGGGCTGATCGCGGGTTCGCGGGAACTCTCGCTCTTCATCGCCTCCACGGTAAATGCCTACAAGCGGTTCGCGACCGCCTCATGGGCGCCGGTCAACATCGTCTGGGGACGCGACAACCGGACCTGCGGTCTCCGCGTGGTCGGTTCCGGCAATGCCCTCCGCATTGAGAACCGGCTGCCCGGGGGCGACAGCAATCCGTACCTCGCCTTCGCCGCAGTGTTGGCGGCGGGACGGCATGGGATCGAGGGGCGGATAGAGCCGCCGACCGAGTTCAAGGGCAATGGATACCTGGCTACGGGCGTGCCGCGCATTCCCCGCTCACTCTATGAAGCAATTGATTGCTGGGCAGATAGCGATCTGGCCCCGGCGGCTTTCGGGGAGGATGTCCACGCCCACTACGGCACGGCGGCTCGAATCGAGCAGTCGATTTACGACGGGGTCGTCACAGATTGGGAACGCGAACGGTATCTCGAACGGGGTTAGGAGGCGGCATATGTGACTCCGCGGGAATCTCTTTGCCACAGCGATTCGTTGCTCAGAACCTGCCGCGGAACGAAGTCTCACGCAGTCTTCGTCAGACACTTTGTTATGTACATCAGCGGTCCGATCTGGTCTAATGTCTGGAGCGACGCAGGCTTCAGCGCAAGGATGGACAGCGCGGGTCTATCCCAAGGGAGCTGCCGCGCTGGTCATTGTGGTCTCCCGTGAAGCTGGGTAGACCGGGGACGGTCGGAACAAATGCGGGGGCCAACCATGAAAATCACGGTGGCGCTGGCTCAGACTCAGCCAGCAACGCTGGACAAGCGCGCCAACCTTCAAGTCTTCGATCATGCCCTGGAGCGCGCCGCGAAGATGGGCGCGCAGCTGGTCGTGTTCCCCGAACTGGCCCTTACCGGCTACGCTTGCGGCGATGCCTTCTTCGATGTTGCCGAGGACGTGCCCGGCCCGTCGACGGCGCACATCTGCGAAACAGCGCGAAAGTTCGGTCTCCACGTGATCTGGGGCATGCCGGAACGTGGGTTGCCGGGGGTGCTCTACAACTCCGCCGTGCTCGCCGGTCCCGATGGTCACATCGGGACGTGGCGAAAGCACATGCTGCCTGGCCACGCCACCGATCAGGGCGGCGCCGGGGCGTTTCCCGACCGCCGCTTCTTCCGCGGCGGCGACCGCAGCCCGGTGTTCGACACGCCGATCGGCCGGATCGGAATGCTGGTCTGTTACGACATCTTCTTCCCGGAAATCGCCCGCCTGCTCACGCTCAAGGGCGCCGACCTGTTAGTCGGAATCTCGGGCTCGCCAACCTTCGAGCGGCCGATCTTCGAGCCGCTCGTCCTGGCCCGAGCGATGGAAAACACGATTCCATTCGCCTACTGCAACCTCGCCGGGGCCGAAGGGGAGATCAGCTACTGGGGCGGCAGCCGCCTGATCGGCGCCGGCGACCCAGAAACGAAGACGCCGGGATCGCCGATCGTCTGCCAGGCGGTCTACGATGTGGAAGATCTCGTTTGCGGCGAGATCGACTATTCCCTGACGCACCGCTTCCGACCGTTGTTCCCGGTGCTCCGCGACCTCCGCGCCGGGATGTACGCTCAACTCGAGGCGGCCGTCGAGGACAACCTGGACTAATGGATCGAGAGGGTTCCTCGAAGGGGAGCCTGATGGAACCTGATCTTCCCGAGTACGTCCAGCGCAACCGCACCGAATGGGTCACCTGGACCGCCAGGGTACGCTGAATGGGCACCGCGTGCCTGGGCCCAGGAAGCGCCTTCGAGGGGCACGTTCTCGATTCCTGGGGCCGAGGTCGGCGCGCTGCCAGCGTCCCTTGAAGGCATGGACACCATCGAGCTTGGCTGTGGAACTGCATACTTTTCGGCCTGGCTTGCCAAACTTGGCGCCCGCCCGATCGGTATCGACAATTCGCCGAAGCAACTCGAGACGGCGCGGCGGAAGCAGGCCGAGCTCGGGATCGAGTTCGCGCACCAACTCGGCAGATTTCAGCAACGTCGCCAACCAAGTGCCGATCGACTGGGCCGGCCAGTGGCCGTGGGAAGAGATCTGGTGCGCATGCAAGCGTTCATAACCCGCAAGCAGGATTAACCCCGGCAGTTCCACCACACTCCGCCATCACCGGGCAAGAACCCGGATCGTGGCGATTTATCCCGTTGAAGGGAATTAGTCTTGACTAATTTAGAGATTCATTGCACCATTGATCGTAGTGTGTTTGCTGCTAAGTTCAATGACCGGAGAAGCCATGAGTCGAAATCGTCTGAACCGCCGAACCTTGCTGAGCGCTGGCGCGACCGGGGGGGCGCTGGCGGGCGTGTCCGCGCTCCCATTCCTCCTCGCGCAGGGCACGCCGGAGACGAGTCACGTTGATCATGACGACTCGACCGCCGCCGGCGAGCACGAGGGGCACTTCCTGAGTTCCACCGTCGGCGACATCGACGTCGAACGCCTCGGCTGGGATCCATCCGAATTCGTGACCACTTTCGATTACGGCGAAGCCACCACAATGCGGGACGGAACCGTGGTGCGGGAATGGAGAATCGGAGCCGGCGAACGGGAGATTGAGATCGCGCCCGGGGTTTTCTTCCCGGCATGGACCTTCAACGGTCAGGTGCCCGGTCCCACCCTGCGCGCCAACGAAGGCGACCGCCTGCGGGTCCATTTCGTCAATGGCAGCACGCACCCGCACACCATGCATTTCCACGGTGTCCATAGCGCTTTCCACGATGGCGTTCCCGGGATCGGCCGAGGTGAAGTCCTGCCCGGCGAATCGCACACGTACGAATTCAACGCCGAACCGTTTGGATGCCATCTCTACCACTGTCACGCGACGCCCCTCAAGCGCCACATTCACAAGGGGATGTATGGGACCTTCATCGTCAATCCCGATCCCGCCACACGTGGCGATCTGGCCCGGCCGAGACATCCGGAGTACGAGGAATCGGGAGAGTGGCAAGAGTTCGTAATGATGATGAACGCGTTCGACACCACGTTCGATGGCGAGAACGAGGTCTACGCGGTCAACACCGTCGCCTTCCATTACATGAAGCATCCTATTCCCATCGATCGTACGCGACCGGTGCGAATCTACCTTGTCAATATCACCGAGTTCGATCCGATCAACTCGTTCCACCTCCACGCCAACTTCTTCAACTACTACGACACCGGAACCACCCTGGAACCGACCTTGCGCACAGTCGATACGATCATGCAGGTCCAGGCCCAACGCGGAATCCTGGAGTTCAGCTACGCCAATCACGAACCGGGGTTGTACATGTTCCACGCTCACGTCTCTGAGTTCGCCGAGCTTGGCTGGATGAGCGTCTTCGACGTTCGCTGAACCTAAACGCCTGCCTACCTCGAAATGGAGCACACTGTTATGGCCGACACCACCTCGTTACCGGTTCGAGAAACACCTGAACGACCTGGCAAAAGATCCGCAACGACGAGCGTGATCCTGCTCCTCCTGCCGCTGGCTCTCCTGGCGGGAGTGTTGGCCTTGATCGTCGCTACCGACGCCGGTCTGGGAGATCGGGATACGCCGCCGATCGAAACGCTCAACGTCCCGAAGGTGACACTGCCGGAACCGGGTCTGATCGAGCTGGAGATCGTCAACGACGGTCCCGACGCGATCACGATTGCCCAGGTGCTGGTGGATGAAGCGTACTGGCAGTTCTCGATCGAGCCCGACAACACCCTCGATCGGCTCGACTCCGCGACGATTGTGATTCCCTATCCCTGGGTGAAGGACGAGGCCCACGCAATCTCGATGATTTCGGCAACAGGTGTCGTGTTCGAGGCCGAGATACCGGTTGCGATCCAGAGCCCACAGACCGACGCGGAAAGCTTCACCCGATTTGCGCTCGTCGGCTTTTACGTGGGGGTGATCCCGATCACGCTGGGTCTTCTCTGGTATCCCTCGATGCAAAGGCTGGGCCGCAAGGGGATGTCGTTCATTCTGGCGCTGACGGTGGGCCTGCTCGTCTTCCTCGCCTTCGACATGTGGGAGGAAGCTCAGGAAGTGGCGCTTGGTGTCGCCGGGGCGTTCGACGCTCCCGTCCTGATCCCGGTACTGGTGTTGCTGACCGTCGCCTTCCTGATGCTCGTCGGGCATTTCATACGCGGCAAAGCCGGAGACGCGAAAGGTGTGCCGCTTGCTTATCAGATCGCGACGGGAATCGGTTTGCACAACATGGGCGAGGGATTGGCGATCGGGGCCGCGTTCGCGCTCGGCGAGGCGGCGTTGGGTGTGTTCCTGATCATCGGCTTCACGCTCCACAACGTCACGGAAGGCGTTGGCATCGCCGCGCCGATGGTCAAGGAGCGTCCGGCCCTGCACCATTTTGTGCTGCTGGCGGTGATTGCCGGGGCCCCGGCGATAGTGGGGGTCTGGATCGGCGCGTTCATCTTCTCCCCGCTGTGGACGACGGTCTTCCTGGCGATTGGCATCGGCGCCATCGTCCAGGTGATCATCGACGTGAGCCGCCTGATTGTGCGTGACCAGCAGCGGGCTGAAGAACCGGCGGTGACGTGGCCGACCTTCGGGGGATTTGCGGCCGGACTCGCCGTCATGTACCTGACGGCCCTGTTAGTAGCATAGGCGCCATTGTCCCCGCGACCAACCGATTTATGGCGTAGACAGTGGCGAGGCATACGGCTATTCGGTGGGGTGAGACAATCTACCATCACGGAATCTTGCGGAGTGGAGCACCGATGCGCAACCGGGAGCAATCTCAAATCAATCGGCGAACAGTGCTTGGCTCCAGCCTGGCACTGGGCTTTGGGGTTCCGCGCGGGACATTCTCGCAAACCACGCCGGCATCGCCGACCACGGATGACCAATACGCTCACCCAGAGATGCTGATCGATGTTGCCTGGCTAGCAAGCCGCCTGGACGATCCATCCGTGCTCCTCGTCGGGTTCATGCCGGACGACATCTTCGACGCGGGTCACATTCCGGGCTCGGTCCAGATCGACTGGCCGGCGCTAGAGGTGACCGATACGACAGACGATTCCCTCGCGGCGTGGCGGGAAGAGGTCGAGCGGCTCATGACCGGTCTCGGGATCGCCCGGGATGTGACGGTGGTGGTCTACGACGAGGGATCGCTGTTCGCCGCCCGGTTATGGTGGGTGCTCCATTACCTCGGCCACGGAGACGTCCGAGTGCTGAACGGCGGTCTGGCCGCGTGGCGGGAGGCCGGAATCGAAGTCGAGGTCAATGGCCCGGAACCGCCGACCGCGGCCGAGGTCCCGTACCGGGGTGTGGTCCAGCCGGACGTCATCGCCCAGGTTGTGGAGGTCGAGGCCAGCCTCGGCAATGACGGCGTGGCGATCGTCGACGCGCGCACCGCCGATGAGTACACGGAAGGACACATTCCGGGCGCGGTCAACATCAATTTTCCGCTCAACGCGCTTCCCGATGCGCCGAAGTTCTGGAAACCAGCAAGCGAGCTGCGGGAACTCTACGAAGCGGCAAGGGTGACGCCGGATAGGCATGTCATCCCCTACTGCTCGACCGGGGTGCGATCGGCGGTGACATATTTCAGCCTACGCCTGATCGGGTATGAGAACGTGTCGCTGTTCACCGGTTCGTGGGCGGAGTGGTCGAGCCGGCCCGATCTTCCGGTGACGACGGGCAACGAGCCGTAACTGCTTGGCGCCCACGCCGCGCCATTTCGAGCATTTTCGAGAGATGTATCGCCACGGCGAATCCGCTATTCACCGCTCGTGTCGTAGACGCCGCCTTCGGAACTTTCGGACTGGACGGAATGCGGGGCGCCGCGGTCGCGGATCGGCGTCTCGGCCCGGTGCAGGAGCGAGCGAACGCGGGAAATGGAATAGCTGGTCTCGAGCGAAAGGTCCCTGATCGAGCGGCCAGATTCGTAGTGATGGCGCAACTCCGCCCCAAGCGCATCGGCGGCGGCATCGCTCATTCGGGCGTGGGAGGCGAGCAACGGAACCTGGATCGGTCCGCCAGCATAGCCAGGATGTACCTGTCCGCGCGGTTCGATCGTTTCGCCGGCCTCATCGCCCCACGCGGTCCAGCCAGGAGCAGCGTGACGCGCGAACAATTCGAGATAGGGTCCGGGGGAACACGACTCGATCAGCGCATATTGCTCGTCTGGTTTGCGAGAGTGCTCCCGCTTGCGGGTTTCGATCATGTTCACCTGCGACCGAGCCGGTTGGAGGGTTCGCATGCTGCCGCGTACACCGAAGAGCAGGACTTCAGTCACGTTCCGAAAGTAGAAGCCCACTCCACGTCCGTCCGGACCCCCATCCTTGCGCCGCTTCGCCCAGATAATGTTGGATACATAGCGGAATCCCCATGCCTCCATCACGCGCAATCCAAGTGGAAGCATCGCGTTTGGCGCCCACAGGTAGAGGTGGGCGTTGGAGGCAGCCGATTGAACAACCGGAACGGCGCAGATGTCTTCGAGTTCGAGAGTCGAGTACCGATCGAGGCGGCGATGCTCTGGCGCGACCTTGCCGGTCCGGTTGGTGAAGCGCCACGGAGGGTCGGCGAGGATCGTCTTGAAGCCGCCCTCGATGCGCGGGAGGGGTGGTGGCGGTCGTATTTCTCGAAGTGGAACGGCCCGTTGCGCCATCTTTGCACCTCAATGGATCTTAACGTCAGTCACAATTAGATCTTATCACAGAGGCGACTGGAATGGGTGGTCACCAAAGCATTTCGCGCGCATCGTATGCGGCTTCGATGACACCAAATCCATCGACACGGGATGGTTCGATACCGACCACGATGAGTGGGCACTCGCCACCACCACCGAGATTGATCCGGGGAATGATCTTGTCCCAGTGAGTCGTGGAGGACCCGTATTTCTTGCTCCCTGCACCGGAGCCGGTCTTGATCACTGCCCCAATGTATTTCTGGAGATTCAGGCCCCAGGTTACGATCACGCCAACCGCCAGGGCGCCTTCGCGGTGGAGGGCGGCGAAGTTGATGAGGTCGCGATCGAAGAATGGGTCCTTGTTGTTCCATTCCATCTCAATGGCGATGCCGGGGTATGCCTCATCCTCCGAACCAGCCCCAAACATGTCGATTTCATGCCCTCTGGTCGAGTGGATCATCCGGTCATCGATGAGCTTGGCAATCGTGATGTTTCGCTTCCCCCAGCCGCGCGCGCGAAGTAGCGAATCGAACCGGATCGTCTGCGTTGCACGACTGCCGCCACCCCTGGTGAGCTCATCGACATCGATCCGGAACTCGGTCAGCACCTCGTGCAGGTCGCGAAACCGTTCGGGAAATGCTTCGCGGAGGATGAGGTCGGCATATCGTGTCACGCCGTATCGATAGCCACCGGGCAGGTCGTCGACATTCGGTTCGCCAACCATCCCGGCCGGTTCCGGCAATCCTTCGGCAGGAACGTTCTCGTCAGCCACACCGTTTCTCCGCAATTACATGGTCACAATGGGTTTCCCCCGATTGTCGCATAGTGCCGAGCCCGTCCTCCGCACTCGACGCAGGCATAGCACAGGAGAACACCGCGTCCCGGGATGCGGTGTTCTCCTGTAATTCGCGCCGGGTGAGGTTCCGGGCTATTCGCCGGCGGTGGCGCCGGCGTGAACGTCGACCGGTTGCGGCGCCGGGATCGGCGTGCCTTCGACCCGGAGGTCGGGCAGCCAGTGCAGCCACTTCGGCAGGTACCAGTTGCGGTCGCCGAGCAAGGCCATCGCCGAGGGCACCAGCACCGAGCGCACGATCGTGGCGTCGAGCAAGACCGCGACGCCGAGCCCAAAGCCCATCTGCTGCAGCATCACCAGCCGACCGGAGGCGAATCCGCCGAAGACGGCGACCATGATTAGCGCCGCGCCGGTGATGATCTTCGCCGTTGAATGCAGGCCAACCGCCACTGATTCAGTGTTGTTGCCGGTCAGGTCGTAGTGCTCGCGAATCCGACTGAGCAGGAAGACGTGATAATCCATGCTCAGGCCAAACAGCACGCAGAACAGGAAAATCGGGATCCAGGCCTCGATTGTCGGTGTCTGCTGCAAGCCGAGGATGTTGTTGCCGACGCCTTTTTGGAAGACCAGAACCAGCAATCCGTAGGCCGCGCCGACGGAAAGCAGGTTCATCACGATCGCCTTGGCAGAAACCACGATCGAGCGGAAAGCGAGCAGCAGGAGCAGGAAGCTCAGTCCGAGCACGAACGCGATCACGATCGGGGCGTAGTCATTGGCGAGGTTGAAGAAGTCCAGGTTGAAGGCGGTTTCGCCAGTAACGGAGACTTCGGCCCCCGTGCCATCGAATGCGTCCGGCACGACATCGCTCCGCAAGTGCTCGATTTCGGTGTACGCCCTGGCGTCGTTTGTTGGAATGTTGAGCGTCGCTTCGAGCAGCGCAACATCGCCGTCGGTGTCCCAGCGCGCCCACCCTTCTTCCGGAATCGGCATGTAGGCCGGCCTGGTTCCGTCGCCATCCGCGAATGTTTCGGCGGTCAGCGCGTCACGGAGGTTCGCGATCCCCGCCTGCACCGATGCCTGATCGCCTTCAACCGCGAACTGGACCGGAGCGAGGCGGCCCGCCGAGAATTCCTCGTTGAGGATCTCGAATCCCTCGCGCACCCGGCTGTCGTTCGGCATCGACTCGACGCCGGCGAACCCAGTGTTGATATCGAAGTACGGGATTGCCGCGAGCAACAGGAGCGAGACAGCGCCAACCGCCCCAATCACTGGCCGGGCCATCACCGCCCGCGTGATCCGACCCCAGAACCCCTTGTAAACAAGCTCCAGGTTGTGCGGATCGTCCGCGGCGTGCTCACTCGCGTAGGCCTCATAGTTGCGGCGGCGGGGCCAGTCGATCCTGTCGCCAAGCAGCCCCAGCACGGCCGGAATCAGGGTCATCGTTGCGATCACCGCGACCACGACGACGATGATGGCGCCAATCGCCAGCGCCCGGAAGATCGAGGCCGGCATCAGGAACATGCCCATCAGCGCCAGCACGACAGTGGCGCCGGAGAACGCGACCGACTTGCTGGCGGTGCCTCCGGCAATCGCAATCGCATCGGCCTTGGGGTGTCCCCGGCGGCGTTCTTCCCGGTAGCGCTCGACCACGAACAGTGCGTAATCGATCCCAACCGCGAGTCCGATCATCGTGATCATGCTCGTGACGAAGAAGGAGAGATCCCAGATTTGGCCGAGCACGGCGGTGATGCCGAGCGAGATCACGATCGAGACCACCGCCAGGATGATCGGGATTCCGGCGGCGACGAGCGCGGCGAAGACGATCACCAGGATCGCCAGCGCGGCAACGATTCCCACCGTTTCGCCCTGGGCGATGTCTTCCTCGGAGATCGCGTTGCTTTCCTCGCCGATGCTGACGTACCCGACCGAGATCGCTTCGAAGCCGTCTCCGGAGAGGGTTTCCAGCTCCTCGACGTATCCTGGCGCGTTGGTCATCGCCTCATCGAGCGTGCCGACGAGCGTCAGCGGAATCAGGGTGGCGGTGCGGTCGGCCGAAACCAGACCATTGGCGGCATCGACCGTTTCCGGGTTGGCGCTCAGCTCGTAGTAATTCACGACCGTTTCGGGGATGACCACGCCCTCCATCCCGCGCAGGGACGCGGTGACTTCTTCGACCCGGCTCTGGAAGGCGGCGTCATCGACGGTGGCGCCCTCGGCGCGAACGACAATCGTTTCATCGGTCGGGTTGTCGTCGATCAGGCCAGCGTCTTCCAACACGTCGGCGCCGGCCTGAGCTTCCGGGTTATTGGTGAATGAGAACTCGGTGGTGGTCTTGAGGCCGAAGGTCGCCATGATTGCTATGGCAAGCATCAGCGCAGCCACCCAACCGCCGATCGTCCACCAGGGACGGCGAGCACTGGCCCGGGCCAGACCAGCCGTGGAAAGGGAGGTGTTCATCGCGTCGTTGTTCTCCTTGCTTTGCGGGTCCGGACGCATGGCTCCCGCCAGTCGTCCGCTCGATGGGGAGGCGCCGCCGGGACAACACTGTCCGTGGGCGCACGCCCTAACGCGCGGAATTCCCAACTAGACAGTCCCGGAAGGCAGACGATGCTTCTCCTTTACAAAACCAAACATGACCATGCCCAAGAGCGCGTCGAACAGGTCGTCACGCGTCTGGCGGCCGGCTTCCGGTGAGGGAGGCGGCACGCCTGGTCCATTGCCGCCCGTGAGGTGGCCAGTAAGTTCCAGCGAAACGAATCCATGAACAGCAGCCCAGGCGGTACAGGCGATCAACGCGGGCGAAAGATCGACCAGCGTTCCATCGGCGATGCCCCTGCTCGCCACCTCCGCCAGCGTGCCAAACCCCCCGTGACTTTCCTCTTCCTCACACTCGACTTCTGGCGATTGCGGTGGCGTCTTCAACCCACCAAACACCAGCCGGTAGAGATCGGGATGCTTCAGGGCATAGGCGCGATAGGCATGACCAAGGGCGACGATTCCGTTGATTGCGCTGGAGCCGGGAGGCAAGGATGTAACGGCGCGCTCGCAATGGGCGCCGAGCCCATCGGCCCCACCGAAGTAGAGGGCCTTGAGGATGGCTTCCTTGGAGTCGAAATATTCATAGAGCGCGCCGGGCGAATACCCGACCGCCTCGGCGACCGCGCGGATCGTCAGGCTGTCAATCCCGCCAACTTCGACGATATGTCTCGCCGCCTCGAGTATTGCCGTGCGCATTTCCTGACGGCCGCGCTCGCGGCGCTCGGTGGCGCCGGTGCGTACTTGCTCTCTTAACATTGGTCGAACTCCTGAACAGCGTTCATTTCACTACGGTTCCAAGATATGCGCCCGAAGACTGAATGTCAATAGGAATGCTGAACGCCATTCGGGACGGAATCCTCAAGTGGTGAGCGCCAGGGGCTGTGGCGCATTTGAAGGCGGGACGCACGGGTGGTGACGACGAAGCGGGAGTTGGCTCCCTTCGGCAGGATCTCGGCTTTCATCACCACCCGCCGGGGAGCAGACCATGACGCGGCCTGGTAGGACGTCTCGCCGATCAGGCGGACCTTGGCCCCACCTTGGGCACCGGATTGCTGGGCGGCCTCCGCCCGCAAGGGCGCGACCGCCCGCTGCAGGCGGGGATTGGGCACAAGCCCGATCGTGTAGGTGATCTGCTCCGTCTCGCAGTAGTCATACACGGCGGGAATCGCAAACCCGCTGTCGGCCCGGAGTTCCAGCGTGACCTCCGGCCAGCGCGCCCGGACCGCCGCCACGATCCGTTTGAGGATGGCGAGCCCGTCATGGATGGAGTGGACCGTGCCGGGTCGGTGGCGTTGATTCTGTGGCGTGTGGTCGATTCTGCTGCCTCTTGGAGTTAACCCAGTTCCAGGACTGATCAGAGCGACGGTCACATCAACTATGATGCCTCCACTGTATTGGGTTCTCGGTCGAGGTTCGGCACAGTGGTGCCGGTCGTGGTGGTAACGGAGCCGTCGACGAATGCCCACGGCCCGAAGGAAAAGGGAAGATGAAACACACACTTGGGGCAACCGTTGGTCGAGGCATCATGGCTGGGGTGGGCGGAACCGTGGTGATGACCGCGTTCCAGAAGCTCATCGAGATGCCTATCACCGGGCGGGAGGATAGTTACGACCCGGCGGTGCTCGCCGAGAAGCTGCTGCCTGTCCACCCCAGGGACGACGGGGCTCGGATGCGTCTCAACTACGCGGCCCACTTCACGCTTGGGGCAATGTGGGGTGCGGCGTATGGCCTCGTGGCGTACGCGGGATTGCGCGGTCCACGGGCGGTTGCTGTGACGTTCGGAGCGGTCTACACAAGTGACCTGGTTCTGACCACCGCCCTCGGGCTGGCCAAGCCGTGGACGTGGTCGCGCCAGGACATAGCAATTGATGTCGTTGACAAATTCGTGCATGTAGCGGCGACGGGCGTGCTGTTCGATCAGGCCGTCGGGCGAGACAACGCATCGTAGACACCACAAGGAACGGCCCGACACTATCAGCCGGGCCGTTCTGTATTGGCTGCGCTCGTCCTAATACTACAACGGCACTTTGATACACTTGGCGACCTCGACGAAGACTGGAGGGAGCCCGTGACTTTGCCGCAGCCGACCCTGACGCCGCTGGCCGAAATCAGTGACTGGCACGACGATTTGATGGCGTTGCACACGCGGGTGCCTGGCAACCAGGTGTTGGCAACGGTGAGTTCGCCTATCGGAGCCGGACCGGGGTGCATGTTGCCCCTGTTGGAGTCGACTCCCGCCATCTCGATGCTTGTGGAGGTCTCGTTCCCGAGCGACCGTTCATCAGAGAAGGATCCGGCGGGCGCACCAATACCGACCATCAGGGCCAACACGATCGTCGCGATTGTTCCCGGACGGGTGAATGATCGCTCTCGTTTCACGATGTCTCCAATGTGATCAATGCCGTCGTCGACTGTCATGGTAGTTTGGAACGACCATTTCCGGGCCCAAGTTCCACGACCACCTCTGGCTGGATCGAGACCGTGGGCGAGACCTCGACGTCGTGTTCGGTCAGATGGGTCAGCGAGCTCCTTCCGTAAATCGAAGAGAGCGACACACCGGTCACGAAGGTTGCCGGGAACACTGCGTCGTGTGAGCATGGGACGCAGCGCCCCAGAGGCCGCCACCGACCCTCCAGACGCTCGCCAAGGACCCATTGCCGGTGCCGATCATCGAGGTCGATTCGCTCGTCAAGGAATTTCATCGGCCCAGGCGGTTTGAGGGTTCACTCGGTGGTGTGCGCACCCTGCTCACGCGCCAGTACGACACAACTCGGGCGGTCGATGGCGTCTCGTTTGCGATCGACCAGGGCGAGCTGGTCGGATACCTCGGCGCCAACGGCGCAGGAAAATCGACGACGATCAAGATGCTTTCCGGCATCCTCGTCCCCACTTCCGGCACGGTTCGAGTCGACGGGATCGTGCCCTGGGAGCAGAGGGAGCGGAACGCGCTGCAGATCGGCGTCGTTTTCGGACAGCGCACGCAGCTCTGGTGGGATTTGCCGCTGGGCGATTCGCTGAAGCTCATCGGCAAGCTCTACCGGCTGGACGCCACTCGCTACACACGCAATTTCGACCGCCTCGTCGAGACACTCGGGTTGGAGGCGTTCCTCGATCAGCCGGTGCGGCAGCTCAGCCTTGGGCAGCGAATGCGCGGTGACCTGGCGGCGGCAATGCTGTATGAGCCGCGGATCGTCTATCTTGACGAGCCGACGGTCGGGCTCGATGTGGTGGCGAAGGAGCGCACACGGCAGTTCGTGGAAGAGATCAACCGCGATTCGGGGACTACGATCGTGCTCACCACCCATGACCTCGCCGATGTCGAGCGGCTATGCAAGAGGATCATCTTCATCACTCACGGCGCCGTTCTTTACGATGGTTCCGTAACGGAACTGAAGCGCCGCTATGCGCCGTACCGCCAACTTGAGATCACGCTCGACTCAACTGGCGGTGAAGACATCGACAGGCCCGATCTGCTCGACATTCCCGGAGCGACAATCATTGAACGAAATGAGGCGCGACTTGTGATCCAGTTCGATCCCGAGGCGGTGCCTGTGGCGGACCTGATTTCGGCGGTGATCGCTCGTCACCCGGTGACGGATATCTCGATTGTCGAACCCGATCTGGAAGGAGTTGTCCGGCAGATCGTCGAACGCGGCGGCCTGCCATGATGAGCCGATCCGCACCGCAAATGGCACATCCAGGCCTGCTGACCCGGTGTCCGCTCCGGCATGACGGGAGTGCGGCGGGCGGAACCCAACCCGCGAAGCCACCTGCTGCTCGTCTTCACCTCAACCATCGCCCTGAGCACCGGCGAAGGATCGAGTGTGGTGTGTGGTGTCCCGTTGTCGGACTGGTCCAATGACAGTCACTCGCAACTGGCCGGCGTGGGTGGCGATCGCCAGGACCAGCATCCGCTATCACTACACGTACCGTTTCAATGCCGTGATCGCGATTCTCTTCACAGGACTCCAGATCTACCTGCTGACCGTCGTCTGGAAGGCCGCCTATGGCGACCGCGCCGAAGTCGACGGTATCGCAATCGGCCAGTTGCTGGTCTACCTTACGCTTGCTCAACTGCAACTTCGATTCCTCCAGATGGAACTGGATGGGGACATCGAGGGTCGGATCCGGTTGGGTCAGATTGGGTTCGACTTGAGCCGTCCTGTCGGTTATCCGAGTCAACTGCTGGCGGCGGCGGTTGGCGACATGATCGGGCAGCTGCCGATGCTGGCCGTGGCCTTTCCGATTGCGCTGGTAGCCGGTGAGCTCAGCGCCCCGCCAACGATGACGGCCGGGGTCGGTTATGCGGCGGCGTTGGTGCTGGCGTGGATCGTGGCGGCCCTGCTCAACATGCTGATTGGACTAATCAGCTTCTGGACGCTCGAAATGAGCGGGTTTCGGATGATCTACAACCTTGTCGGCAACTTCGCGACCGGGGCCCTCGTTCCGCTCTGGTTCATGCCGGATGCTCTCCGAGCGGTGATCGAGGTGCTGCCGTTCCAGGCGATCGGTTTCGTGCCGGTCTCGATTTACGTCGGCGAACCCGCGACCGGAGCGCTGTGGTCGGCCTTGCTTCTGCAGGCGATGTGGGTGGGAATCCTGATTCTCATCATCCGCTGGGTGTGGGGCCGGGCGTACCGGCACACCGTGATTCAAGGGGGGTGAGGATGGAACGGATTTCGATCATTCTGGCCCTCGCTGCCGCCTCGCTTCGGTCCGAGTTCCAGTATCGGGCGAACGCGATTAGCAGCGTCATTGGCGGCATGATTTACCAACTCACGGGGTTCCTGGTGGTCTGGATCATCGTCGACCGCTTCAACACGATCGGCGGGTGGTCGCTGGCGGAGATCACCTTCCTTTACGGCATGCGGCTGACTGCGCATGGCATTTTCTACATGTGCTTCAGCCAGATGTTCGAGATCGACAGGGTGCTGATCAGCGGCGAGTACGATCGCTTCCTGGTGCGCCCGATTTCCCCGTTGCCGCAATTGTTTACGAGGAAACTGCGGGTGAATTGCTTCGGTGATCTGATTGGCGGCGCGGCGCTGCTGGGGTTCGCGGCACAGGGAGTGAGTATTGTCTGGTCGCCGCTGGCGATTACTTTCGTGCTCCTCGCGGTGATCGGTGGGGCGTTGGTCGAGGGCGCAATTCAGATCGCGCTGGGCTCGCTCTCGTTCAAGTTCCTGAGCACGATCACGGTCCGAAACACGGTCAACGAAGTCTTCAACCAATACGGCAATTACCCGCAACGGATTTTCCCGGAGCTGCTCCAGTATGTGCTGACGTTTGCACTGCCGGTGGCGTTTGTCGCGTACTTCCCAGCCTCGGCGTTGCTCGACAAGGCGGGAGAGGTGGTGGTTCCGGCATGGGCGGCGTGGATCGCGCCACTGGTTGGGATGGTGTCGTTTCTTGGCGCGCTCCGCATCTGGCGGCGGGCGAGCCGGGGGTATCAAAGCGCGGGGACGTAGCGGGCAGACGTGTTGGTGGACGAGAGATTCGGGAGACCACGGCGCCGACCTCCAGGAACGGGCGATCTGGCCGGACTTGCATTTTTGGGACGACGGAAGCAGAATGGGAACGAATGTTCGACTCTCCCAATCGATTGGCTGGCCATGTTCAACCGCGAAGCATTGCTCCAAACCCTTCATGAGATTTGTATGGCCTACCCGGGCACTGAGGAGATTTTCGAAGGCAGCGTCGGCGATCCCGTGTACAAGGCAAGCGGCAAGATTTATGTCATGCAGCATCACGTCGGGGGTGAGCCGTCGATCTGGATGAAGGCGCCTTCCGGTGTCCAGGAGGCGCTGATTGCTACCGACCCCTCACGGTTCTTTCGGCCGCCCTACGTCGGGCACAACGGTTGGGTTGGAACGTGGTTAAACGATGGGATCGCCTGGCCCGAGATCGAGGACCTGATCGACGACGCTTACCGGATGACCGCGAAGAAATCGCTGATCAGGGAGCTGGACGCGATGGACGGGGAGAAGGCCGACGCATGAGTGACTTGCATCCCCACGTCGAGATCGACGACGAGATCATGGCTCCGCTGCGGGAAATTTGCCTTGACTACCCCGAGGCCGTGGAGGCCGAGGCGTTCGGTTCACCCACATTTCAGATCCGGACGAAGAACTTCGCGATGGTCCACAAGCCGGATGCGCGGGTTTCGGTCTGGTGCAAGGCGCCGCCGGGCGCGCAGGAGGCGTATATCGCGTCGGAGCCGGATCGGTATTACAAGCCGCCCTATCTCGGCCCCAAGGGCTGGATCGCGGCCTGGATTTCGCCGGAGAGCCACCCCGATTGGGCCGCGATCGCCGACATGATCGACGAGAGCTACCGCCTGATCGCCCCGAAGCGGTTGGTGGCGGGTTTGGATGAGGATGACCGTTCGTAGGTTGGTACACATGGAGCGAAGCGACTTGATTGTCATTCCGTAGCGAGCGCCAGCGAGCGAAGGAATCTCCTGCCGCAGCAGCGATATCCCCTGTCGCCGCGAACCCGTTTACTACGGCCAATCCGCACTCAGATCCAGCCAGTCCGGATTCCCTGCCTCGATCAAGGCGAGTTTCCTGGCCTGGTTCCACTTTTTGAGGTCCTTCTCTCGGGCGATGGCCGACCAGGGATCGGCGTATTCCTCAATGTGGACGAGCATCACTTCATTGTACTTGCGGGTATGCGCGGTACGAGACGACTTGCTCTTGTGTTCCCAGACCCGACGTTCGAGGTTGGATGTGAAGCCGATGTAGGTTGTTCGGGACGGCGAGGACATGATGTAAACGAAGTACAGCTTGTTCATGCAATCTTCCCGCCTGCATGTTGCCTATTGCCGAAGCAGAAAATCAGCCAACGTTCGCTGCGGCGAAGAGATTCCTCCACTCGCTGGCGCTCGCTGCGGAATGACAGTTAATTGCTTTGCTTCGCGCCGCGTGAGCTACCCCGAGTCGCGGACGCCGCGGACGTCGAGCGTATCGCGGAGACCGTCGCCGAGCAGGTTGAGACCGAGCACCGTAACCATGATCGCCACGCCGGGGAAGACGCTGATCCACCAGGCCTGGCGGATGAAGTCGCGTCCCTCATTGAGCGTCAGTCCCCAGGTGGGCGTCGATGGCGAAACGCCAAGACCGAGGAAGGTTAGGCCGGATTCGGCAAGGATGCCGAGGCCGACCGCGAAGGTCGCCTGGACGATGATCGGCGCCAACGTGTTGGGGAGGATGTGCTGGAGCATGACGCGGAGATGCGAGGCGCCAATCGACCTGGCGGCGATGGCGTATTCCTCCTGCCGCAGCCGCAAGACTTCGGCGCGCACGATGCGAGCGAAATCGTCAACGTAGGCGATCGCGACGGCGATGATGATGTTGCGGATGCCGGCCCCGAAAACGGCCACCATGCCAACCGCGAGGATGATTTCCGGAAACGCCCACAGCAAATCCATGAATCGCATGATGAGGCTGTCCAGCCAGCCGCCGAAATACCCCGCGACCAGGCCGAGGGTGACGCCGACGACCATCGAGAGCGCGGCGACCGAGATGCCGACGGTAAAGGAGACCTGGGCGCCGGCCGTCATCCGGCTCAAGATGTCGCGGCCGAACGAATCGGTGCCGAAGGGGTGATCGAGGCTTGGCGGCCCAAAGAGATCGAAATCGTCGGCGCCCGGATCGTACGGCGCAAGCCAGGGACCGAAGATGGCGACGAACCCCAGCAGCGCGACGAGGATGAGGCCCAGCAGCGCCTTGCGCTCGCCCCGGAGCCGGCGCCACAAGCGATGCTGGCTCGACCTGGCCGGGCGGGCGACGGAGGAGAGTTCTCCGGCGGGCGTCATGGATGCATCACTCATATTTGATCCTGGGGTCGATCAGGGTGTAGGCGATATCGACAATCAGGTTGGCGAAGACAAAGATCACCGCCACTACGAGAATCGCGCCCTGAACCATCGGGTAATCCTTGTCGAAAATGGCGCCGACGAGGAGGCGTCCGATGCCCCGGATCGAGAATACCGTCTCGATCACCACCGCCCCGCTGAGCAGGAGCGCGACCTGGATGCCGGCGACGGTGATGACCGGGATGAGCGAGTTCCTGAGCCCGTGCGCGATCACCACCCGCCGTTCCGTGAGGCCCTTGGATCGCGCGGTCCGGATATAGTCGCTGCTCAGCGCTTCCAGCAACCCGGCCCGCACGAACCGCATCAGGATCGCGGCGTACCCGGCGCCAATCGCGAGGCTGGGCAGGATCAGGTGCTTGAACCATTCCCAAAGCCCATCGTCGGAGATCGATGCGTAGCCAAGCGATGGCAACCAGTTCAGCTCGACCGAGAAGATCAGGATCAGGATGATGCCGAACCAGAAACTCGGCATGCTGACGCCGATGAACGCCACCGTGCTCACCGCGAAGTCGGCGACTGAGTTCCGGCGCAGCGCCGCCATGATGCCCGCCGGAACCGCGATCGCGGTCGCGATCAGGAAGGCCAGGGCGGCGATGCTCATCGTTCGCGGCAAGCCAGTCAGGATCGCGCTGCGGACGCTTTCGGCGCCGGTGATCGACGAGCCCAGGTCGCCGCGCAGGAGATTGCCCATCCACCGGAAATACTGCACGACGACGTGTTCATCCAACCCAAGCTTGGCGCGCAAGGCGTCCGCCGCTTGGGGCGTGTACTCCGGCCCCAGCAACTGGATGATCGGGTCACCGGGAATCGCGCGCAGGAGGAAGAAGACAAGCGTGGCGCATCCCCAGACGATGATGACGCTGTGAATCAGCCGCCTGATGATGTACTGGGTCACGTTGACGCCTTCCGCGCGGCCGCCAACCGGTCAGGCACGCACAGGGACCTTCCCGGCGGCTGCCGAACGGTTGCCTTCCCCCAACCTACTGATCGAGCCAGACCGTTTCCAGGTATCGCTGCTCCGGAATCGGCGTGTAGCCCTGCACGTAGGTGTAGAACCCCGTGACGTCGGGATAGTGATACAGGAAGGCGTAGACGGCTTCCCCGGCGACCAGCGCCTGGAGTTCCTGAAGCAGCGCGGCCCGTTCCTCCTGGTTGCTGGATTGGCGCTGGGCATCGGCGAGCCGATCGGCTTCCGGGTTGTTGTAGGCATACGAGTTCGACGGTCCGGTGGAGTGGAAATAGTTCCAGCAGCCATCGTCGGGATCGGCGTCGACCACGCTGCCGAGGATCACCATGTCGTAGTCGCCGGCGGTGCGCCGTTCGACGTAGGCGTTGGTCTGCATCTGGTCGAGCTGGACATCGAGGCCGATTTCGCTGAGCTGGCTGCGCAGGGTCTCGGTCACGCGCTGGTCGTCGGCGGTGCCGATCAGCCCCGGTTGCAGCCCGTCGAGTCCCGCCGCTTCGGCCAGTTGCCGCGCTTCGTCGAGGTTGAAGGCCTGCGGATCGTCAACCTCTTCGGGCGGCCGGTAGACCCAGCCGAAGGCCGGGGCGATGAAGCCAACGCTCGTGATGGCGCGTCCGAAGAATGCCTTGTCGTTCACGTCGTCGCGGTCGATCGCCTTGGCCACGGCCATCCTGGCGTCCACGTTGTCCCACGGCGGCCGCGCCTGGTTCATGGTCAGAGCTTCCCAGTTGGTGCCGGCCGCTTCAACGAGGGTCACTTCATCGTTGGCCGCCAACTGGTCATAGCCGATCAACGGCACGATGTCGACCATATCGACATCGCCGGCTTCGAGGGCGCTGACGAGCGTGGACGCTTCGGCGACCAGTTGCACGACCACCTTGTCGAGCAGGGGGCGGCCACCGTACCAGCCTTCGAAGGCGTTCATTTCGAAACCGCCGCCAACCTCGACCGTGGCCGGATCAATCATGAACGGACCGCAGCCGATCGGCGCCAGACCGAACTGTTCGTCACCCATCTCGTCGATCGCGCGTTTGGAAATGGGCGCGAGGGCGCGGCCTGGACCCCGGCTGCAGGCGACCGCCAGGAACGGGGCATTGGTCGCGCTCTGGGTAATGACGAGGGTGGTGTCGTCGGGGGCCTGGATATCGGTGATCAACGCCAGCTTGTTGGCCTGGGGCGAGGCGAAATCAGGATTGATGGTGCGTTCGTAGGTGTAAATGAAATCGTTCGCGGTGAGCGTGTCTCCGTTGTGGAAGGTGAGGCCGGGGCGCAAGGTAAAGGTGTATACGAGCCCATCCTCGGAGACGGCCCACTCCTCGGCAAGATCGGGGACGATCCCAAGTTCCTCGTCGAACTGGACGAGGCCGGAGAATATATTCGAAAGCAGCTCCCCGGCGACAATGCCGAGGTTGACCTGGGCGGGATCAAGCGTAGGGATTTGACCGAGCCCGAATCCCCAGCGAAGTGTGCCGCCCTGCGTTGCCTCCTGGCGCAATGCGTTGAGATTTTGGCGCACTGGCGCCGCCGCGGCCCCGACGAGTTGGGAGGCGTAGGCAACGGACCCACTAGCCACCGCGACGTTCAGCAATGTGCGACGGCTCACTCGCGGTCCGCTCAAAACGCTCCAGTCAATGGTCTCACGAGTGCTCATTTTGTGCCTCCGTTCGATGGCGCCTGAAAGAGATCGGAGATCTCGCATCGGTCTTCGATTGGTCGATTAGGGCAGTCTTTCACGGACTGCGGATTGTGTCAATAACGGCGCCGTCCGCCTGGTTTACCCGGAGTGTCTCCCCCAGGGGCTGGCCAAGCCTTTCCGCGACGCATTAATTGTCATTCCGCAGCGAGCGCCAGCGAGTGGAGGAATCTCTTGGCCGCAGCCAACAGGGAGCTAATACTGCTGCGGCAGGAGATTCCTCTGGTCGGCTGCGCCTCCCGGCGGAATGACGATTAAGCGCTTCGCGCCGGGCGGACACAGGCGCCTGTCCAGAGGGATCGGCGGCCCTACGAGCGCTCCCGGCGGAATGACAATTAACGCCGCGCGGATTATGCCGTCACGCGTGTTCGAGGGCCCGGCGGAGCAAACCGAGGCGCACAGGGTCGCCCTCGTCCGTCTCCAGTTCGCGCTACATCCCTATGAGTTCAGGGTCGCGGGTGACGACGACCTGCATCGCGATCAGTCCGTACAGATCAAGGAGACAGCTCTTCCGCATGAACTTCTCGACCTGATGCCGCCACTGGGACCGCGCCGGATGGGCCAACAGCAGATCGTAGAGCCCGAGCAGGATTTGCTCGTCATCGCTTTCGTGGTATTGCCCGATCAGGAACGGAACCAGCGAGGCGGGGAGATCGACCAGGTTTCGCAAGGTTTCGGCGATCAGCTCCGCGCCGGCGTTGGGCCAGGCCGCAAACCCGAACAACGTCGCCACATTCTGTTGTGCCGCCAACAGGCGGATCGCGGTCAGGGCCGGTTCCCCGGAGTTCGAATTTTGGGGGTCGTGCAGGAAACGAGCGGCATAGTGCGCCGCCAGGTCGGGATCGAAATCGTTGAGCGTCACCAGCGCCGCGGTCCGGACTTCGGCCGCGACCTCGTACATGCCGACCATCTGATACGAAACGAGCGCCCGTTGCAGCAAGGGGAGATCGTCGACGTGAATGATCGGCCGCAACGCCCGGATGATCGCCGCGCGAACGATACCGCCGGAATCGTTCCGCTCGGGCGACGACTCGCACGAGGCGTATTTTTCGTGCAGGAGTGGACGCAGCGATGGGTCTTCATGTTCCTCGAGCACCTTCAGGGCCGGTCGCAGGATTTCCATGTTCTTCGATTTCTGTACGTATGAGATCGCGAGGCTGCACTGAGCCTCCGGATCGAGATCGAGGGCGCGCAATGCGTTAAGTTGGGTCTTTACTTCGGCATGCGGCGAACGTTTGACCTTCGGTTCGCGTGCGGGCATCGGTGCTCCTCCATTGGCCGCCGGTGTAGGCTGGCATCATCAGGATAAACGAGCAGGCGCCGTCTGCCGCGGGAAAGAGCGCTCATGACCGATCGCGAAAACCCTAAATTGACGAGAATCGAAGCCATTTACGATGAGATCGCCCCAACCTGGGACCAGCGCCAGGGACTCGTCGAGCGGGTCTTGATGGGGCCGGCGATACGTGGGACGCTGGCGAACCAGTTGCGGGGCGACGTCCTGGAAATCGGGACGGGCACGGGTCCGACGCTGAGGTTGCTCGCTGGCCACGCAAGAGTCACATCGTTCACCGGGACCGATCTGTCGAACGGAATGCTCGACGTGGCGAAGGAATCTGCTCGCGACCTGCCGTTTCCCGTTGAGTTGCGGCAGATGCGGGCCGAACACCTGGACTTCCCAGACGCTGTGTTCGACACGGTGACCACGAGCCTGACGCTGTGTACCGTGCCCGATCCCGAACGGGCGTTGCGGGAGATGGCGCGGGTTTGTAAGCCGGAGGGCCGGATCGTGCTGCTGGAGCATGTTCGGGCCCGGAACCCGCTGCTGGCAGGGATGCAGAGGTTGCTCACCCCGCTCCAGGCGCGAATGCTCGGTTGCCACCTTGACCGCCCGACCGATCGCCTCGTCCGCGAGCTCGGTTTCAGGGTCGAGCACGATTCCACCCGTTTTTTCGGGGTGTTTCATCTCATCGTCGCGAAGCCGCCGCTTACGTCACGTCGAGCTTGATCGAGAGATCCGGATCGACAACGCTCGATTTGTGGGTCCGTGACCAAGGGCTGGTAGCTTGCCTGGCCGCGACGTTGCTTGAGGTCCCGGAACATGGCTTGGGCGATGAGTGCAATCGTAAACCGACCGTTGATCTGGTTCCTGGCAATTGTCCGCGGAATGAGATAAGGAATACGTCATAGCCCGCTCAACGAGGATACCTCCGGCGACGTTGAACTCCCGTTACCTGCGAACATTCCGATCCTGCTAGAATTCTGGCGACAGGCGGAATGCGATTCGCGCTACTCATCGCTCGCTGTTAACGGAGACCTCCTAAATGGCATTTGTCCTGAAAAAGGCGGCGCAACCCGGCGATCCGATCGATCCTCACCGCGCCAATGTGCCCGGCGCCCCGGGCGCGACCTGGTCGCCGCAAGTTCCGGGCCAGGTTCCAGATCGCTCGTCGGTGCCCGATCACGGTGAGCTGCCGGTCGAGCTGCCAACGGATGGCGCGCCCCGCCCGATTGCGGAAAACGGCACGGCGCAGCGGATCATGGGCGTATATGAGGCGACGGATGGCAACAGGGACGATCCTGCCCGCTTCGAGCAGGCGACGGCGACCTACGAAGAAGTGCGCAAGGCCGACCCTTCACTGCGCACGCCGGTGAGGCCGACGGCGGGCTACGCGCTCTCCGATGGGACGAGGATCGCCAATCCGGAACTCACCTCCCTCAGCGCCAGTGCCGACACCGGCTTCGTCGAGGACTGATCCTGTCCGGCAAATTGAACTTCCTCGGTCTGGATGCGCGGGCACGAACGTTCGATTGTCTCGATCATGTTTGGAGTGTCTTCTTCGCGAGTCATTGCGTTCGAGGCAGCGTTTGCGGACTTGCTCGCCTTCGTTGACGAAGTGGCAATCGGTGAAACGTTGCCTGCTTTGACACCCACTTCTTGTGCATTTGGTCAACTCCGGGTTCCGTGCTGCCTCGCGCCCGATGAGGGATACCTGCGGTACACTTCGCGACAACTGTGGGTAAGGGGCGGCGCCCGATTCGCCCGGCACACGCGTGCGCGATCGGGTCTGCGCCCGCGCCCCGCGCAGGAAATCGATTGGGCGCCCGACCGGCGCTCCCCAGCATTCCGAGAGGCCAGCACATGGCGACCACCCAAAGCCAGGGCAAACGGCGGCGATCGGCGCCGGCGCCGGCCAAAAATGGGAGCGACGGCTCCCCCAACTCCAAAGCCCAAAAGGCCCAGGGGACGGCGCTCGACGCCAATGCGCTCGTTGCGCTTTACGAGAAGATGGTGGGGATCCGGCTCTTCGAGGACGCCGCCCAACGCGGGTTCCGCCAAGGAAAAGTCGGCGGCTACATGCACGTCTACAGCGGTCAGGAGGCGGTCGCCACTGGGTTCCTCGACGCCTATTGCGAGGGCGATTATGTGATTACCGCCTATCGTGACCATGCCCATGTGCTGTTGCTGGGGTCCGACCCCAAGGTGGTGATGGCCGAACTCTATGGAAAAGGCACAGGTCTGGTGCAGGGCAAGGGCGGTTCGATGCACCTTTTCGATGTCGACCGCGGCTTCTACGGCGGTTACGGCATCGTCGGCGGACACATCCCCCTCGGCGTGGGCATGGCCTTTGGCCAGGCCTACCGGAAGACCGGTGGGATCACCCAGCTCTACCTTGGAGACGGCGCGATCCACAATGGCGCCTTCCACGAAGCCGCCAACCTTTCCGGTCTCTGGGGCCGCGATGGCCTGAATCCATGCCTCTTTATCCTTGAGAACAATCAGTACGGGATGGGCACCAGCGTCGAGCGCGCCACGGCTCAAACCGACCTCGGCAAGAAGTTCGAGTCCTACGCGATTGAGCACACAAAGGTCGATGGCATGGATGTTGAAGCGGTGCTCAAGGTCGCCCACGACGCGGCCGACCGGGTTCGTGAAACCGGCAAGCCGTTCGCGGTCGAAGCCCTCACCTACCGGATCATGCCGCATGGCGCGGCTGATTTCCTCGAGAAGTACCGGACCAAGGAAGAAGTGAAGAAGTGGCGCGAGCGCGATCCGATCGGGTTGCTTGAGAAGCGCCTGGAAGATGAAGGCATCGAGGAGAGCCGGATCACGGAAATACGCGCTGACGCCAGGGCGCGGATGGACGAAGCCGTGAAATTCGCCGAAGAAAGCCCGGCTCCTGACCTTGCCGAACTCCTGACCGATGTCTACGCGGACGATGTGGCTGTCCGGGCCGCGGGATAATCGACACTCGGGTTCGTTATGTCGTGTTGATCAGCGTTGAGTTGTACGTCGCGCCAGCCGAGAAAGGGAACCTGCCCATGCCAGTGATCACCTATCGCGATGCCTTGCGCTCCGCGATGGCGGAAGAAATGGAACGGGATGAGCGGGTCGTCCTCCTCGGCGAAGACATCGGTGTCTATGGCGGCACGCACCTCGTCACCAATGGCCTGATCGACCAGTTCGGTCCGCGTCGGGTGATCGACACGCCGATCGCTGAGAACGGTTTCACCGGGGCCGCGATTGGAATGGCGATGGCGGGCATGCGCCCGATCGTGGAGATGATGACCTGGAACTTCTCGTTCCAGGCGGCGGACCAGATCATCCAAAACGCCGCGAAGCTGCGTTACTTTTCCGGCGGGCAGGTTTCGGCGCCGATCGTGATTCGTGGTCCAAATGGTGGCGGTGTCCAACTTTCGGCCCAGCACACGCATAGTCTCGAGGGCTTTTACGGTCACTTCCCAGGTCTTAAGGTCGTCTCGCCCTCCACCCCGGAAGATGTGAAGGGCATGATGCTGGCCGCGATCCGGGATCCGGATCCGGTTATCTTCCTGGAGGCGGGCGCTCTGTATGGGGCCAAGGGCGAGGTTCCGGATGGCGACTACACCGTCGAGTTCGGCAAGGCCCGGGTGGCCCGCGCAGGTTCCGATGTCACGCTCATCGGATACGGGCGGCAGGTTCCAGTTCTGCTCAGGATCGCCGAGACGCTTGGCGATGACAATATCGATGCCGAGGTCATCGACCTGCGTTCGATTCGTCCGTTCGACGGCGACATGATCGTCGAATCAGTCAGGAAGACGCACCGCGCCGTGGTGGTTCAGGAGCAATGGCGCTGGTTCAGCGTCGCCAGCGAAGTCGCCGCGATAATCCAGGAGCGCGCGTTCGACGAACTCGATGCCCCGGTCGTGCGCGTCAGTGGCGCCGAGGCACCGGCCCCATATGCACGGAATCTTGAAGTGGCCGCCTTCCCGAGTGAGAAGCAGATCATCGATGCTACGCGCCGGGTCTTGTATCTTGAGGTATAGCGCATGGGAACGGTGATCATGCCCAAAATGGGCGACGCCATGGAAGAAGGAACCCTTCTCAAGTGGTTGAAGGCGGCAGGTGACGAGGTTTCTGAAGGCGATCCAATCGCGGAGATCGAAACCGACAAAGTTACGCTCGAGATCGAGGCCCAGGAAGATGGCTTCATCACGAATGTGCTTCTTGAAGAAGGAACCACCGCGGCGATTGGCGCCGTGATCGCCACCATCGGCCCCCAGGACGAGGTCGGCCAGGCGCCGGCTGGCGAAGAGCCGGCAGAAGCGTCTCCTGAGTTGGAAGCTGCTCCTGAACCCGAATCACTTCCGGAACCGGAAGGCGCTCCGGAACCGGTGGCCGCCAAAGACGCTCCATCGGACCCAGCGCCTGAAACACCGGCTGATTCGCCACCGTCCCAAGTTGTCGAGCGGGCGCCGGGCGAACGGCTTCGCGCCTCGCCACTGGTCAAGCGTCTCGCCGAAGAGCACGGCATCGATCTTACACAGGTGGCAGGCACGGGTCCCGGTGGCCGCGTCGTCAAGAACGACATTGCCGACTTCGTCTCCGGCGCCAAGCCCGTCCCAAAGGCGGGCGCCAGCGCTGCGTCGTCCGCGAACGGTCAGGTCACGGAAAGACTCGCGGCGGCCGCGGCCGGCGGCGGCAAGGGCACTCTGGTCGAACTCTCCCGCATCCGCCGCACAACCGGCAAACGGATGACCGAGTCCAAACTGGGCATACCGCATTATTATGTCACGACCAACGTAGACATGACTGCCGCGCTCGAGGTCCGCAAGGCCCTAAACGTGTCACTGGAAGAATTCGGCGACAAGATATCAGTCAACGATCTCATCGTAAAAGCCGCTGCCCTTGCCCTTCGCGCCCATCCCGAGATTAACGCCTCGTGGGAGAGCGGTGAACTCTACCAGCATGAGTCGATCGACATCAATGTCGCAATCGCACTCAATGGCGGACTGATCGCGCCCTTCGTACCGGCAGCGGATACCATGAGCCTGCGCGCGATTTCCCGCCTGACGAGGGACCTTGGCAAGCGTGCCCGTGAAGGCGGTCTGATGCCTGAGGAGTATCAGGGCGGAACATTCACGATCAGCAATCTCGGCATGTTCGATGTCGACGAGTTCATCGCCGTGATTAACCCACCCCAGGCCGCGATCCTGGCGGTTGGTTCGGTGGCCGAAACGCCAACAGTACGGGACGGGGAGATCGCGATCGGTCATTTGATGAAGATCACGCTCTCGGCCGATCATCGTGCACTCGACGGGGCGCAGGTCGCGACGTTCCTGCAGTCGGTCAAGTCGTATCTCGAAAACCCGATGCTGCTGGCAATTTCGTAGCAAACATGCGGCTCTGACAGGACAACCCGGGGTTGGCGCGCGGTCGACCCTGGTTGGCGGGACACTGGACCGGCTTGCGGAGTCGGGCCAACAAGATGTCGGCAACCTTACGGCTGGCTCTTGGGGAGTGAGATGTCTGGATTTGAATGGTTTCTGCTCGTGGTTGTTGTGATCGCGGCGCCGCTGGTGGTGGCGGTGGCGATAACGTTGTGGACATTGGAGCAGGCGAAGCGTCGCAATCGCCGGAGTCGGGAAGAGGCTCCGGGAACCGAGCCAGTCAAGCGGCGTGCGACCCGGGCAACCGATGGCTCCGGCGCGATTGTGCCTGTCGCCGCGACGTTGACCACGACGCACCGCACCGAGGACCGGACCGGTCGCGACCCCAGCGATGCCCAACTCGACCCGTCGCCCTCGTCGGACCCGACCCCTCACACGGGGTCGACGAGTTCGGGACACGCCTCGTCGAGCGACTCCAGCAGTGGCGGCGATTCCGGCGGCAGCGGTGGAGATGGCGGAAGCGCGTAGGAATGTTTCACGTGAAACATTTGTTGAGCGGCGGCTCCGGCACGGCCGAGCGTAAATCGGTATGCTTGAGATCCGGGGGCGGTGCCGAAGGCGGCGTCTCGCCCGTGAGCAGACGACGGTAGGCACAAGGAGAACTCAGCGGGTGGTAAAGAACGAGCGCTCACTGGTCATCATCAAGCCGGATGCGGTCCAACGCGGGCTGATCGGTGAAATTCTCGCTCGATACGAGCGGCGCGGCCTGCGGATCGCGGCCCTTAGGCTGGAAGTCATCTCGAGGGAGACGGCTGAGAAGCACTATGGTGAACATCGGGGCAAGCCGTTTTTCGAGGGACTCGTCGAATTCATCACCTCAGGGCCATCGGTGCTGCTCGTGCTCGAAGGACCGGAGGCGATCAAGGTCATCCGCGACACGAACGGGGACACCCAACCGGTCAGAGCCCTGCCGGGGACGATTCGCGCCGACTATGGTCTGACAATTGACCGCAATCTGGTGCATGCGTCGGATGGCGTCGAAAGTGCGGTCGCCGAAGTTGCAAACTTTTTCCTCGATGGCGGCATCGTCGATTACACCCGCGCCGCTGATGCCTGGATCGTCGGGGAATAGGTCGTCGATAGGCATCGAGCACGGTTGCGTCGGCGGATAGTCGTCAAGTCGCCCATTTAATCGTAACGTCGTGTGATTTTGGTTCGACCCCTGTCGTCATCGGCGCGGTCGTAATCAACGCCATGCGTATACAGACAAACGACTCGTTTAGCGGCGCCCAGCGGCGGGGTTGAGTTATGGACGGGCGCGGCTGAATCTCGGGCATGACTTCGCATCCCGACTGTTTCACGTGAAACATTTGAGTGCTGGCGAAGTGAGAGGTCTCAATCGTCGGTTGTGAATAACAATCCAGGTTGCTGGTTAAAGTAGGACATGAGATCGGCAATCAGGTTGCGCAAATCCTGGTCGCTTGCGTCCGGCCCGAGCGGACGACGATCGTTGAAGGGGACCCCGGCTGGTTTCTGGCGACCGGCGCCAGCCCGGTTGTCGGTGCGTGGCGCGCGCCGGTAAACCTCGGCGAAGAGACCGTCGCCATCGCTGGTCACGAATAGGGCATGGCTGGAGTCGATTTCAAGACCGATCACGCCGTGTTCCGGCGTGTCGACGATGTGCGGGTAGCCCCGCGGCACGCGGTGGCGGTATTGATCGGCGGCGACTTCGAGCATGGGCAGGATTCGAGTGCGGATGCTGCTCAGCGAATCGACTGACACGGCAAGAACTCCTTATGTCGCTGATCTCGATGCCGCGGACCACCGATCTCGGGCCAGGTGAACTACAGCGCCAAGTATTATGCCGGACCGGCGCAACTGTCTACGTCGATGGGAAGGATCGCGGCCATGTTTCACGTGAAACGTTGTGGGAAACTCATTCGTCGATCCCTTGCGACACATCGAGCCGGTTTTCCTCACTCAGCTGACTGGCCCGGGGTGTGGCCTGGCCGGAATACTTGTTGTTGAGCTTCATGCGGTAGGGAGTCATCACCGGCGACGAGACGGTCTGGAACGAAAAGGCGCAAATCCGCATGCCGGGGTAGAGGGCGACCGCCATCCGGCCCAGGTTGCTCAACTCCATTGTCGCCGTCCCGATCCAGCCCGGTTCGAAGACGGCGGCCGTCGAGTGCACGGTGATTCCCAGGCGGGCGATGCTGGATCGTCCTTCGAGGCGGCCAAGCAGGTCGTCGGCCAACTCCAGGCTCTCCATCGTCGAGGCCAACGCAAAGTCGCCCGGTTGCATGATGAACGGCTCGTCGGGCGGCACCTCGATCGTGCGCATCGCATCGGCGATCGACTGGGTGTTTCGCGGATCGATGAAACTGAAGCGGCTGTGTTCGAAGACCATGAATGTCGTGCCGAGCCGGAAATCGACCGAGATCGAGCCGAGTTGCTTCTCAAGATCGGGATAGGGGTCGATCCTGATCCGGCCGGCGTCCAGCGCCTTGAGGATGTCGCGATCCGACAACACCATCCTGAATCGCTCTCCCCGGCGCGTCTTCGGCGCGACATAATAGAATAGACATAACAGCTGTGCTATGTTGGCAGGCTCACTGGGCCTCCCGCGTGGATAGTACCATTCGCGCAGGTTCGACCCGATACAGTCCGGCGTCGCGGAACGTGACGCCAATTCGAAGCCGACGCTTCTGACCAGAGGAGGATGCTTAATGAGCACCCAAACCGGTGCCAGCATCCGGATGCCGAACGTCGGCGACCCGGCGCCCGACGCCACAATCCAGGCGCTCGACGGAAGTGTGGTTGTTGTTGCGGGTCTCTGGCGACATGCGCAGCTTGGGTTGGCGCTCGTATTTCTACGACATTACGGATGTTCATTTTGTATGGAACACGCGCGGGAGATCGAACGCCGCGGCGAGGAATTTGCGGATGCCGAAGTGACCGTTGCCCTCGTCGGTTGCGGCAGTCTGGACGAGGCCGCCGACTTTCGCGACAAGCTGGGGCTCGCCACCGCGGTCTACAACGATCCTGAGAGCGCGGCGTATCGTGCGTACGGGGTGGGTAAGACTACTGCCGGCACGATCCTGAATCCACGGGTGGTGGCCGGAGGCATCCGGGCCATGAGCAAGGGGTATTTGCCGAGGCGGTCAAGTGGCAATCCGCTCCAGCTCCAGGGGCAGTTCCTGATCGACCGGTTTGGCATTATCCGCTCAGTTTCCCGGCCCCAGCTGATGAGCGACATTCCTTCGGCGACCGCCTTGCTCGAAGATGCCAGGAACTTGCGCAAACCATGAACAGCCGTCCGTGGCGCGACCAGCACGATCTCTGGTCTGGCATTCACGGTCGCAACCCGGAGATCCGCGAACACGGCAGCGGCTTCGCAAGCGAATGTCTGGAGCGACTTGGGCCGGGATCGCACATTCTGGAGCTCGGTTGCGGCGCCGGCAATGATGCCGCGGCCTTCGCCGGAGCCGGGCACACCGTGATCGCCACCGACTTTGTGGAATCGGCGATTGCCGCCAACCGGCAGCGGCACGGGCACATTTCCAACCTCAGCTTCCGGACGATGCGCTCGGACGAACCATTTCCATTCGCTGATGAGGCATTCAACGCCGTCTACGCCCACCTCTCGCTTCACTATTTCCCACATGACATAACTACCGCGATCTTCGCCGAGATCCGGGGTGTCCTGAATCCAGGAGGGCGGGTGATGTTCGCCTGCAAATCGCCCCAGGATCCGCTCTACGGCAAGGGCGTCGAAATCGAGCCGGACATGTTCGAACTCAACGGCCACATCCGCCACTTCTTCAGCGAGGCGTATGCCCGCGACCTGCTCGCCGATGGATTTACGGATATCGAGATCGCCGCGCATGAAGGGAAACTTTACGGTGGCCCCTCGGTCTGGATCACGGTTATCGCCCGGGCGAGTCAAAATGGCAGTTGACACCTGCCATGCTAGCTGTCACTATTGAAACAATCCCCCCTTGGCCTTCGGGCCGAGGGCTTGGGCTCCTGGAAACGGGAGCCCTCCTTTTATTTTAGGGAGAGAGCATGTGAGAATCGGCGTCTACATTGACGGATTCAATCTCTACTACGGTCTCTTCCGCCACGGCCCACCAGAATGCAGGCAATACAAGTGGCTGAATCCTGTCCTTCTCGGACAGGAAATGGCAAATCGCCTCAAACTTCCGGGAACTGTAATCCGGGTGCGTTACTTCACGGCAAGGGCAAAACATAATCCTTCTGACCCAAGCCAGCCAACACGACAGCAAATGCTCATCCGCGAAATGGAAACCCTTCCTGAGGTCAGCATTCATTGGGGACAACACATCGACACTGAGTAACACGGATTCCTCGTGGGCGATCCCCAGAAGAACATCCAAAAGTTTTCCACCCGCGAGGAGAAGGGCTCAGACGTCAGTTTGTGAGTGTTTCTGACTCGAGATATTGCCCTCAAGGAAATTGAAGTGGCCCTTCTGGTCTCCAACGACTCGGACCTGGTGGATGTGGTTTCGGTTGCAGAGAATGATTTCAATACAAGGGTGTATATCGCTTCGCCTCGACCCTCAGGGAATCCCAGCAAGAAACTACGAAACGAAGCGTCTGGTCTCATCATTATCGATCCAACCTGTCTTGCCAAATGCCAATCCACCAATCCAGTCATCGACCGCGCCGGGCGAAACATTCACAAACCGAAAACCTGGTAGCCAACTCCAGGCTGAGGGTCGAACCGGCACGCTCCATTGCGACATTTCGGCCCGGATCACCGCAATCGCCCGGGCGCCATACCTGCAACGCGGCTATACTCGCTACAATACTTTCAATGCCGCGCCGCTGGCATCGGCGCACCGGAAATGGACGATCATGGCATCTGCAACCAAACGACAGGGGCCTGCTCACCAACACCCCGAGCATTCAGCCCTTGCCGGCCGGATGGCCGCCGGGTCAGCTTAGGCGGGGTAGGGCAACCTTACCTTCCTCCCATGCGGCCATCCTGACCAATCGAGACGAGTCGTTCCACGCTCGCGCCGCCAACCGGCGACGCGGCTCAGGCGTGATTCCCGCTCGTCCCACGATCACAGGTCCCGCCTCCTGAGCTGAACCTCCCCCTGCGCCCCGCGTGGCCTTCTCTGCCCAGGCGGTCAAATGGGGCGCTTCCCCGGCATCTGCAAACCAAACTGCATCAACCGCTGGAGCACCTCGATGAGAACGCTCGTTTCGAACCGCGCCTTCACCAGATTCTGGTCGGCAGGTCTATGCTTCCTGCTCGCCTGGTGGGCGTTGCACGCAGTCATGCTCATTCATGTCTTTGCGTTGACTGGGTCGCCGTTTGCCACCGGCCTGATCCCCGTTTTCGCATCGCTGCCGGGGATCGTCCTCGGGCCTATCGCCGGCGTTCTTGTTGACAGGTGGAACCGCAAACAGGTGATGATCTGGAGCGCCCTGGCTCTCGCTGGCCTCCTGGTCCTGACCCTTCCGCTCGCCAGCGACGTGGATGTGCCGGTGCTCTACGCGATCATCTTCATCCAGGCGATGGTCATGACATTCTTCTCGCCGGCCGAGAACGCCCTGCTGCCAACCCTCGTTCACGACGAGGCTCTGACCACCGCCAACTCACTCAATGCCCTGAACGACAGCCTGGGACGGATCGTCGGCCCCGCGGTCGGCGCCTGGATCCTCGTCCAGTACGGCTTTGCGGCCACGCTCGTCGCCTGCGCCCTCCTCTATCTTGCGGGGTGGACACTGCTGATCGGCCTTCGCGACCAGCGCCAGCATGCGCCAAATCCGTCAGTTCCGGGCATGCCGGCCCTCGTGGGATCGTTCTGGGCATCGTTCGTGGAAGGTCTCCGGGTCGTGCGGGCCCGCACGTACCTGGTCCTGGCCGTGGCCATCTTCGGGCTGTACATGGTTGCCGATGTGCCGCTCTCGGCGATCCTGTCCGCGTTCATGATTGACTCCGTTGGCGTCAGTCCAGAGGTATTCGGGACGTTGATGTCGGTGCGGGGAGTGACCGGACTGCTGGGAGGACTGCTGGTGGTGTTTCTCAGTCGCCGCGTCCACGAAGCGCGGTTGCTCATTGGTGGTCTGCTCCTCTACGGCGCGAGCATCCTCACTATGGGAGTCGCCAACAGCGTCATCGTCGCGGTCCTCGTACTGATTCCCATTGGACCCGCCGCCGCCGCGATCCAGACCGGACTCTTCACCATGCTCCAGAAGGAGTCGCCTCCCGGCATGAGAGGCCGGGTCTTTGCCTTGACTGGAACCGTCAACGGCCTGATCACGCTCGTTGCGAGCATCGAGGCAGGGGGGCTGGGCGAGACCTTCGGCACGAGGATCGTGGTTATCGCCTCGGGATGCCTGCACATCCTGCCGCTCCTGCTAACGGTGACGTTGATCAGGGCTGGCGGACCGAGTGGGCGGCGCGCTGGAAATCGAGAGGGGGCGTGATACGAAGACCGGATGAAATCGGCCACCATCGCATGTCGTACACCGTGATGCGCAGTAGCGGTCCGTTACTTCTCCCAGCATCAGTAAGGGCGGGACACCCCTTCATCGCGATCAGCCAGGTAGTTCCCGTGACTGGGAGGTACGACCCCTGCGAGACCGGCCCACGCGGAACGAAAATGCACGCATCCACGTACACTATTCCGGCACATCTCGTGACGATCGATTTTGCAGAGGAAAGACACAGTCTTGAGCACCAGCAACTTCACCATCGAGCAACTTCCGATTCCCGCGTCGCTCAATGCCCCGGAGTTCGCGGACTTCGCCGAAATGGTGGAGATCCGCAACGAGATCGAAGCGCACGCTCTCGGCAGCCGGGCGCTCGATGTTACCGCCGACGAGCTTCTGCCGACCTATCTGGAGCAGGATTACGAGCGGCGGCAGCTTTTCGTGGCCCGTGTCGACGGCAAGATCGTCGCCCGGGGCGGACTCAGCTGGTCGACCGAGGAAGGCTCCAATGTCTCCTGGGTGTTTGCCGATGTGCTTCCCGCCTTCCGGAACCGGGGCATCGGCGGCGCCCTGTTCGATCAGATCGAAGCGCTGGCGCTGAAATCGGGTCGTACGATCCAGCAGGCGGATGCGATCCACACCAGCGCCGATGGTGGTGAGCGGGTGCATCCTCCAACCGGGTTTGGCGACGTGCCGGCCGACGACCCTGGTGTGAGGTTCCTGCGGAAGCGCGGCTATTCGCTGGAGCAGATTGCCCGGGCCAGCTTCCTCGATCTTCCGGTCGATCCCGACGACGTGTTGACTAGCCACCGCCGTGAGGCGGAAGCGGCCGCCGCCGGCGACTACACGGTCGTGACCTGGGTGGGACTCACCCCGGAGCAATGGCGATCGGACCTCGCCTACCTCAAGAACCGGATGAGTGTCGACGAGCCGGCGGCCGGGCTGCAAATCGACGAGGAATCGTGGGACGAGGCCCGCGTCGTCAAGCACGACGAGGCCGAGATCGCCGGCGGCCGTGACATGTTGACCGCGGCCGTGCTCCACGGTCCGACTGGCAAACTCGTCGGCATCAACGAGCTTTCGGTCGCCAAAGACCGTAGCCGGCCCGTGAGCCAGGAAGATACCATCGTCATCGCCGAGCATCGCGGCCATCGGTTGGGGATGCTGCTCAAGACCGCCAACCTTCAGGAGTTGGCCAGATACAGCCCGGAATCGCCGTTGGTCTACACCTTCAACGCCGAGGAGAACCGGCATATGCTCAATGTCAACGAGGCGGTCGGCTTCCGGGCCGTCGGGTACGACGGAGCCTGGAAGAAGACAACCGCCTGAGCATCACATTCCCTGGTGACCTCCCGATGAACGAGGGACCATGCCGGCCAATGCGTGGGCATTTCGAGTAGAGGGGACAGCGGAGCAATATTGGTGGACAAGACCCTCCACTACCGGGCACGACGAAATGGACCAGCGATGACATACACGATCACGATCGAGGACCTGGCGATTCCGGCATCCATGGATGAACCGGGGGCGGGCGCGTACGTCGAAGCCATCGAGCTGCGCAACACCATCGAATCCGAGGCGCTTGGGAACACCGCGGAAGACCTGGATCCCGTGGAGGCCCTGCCGCACTTCCAGGACCAGACGTACGATCACCGGCGCGTCTTTACAGCCCACGTGAATGGCCGGATCGCGGGCCTGGCGATAATGTCCTGGGCCGTGAACCCTTCCACGAACATCACCTGGTTTGGCGGGGGTGTCCATCCTGACCATCGGAATCGCGGCATTGGAGCCGCCCTGCTTCATCACCTCGAAGGCATCGCGCAGGAGTCGGGGCGCGGTGTTGCCCAGTCCGGCGCCATCCACAAGTCGTTGGAAGGAGGCGAGCGGGTGGAATCGCCGACGGGATTTGGCGCCGTGGCGAAGGACGATCCAGGCGTGCGCTTTTACCTCAAACACGGGTACACCCTGGAGCAAGTGCATCGCATCAGCTACCTCCACTTGCCAATCGCCTCCGAAGTGCTGGCCGCGCATCGCGAGCGCGCCAATGCGGCGGCGGGTTCCGACTACCGGGCACAAGCCTGGATTGGACCCACTCCCGAACATTGGCTCGACGACATCGCGTTGCTCAACCAGCGGATGTCGACCGATGCGCCATTCGCGGGGCTTGAGATCGACGAGGAACCCTGGGACGCCAAACGCGTTCGAATCCACGAGGCACGATCGGAAACGGTCGGCCGCACCCGCCTCACGGCCGTCGTCGAGCACATGCCGAGCGGTCGCCTGGTGGCGTTCAACGGTTTGTCGATCCCACGAGATCGCGCGCGCCCGGTGCAGCAGGGGCCGACCCTGGTGTTGAAGGAACACCGGGGACATCGCCTCGGCATGGCGGTGAAGATCGCCAACCTGGAACAGGTGGCGCGGGTCAGCCCGGAATCGACGATGGTCTCGACCGGCAACGCCGAAGAGAACCGCCATATGCTGGATGTCAACGAAGCCGTTGGCTTCGTCCCCGCCGGCTATGTCGGTGCCTGGAAGAGGACCGTCTCGTAGTGCGGGCCGGCGCCGCTACCTGGATGTCATTCCGCAGCGAGCGCCAGCGAGTGGAGGAATCCCTTCGCCGCGGCGAACCGAGTTGACTAGTCGCGGCGCAAGATTCCTCGTTCCTTCGACTCCGATCAGGACCGGAATGACAACATCTGTACGGGGCAGCCGGTGGAATGACAATCAAGCGCTGACGAGGATTCGCGCCCCGGACGATCGCGATCCTCGAAGCGGTGCTTGGCGAACATGGCGCTTGTCGGCATCCAGCGGCATTTGGGTCCGCTCGCCTACAGCGTCCCACGCATGAACCGGAGCCACAGGTCCCGCGCGATCCGTACAGGATCGGCGGCAACGCCGTACTGTTTAAAGTACGTGGCGAGATTGCGGATATCGCGTTCGAGCAGGAAGAGACTGTCCGGGTTGTCGCGCGGATTGACCGCCTGCGGGAAGTCGATCACCGTTGCCCTTTCCTTCCAGTAAAGGATGTTGAAGGGCGAGAGATCACCGTGGATGCGCTCGCAGGCGAGCCACAGCTCGATCTCGTCGATCAGACCGGTGAACATCTCCACCGCCTGGCGTCGCTCCAGGGAGACGTGCTTGAGCATCGGCGCCGGTCCGGTCCCATCGCCGAGGTACTCCATCAGCACCGCGTGGCCGGACATCGTGAATGGCTGCGGGACTCGCGCGCCGGCGGCGTGCAGGACCTGCAGCGTGTTGAACTCGTGATTGATCCAGGAGTGCTCGATCGCCGCCTTGCCGCGTCGCGTTCGCTTGGCGACGGCGCGCTCGAGGCGACGATCGGGCATCCCGCTCGATTTCACCCCGGCGGAGCCGCTGAGGGAAACGCCCATCGCCCGCCCGCTCAGGTAGATCGCGGCATTCTTGAACGACCGGAAGTTCCGGCCACGATGGATCTTGACGGCCAGGCGTTCGTGACCGGTATGGGGAGCGGCGCGGCAACAGAAGACCGTGCCTTCCTTGCCGCTGCTGACCAGATACTCGACGGCGGTTATCCAGCCATCGGTGAAAAAGACCTCGGGGATATCGGATTCGGTAACGGACATGGGTACCCTTCGCTGCAATGTCTGGGGAGCGAAGTCTCCAGGAAGTCGCTCCGGTAGATGAAGTCGTTCATCCTGCACCTCCTGGTGTTCCATGCCGTCGACCCGAAAGACGCCCGCACTCGCGAGCCGGGGACAGCGTTCTATCTGCCCGGCATGCTCGGGCAGTGCTTCGATTCTACCGCGGTTTCCGCAAAATGGAGCAATGGGCAATAGGCAGAACCTCGTCCCGGCTCCCGTGAATGGTGGAGACGAACTGGGGTGAAGGTGGCGCGGATGTTCTGGAATCGGTGGTGTCTGCTGGAGCCGCCGCCCAGGAGAGTGGACTCGTTGCGTCGTTGTCCTCCGCCTTCGAAGATGGTGGACAGGAGGCGATTCTCGGCTCGCCGTGGATTCATCTTTTCCTACCACGGGGTCAGAATCATGATGCCCAAGTCACAGAGCGACTCACGGCAAGTTTCGGTACGATTGCTGGGTGGACGTGGCGAGCGCACGAGCCCATGGGTTACATCTCATCGCCGTTAGCATTCCCAGGAGCGACACAGGTCGTCGCGACCTAGGCACGAGACATCTGCCTTTACCAGATCAGGCAAGACTTGAGTGGTTACTATGCGTTTTCTGGCTGGGAGAAAGTTCGTCGGAGCACTTCCATCCCGGCCAGCTGCCGCCGTCACTCAGCGAAAAGCGGGATGACGTCCTCGGCGAACCGGTTCATCGTCTCCTGCGTATAGGCAACCCGCGGAAACGACATGATGAAGTAGTTGAAGCCCAGGTCCATTTTGGCCTGAGCACGCTCGCGAATCTCTTCGGGTGTCGCGACGATCGTACCCTTGACATACTCCTCGAACGACTTTTCCCCACGTGCCGCCGCGGTCGCCTGGACCGGATCATCGTTGGGGCCAATCGGATGGGTGCTCAGTCCAGTGGAGCAAACGATGTCGTCGAAATTGCGCCCCACGGTTTCGCAATGTCCCTTGAGCACGTCGAGTTTGTGCCGGAGAACATCCAAGTCATCACCACCGAGATTGCAGGCGTCGCCAAACTGGGCGACGAGCTTGAGGGTCACTTTCTCGCCGCCGCCGCCAATCCATAGGGGAATCTTCTGGCCTGGCACGCCGCTCTTTGGTTCGTTGATTGGGCCATCGATGGAGTACCGTTTTCCGGAGAATGTCGGCTTGTCCTCCTTCCACATTTTGTGGATGATCTGAACCGCTTCTCGAAACATTCCCATACGCTCGGCGGTCTCAGTCCACTCATAGCCATACGCCCGCCACTCATGTTCATACCACCCCGCGCCAATACCCGCGAACAAACGCCCGTGGCTGGCGACATCGACTGTGGAGGCGATCTTGGCGTAGAGGGATGGGTTGCGATAACCGTTGCAGCCCACCATCTGGCCAATATTTACGTTCTTGGTGTCCCGCGCCAGGCTGGCGGAGATCGTCCAGCATTCGAAGGTGGCTTCCATCGTTGGTTCAGGGACGGTGTGGAAATGGTCAAAGACCCAGATCGAGTCCCAGCCACCCTTGTCCGCCTCGCGAGCCACGTTGGTCATCGCCTCGTATTTCTCGATCGGGTCATCGATCTCCACGAGATCCATACGCCAGCCTTGCGGGACAAATACTCCGAATTTGGTCGTCATTGAGAGTGCTCCTGTCATCAATCATGAAAAGACGACGCGCTTGCGCCGATTAGGAAGCCGTGACCGAAGTTTCCCTGTATGGCCTCTTGAGCTTGCGTGACCGCCACAGGCTCCAGCGCATCTGGGTTCTTATTGCGGTTCGCCCACAGGGAAGCGTATTCCACGACCTGTCACTTGTCCTGGCTCCGCGGCAGGATTGTTGGCGGAGGTAGAGTGCCCCGCTCATCCGGCAGGACTGTTGGCTCGTCGACGCCCAGGAAACTGGTCTGGTCGTTCTCGGCATAACTTGGCACCGGCAGCCTGACCCCTTGTTCTGGTTCTCCTATGCCTTGATCGTCGGTTTGCTCCTTGGTGGCGCGTGAGCGTCGTTTTACTTCGTCCCGATGGTTTCGTTTTCTCGACGGCATGGTGTCCCCCTGGCACTCTCGTCGATCTTACCCTTTGCTGCCATGGTCTCACGTCTGACTCCTCGTTCGAAACATTAGGCCGACAGGAGGGGCAAGACGATGATTGCAACCACCATCGATGACAGCTTTGGCATCCCTATTGGCGCCCCGGTCCGAACGCTTGTCGCCTACGTTTGGGACATCACCGAGTTGATAGAGGTTTATTCACCGTCAATTCGTGGTACTGACAGAGAATTACGATCTCGGAGAACATGACGCTGTCATCACGGCTTACCGTCAGCTGAAGGGCATCATCGAGATTTTCATTGCGCTGAAATTTCGCTACCTTGACACATGTTAATTCGCCCGTAGCATTGGGGTTACAGGGAAATTTGCCGGGCCCGCGTTGCCCTGCCTCTCTGTGACGGGTCCTGGAGACAGCCGAATACCAAGGAGGTTGCTATGCCCCTGTATATGGACGTGCATGATCGGGTTGAAGGACTGACCGCTGAGGCGGTGGCCGAAGCGCACAAGAAAGACCTCGAGACCCAGGAGAAGCATGGCGTGAACTATCAGCGCTACTGGTATGACACCGAGAGCGGGAAGGTCTTCTGCCTCGTCGAGGCGCCCACCAAGGAAGCCGCGGAGCAGGTGCACCGGGAGGCGCACGGACTAGTCGCCGACCACATCTACGAGGTCAACGAAGGATCCTGACAACACCACGCTCGCCTGCGGCTGGGACGCGACAGACTCAGGCGCCGCCCAGGAGCATCCAGCATCCAGGAACGGGTAAGAGAGGCCGCCGAGTTGGTTCTTGGCGGCTTTTCTTACGTCCGTGCCCGCCACCTTTCCCACCGCATCCGCTGTCCCTACCCCGTTGCTCCTTGAACTCTGCCAAATGCCTACTTAGGTTAGGTTGGATCGATTACCTGGTCCGGGAAGGGCCCTCACGCTCAGGCTAACCCGAAGAGGGGTTTGCACGTGGCGAAGTCGTCGATTATGACGCCCGCTGAGTGGGCGCGAGCGAGCCATGTCTCGCGGCTCAACACCAGGTGCAGCATCCGGTCGGCGCCATCACCGCGCGCGTGCCGGGTCTCGCCGTTCGGTTCGTAACCCAGCGCGGTTGAGACGCCAAGCGAGGCGTGATTGTCGTGCCAGGCCGAGGTCTTGGCCGATTCGGCGCCAAGGCAATCGAAGGCCAGCGCCAGTACCCCCAACCGCATCTGCTTGCCAAAGCCTTTGCCGCGTGCCTCCGGAACTAGGAACGACGCCGAATCGACCACTTTCAGGATCGGGAAGTCGTCGCCTTCGAGCATTTGGCTGCCGATCAGAACATCGCCGTGAAACACGGCGAACGGCAGTTTCCACGATTCCGGTTTCCACGTGCCGTATGCCTTCCAATAGGTCTGGAAGGTGACGATCCCGCGGTCGACCTGTTCGGGTACGCCCGCATAGAGCGTGGCTGATGGATCGAGGTCGAGGTCGAGTGGTTGAGTATTGGCGAGCGTCAGCAAGTCGTCTTCCGCCATCGGCCGCAGCAGCAGATCCGTTGTACTCACGCAGAGGTCGAACAGTGGCCAGTAAGGGTGTGTCATGGGCAGGACCACTCGGGGGAGTGGCGCCCGGACTTGGCGGGTTGTTTTCCTTCTGTGACCGCCAGGTTCCAGCGCATCCAGGTTCCTAACCCGTGCTCCCAGGACTCCGCCAATCAACGCGCAGGTCACGTTGGAGCGAGCACCTCGTCCGGGAAAGGCCTTCGCACCGTCAACTTGTTCGACGTATACAAAATGAGGATGTCCGAAAACCGAACGCTCCCGTCACCCGTCACGGCCAAGGTAAGTTCATTGGCCGCTGACTTCAACGCGCCGGGCGGGATGATTTCGTGCCATGTGTGGGGCCCAGCATCGGACAACGTGTGCTGAGTCAGCGCGGCTGAGTTGAGCCGCACCGAGAATGACGGCGATCCAGTGTGGGATGTCCGGAAGAAGATCACCGGCAGAGAGCCGTTCACGAGGCCGGGCGCGTGAATGTCTTGAATATGATGGTCAGTACTTGGCAGGGGAGCGGTTGAATCTGGAACGGTAAATCCGGCCCCAGACCCCGCCAACGTGACATATCGAGCGACCTGCGTCTCCTCAAAGAGACCACCTATCCGGTCAACCACATTTCAAACGTGTTGACAATTGTGCGGAGGATGGGCATCTGGCACTCGCAGTCTATGGCGCAGTCAATATCAACCTTTGGGACCCTGAAGTGGACCGATCGTATCACATGCATTAAGACACAGGGGAATAGCTTCAATGTTGGGCATGATATCTGATTCCGTCACATCGTCTGCTCTGCCGCGAGGTAATGGCAGGCGCTGTGAAGCGAACTCTTGCCACGCTGACCTTTCGAAGATGAAATCTTCCTTCAATCCAACATCGTCAGGCCCATCAGTGCGCCTGTCTCGATTCAGCGTGTGAGCATGGTGCTCGTTCGTCGCAGCCCGCCTGCGGGAGTGCCGTGATCCGAGTTACCGCCAAAGGCTCACCCCATGGCGCCTACCCTCAATTGACGAGCGGCGACGGAAATCGCTATACTCCCCTGTCTCGCGTGCACCGTTGCGCTGTGGCTTCGCAATGACCACAGTCTGGCAGCGGAGATTGGCGTGTGAACCGCAATCCTGAATGACAACAACCATCGAGGAGTATCGGCGTGTCAACAAAGCGCACCTATCAACCGAAGCGGATCCCCCGCTTGCGACGGCTGGGATTTCGGGCCCGGATGGCGACCAAGAGTGGACGCCGGGTGCTTGCTTCCCGCCGTCTCAAGGGGCGACACGCGCTGACGGTGTCAAGCGAGGGGAAGTTCACGCAGAACAAATAGGAAGCATGTGGCGATATGGCCCCCTCCCTCCCCAATGGGGCGTGAACATGTCCAACGTCGGAGTTCCGAATACCACATGCTGGCTCGCTTCTCTTGTCGTTCCGTAGCGAGGGACAGCGAGCGAAGGAATCTCCAGCCGCGGCGGCCTGGAAACTGTGCTCGCTTCGGCGATGAGATTCTTCCGGAAGCCGCGGAATGACGATGAAGTCGCTTCGCTTCACCTCGGACGAACCCGATTACCCCTCTCACGGACCAGTTCGATGCCGCCATGAACACCTTCCAATCGACTCAATCGCATTCGAGACGTCACCTGTGATCGCCCGACTCTATCGCCTCCGCGAGGAAGCCGATGTGCGGCGAGTACGGTCGCTCGGCAAAGGTTACGCGCACGGTCCGCTCGTGGCCCGCGTACTGCCGAATGAGTTGGAACCGGCCCAAAATCGCTATACCGTGATCGCCGGAAAGAAGTCCGGCAACGCGGTCCAGCGCAACCGGCTGAAGCGGCTGACTCGCGAAGCGCTGCGGGGGTTCCATCCCCACTTGCGACCCGGTCACGACATCGCGATCATCGTCCGCGGAGACGTCACCGAGCTGCCAACGCTGACCAGGGCCCAAACGGTGCTCGAACGCATCTTCACCATGGCCTCGCTCTTCGCGCCGTCGTCCGACAGTCCTCTTCCCAGGCCCGGAGATGCCGTGCTCGGCGGCTGGCATCGGCCTCGAAAGGCGTCGCCCTTGGCGGAGGAGCCCGAGTGAAGATCGCGGCGCGACCGGTTCTCGCTGTGCTCCGTTTTTACAAGAAGCGGGTGTCACCGGGGCTGCCGCCATCCTGCCGATTTCAACCAACCTGCTCCGAATATGCCTACGAGGCGATCGAGAAGTACGGTATTATCAAGGGTGGCCGGTTGTCCTTGTGGCGCGTTCTCCGGTGCAACCCGTTGGCCAAGGGCGGCTGGGACCCCGTTTCATGAACGAGACCGGCTCGACCGCTCCGTTGTGCTCGCTACCCGACGATCACCACGCCAGCCGCATTCTGGGCTTCCGAAACGTCGTTGATCACTCATTTGTCCCGACGGCCGCGCGTGTTCCATCGGGCATGGGCCGTTCATCCAACCTCAACCATCAGCACCCCGTCCTGGCGGGAGGAGGCCTCGTTTCGTGTTCCTGGATACATTAGGACCGTTTACATTGCTCACGTCGTTTCTGAACCAGAGCCTCCAGACCACGATCCCCGCGGTCAGCATTCCCGTTTGGGACCAGTACGTGGATTTCATGGAATGGTCGCTCAATAGTCTCGCCAATGTCTTCAGCAACGGCGGGCTCGCGATCATCGCCTTTACGATCATCGTCAAGACGCTGCTCCTGCCGCTGACCGTGAAGTCGATTCGCTCCAGCAAGAACATGCAGGACCTGGCGCCCCGGATCAAGGAAATCCAGAAGAAGTACGGGGCCGACCGGCAGAAGGCTTCGCAGGAGACGTTCGCGCTCTACCAGCAGCACGGCGTCAACCCAATGGCCGGCTGCTTGCCGATGCTGATCCAGATTCCGATTTTCTTCGGTCTTTACCTGGGAATCGCGGGACTCTCCAGATCCGAAGTTGGCCATTGGACCGATGGATTCCTCTGGTTAGGCGACCTCAACGCGTCGGACCCATGGAAACTCCTGCCGATTCTCGCCGGAGTGTTCCAATTCGTGCAGACACGGATGATGCGCCCGGCGAACCAGAAGATCACCGATCCCCAACAACAAATCATGAACACGATGATGAACTTCATGCCGCTTATGGTGATTCTTTTCGGCTGGACATTTGCCTCGGGGCCGGTGCTCTATTGGGCGACGCAGAGCATCTACTCCGTGATCCAACAGTGGTTCATCACCGGTTGGGGTTCGCTGTCAGAGTGGTTCCCCTGGTTGCCGGAACTTCCGGATCACCGTCGCCTCGGCTACCGTGCGCCGCGCCCGATCGAAGACGTGATGGTGGTCAGCGGTCAACCGGTTGAGCAGAAGGGCTTCTCGGGCTGGCTGAACAAGCGGATGCAGGATGCCCAGAAAAGTGCCGAGGCCCGCCAGGAAACCCTCAGGCAGCAAAAAGCCGGAGGTCGCGGGGCGTCAACAAACGGCAAGACCGTTGGCTCAGGGAATGACGACGTGATCGAAGCTGAAACCTCAAGCGCCACACCGGCGCGCAAGGGTTCAAGCTACCAGGATCGGGTTGACGCCGCCACCAAGTTCAAGGCGAAGGCCACCGCCTCCACCAACGGGTCCGCCCAACCGGGAAGAGACCCGAATCCCAATTCCAAGGCAGCGAAGAAAGCCCGACGCAAGCGCGCCACATCCTGATTGACGATGCGTGCGGTATCATCAGGCGACACAGCCACATGGGAACTCGATGACGGATGCTCCATCCGCGCGCATTCCCATATCCGAATCGATGCCGGAACACGATGGCACTGGGTGACCCGAGACGACAGAGGGCCGGTCGAGCATGCAGCAACGAACGAGCGTAGAAATTCAGGCGTATTCGGTCGAGGAAGCCACGCGACTGGCCCTGGACGAGTTGGGACTCACGCCCGACGATGTTGAGATCGAGATTCTCTCGGATGCGGGCCCGGAAGAGGATGCTGAGGCGCTCGTTCGGGTGACCGCCAGGGGGATGGCGTCACAGCCGATTCCCAGAGCCCAGCAGCAGGCGGCACAGGGGCAGCCCGGCAGTTCGCCGCGAGACCGGCACGCGCGTCCCCGCGATCGAGGACGAGGCGGCAATGGCGCCAAACGGGAATGGCTCGGTGGACGATCCGGGCCGGACGATCGTCCTTCCCGGCGTGGAGCTCCACCGCGGCGGCCAGCGACCGATCATGTCGACACCGAGGATGAGATCGTCGCCAAGGTAGTCGTTAAGGAGTTGCTCGAACGGATGGAAGTAGTGGCCGATGTGGTTGCGGTCGATAACCCGTCGACCGTTCCCCTGGACGAGGTCGAGCCGCCAACAATCTTCATCGACGTGATTGGGCGCGATCTCGGCAACCTGATCGGGCGGCGTGGCGATCATCTCTCGCACATCCAGTATCTGATTAGCATGATGGTGAACCGAAGGATTGAAACCTACACACGTGTGATTGTGGATGTCGAGGGCTATCGCTCGCGGCGCGAAGAATCGCTTGTCGGCCTGGCCGAGCGGGTCGCCCGCCAGGTGGCGCGCAGCAAACGACCGATCGAGCTGGAACCGATGCCGCCAAACGAACGGCGGGTGATACATATCGCGCTGCGTTCCCACCCGGAGGTGGCTACCCAAAGCACCGGCGAGGGCAACCAGCGGCGGATTACGGTGGAGCCACGGGCGTAGTTGCGGATTCCAGCCGGATTGGTGAGGATGACTGGCGCCTATCATTGGCGGTCACTCGGAGCTTGCGAAGAGTGACGATGTCCTGGTTTCGAGCAACCGGCACACACGAAAGCCGGACAGTCAGCGGTCACGGCGTTGTGCTCCTGCCGGCTCAACGGCCGGTGTCGTTAACAAGCAAATCGGAGTGACCTCCCAAGACAGGGGGTTCACGTTGGTCATTCACCGAAGGCGGGACCTTTGACCCCTGGCGATCGTGATCCACAACAAAAGTTGCCTATCGCCGGAGATGCTCTCGCCAACGTCGATTCCCCCAACCCCCCCGCGAGCGGGAATCCGAGGAAGAAGGAGTTTAAGCGCGAGCCCTTCCGCCAGACCAGACGCACCGGCGTGCAACTTTACAGGACGCCTGACTACCTGCTGATTGGTCACATCACCGCCGATCTCCAGCCAGATGGCAGCGTGGAGCTCGGTGGCACCGCGCTGTATTCTGCGCTGACGGCAGCGCGTCTCGGCGCGCGCGTCGCGATCCTGACCCGTGGGGTGTTCGGCGCTGAGGTGGCCGGAATGAAGGTGCCCAACCTCGACATCCTGTCCGAAGAGAACATCCAGATCGTGGTCCAGGAGGCCCCGGTTCCGACGACATTCATCAACGTCTACCAGGCAGATCGCCGGATCCAGACCGTGCCGCACTGGGCTGGCGAGATCGACCTGCGCGGACTGCCGCCCCACTGGCGGAACACGAAGGTCGTACATTTGGGACCGATCGCCGATGAGCTCGATCCCCGCCAGTGCACCGGTCTGACGACGCAGTTCCTGGGCGTGACCCCCCAGGGCTGGATGCGCGACTGGCCACGCCAAACCGGTGGCAAGGTGCAGCACATACCGCTCCGGTTGCCAGGAGCGCTGCTCGGCCGGATCGACTGCGCGATCGTCAACATCGACGAAATCCCGTGGGCCCGGGACGTCGTGCAGCGGGTGGGAGATCGCCGGTTGGGGGTGATCACGCAGGGTGCCGATGGAGCGCGAATCATCGCCGGCGGCCAGAAGTTCGAGCTGCCGGGGTTCAAGGTTCCAATCAAGAGCCTAGACGGCGCCGGCGACGTCTTTGCCGCGGCGTTTTTCCTCAAGGCGGCGGACCGCACGGTTTCGGCGGAGAAGGCCGGAACGTTCGCCAACGCCGTGGCCGCGCTTAGCCTCAGCGAAATCGGCGCCGAATCCGTACCGCACATGAAAGAGGTCGACGCCCTGCTCGCGACGGGCTCCAGGGGCTTGCGCCCGAAGACATAACCAGGCCACGTCCTCCCAGGCTGCGACCCAGTGCTCTCGCTCGGACATCTTCTGCACGGCGCACATCGATATAGTTCCGACATAGGGCTGCGGACCTTGTGTCCGCCCGTGGCCCCAGAACCGGATGATTTCGTTCTAGTCAGTCGCTCATCTGATAGTGGCGTGCCGAGATTTCGATGGACCACGACGGCCAAGTGCCAGGTGTGCGACCAAGAAGAAAGTCAAACACCGGCGTTGTTTTGTCCAAACTGAAACACGTTGTTACAGTGGCAACGCAGAGTAGGAGCGTTGTGGCCCCACCGAACCGAATGGCCATTGGAGGCAGCGGGCGGCGGAGTGGCGCCTGATCGGCCCCCGGGTTCGAACTCAAAAAAGTGCGTTCTGGATCGCCCGGTCGGGGCGCCCGGCGGATTCCGGCCAGACGAATAGGGCGTCGATGTCGAAGTCGTCGCGGGAGGGGAGCCAGCCCGCTCCGGCCCCCACCAGCGCCCCGTTGCCCGACGCCGGGTCGCCGGTTTGCGCCACCCACAGCGGGACCCAGCCTGCCCGCAGATTTTGCATCGCCCCGCCGAAGGTGCCGCCGGAACCGTTCGCCGAACTGACCGCGACGGCGGCGTCGGCCAGGCAGTAGATGAGCCGGTTGCGGTCCATCGCGTTGCCGGCGCTGAATCCGGCTTCCGGCGAGTAGGCGGTCATTAGCACCAGGTCGCCGGCGATGAGACGGTCGCGGTATTGCTTCTTGCTCGCATTCCGAAGCAACGAATCGGCGACGGCGGCGATCACCGTGCCATCGGCGGCAAATGCGCCGCTTGCCGCCCGTTCGTCGACGCCCCGGGCCCCACCACTGACCACGTTGTAGCCGGCAAGGCTCGCGACTCGCCCCACATCCTCGGCAAGTTGCAAGTCCGAATCCGGCGTATTTCGCGCACCGACAACCGCCAGTCCCGTGTTACGAAAATGTCGTATCTCGCCATAGCCGAAGATCAAGGGCGGCGCCGAGTCTCGCAGCCGCGCCCGGAGCCGGGCTGGATAGCCCTCATCCGAACGCCCCAGAATTTAAAGTCCGGTTTTCAGCCAGCGCTCGACGGTCATTGCCAGGGCGTGGCCGCGATCGAGCAGGGTCAGGAGCCGATCGCGATCGATCCTCGTGTCGTCCCAGTCGTTGAGGATGGCATCGACTTCGCCCTGAACGAGATCTTCGGGCGCGAGACCTTTGCCGGCCAGCCATCGCGCCAGCCGGTTCCACTCGCGAATGTCCAGGGGGTGAGTCGATTCGGTCGACGAGGCGACGATTCGCGCCGTCAGCAGAAGGGTGGCTTGTGTTCGGGCGGAAACCATTAATCGTCTCTCGCTCGTGTCGTGGCCAAGGCGAATGGAAGCACCGGGCCGCTACCGGCTCGTCTCAGCAGCATCGCCAGAATCGTGAAGGACCAGCCGGAGTCGACGAGATCATCGACCAGCAGGACCGGTCCGGCGTTCGGGACGCCGACGATCTCGAACGACCCGTCCAGATTGCGACACTGGTGGACGCTGTTCTCCTGCGCGTTCTGCTGGGCAGTGTCCCGAATCTTGGCGATGGCGTCCACGTAGGGAAGGGCGAGCAACCCGGCCAGCTTGCGCGCAAGCTCGGGGACGAGATGAGGATAACGTCGCGTCGGCACACCGGTAACCCACGTTGGCGAGAACGACGGCCTCCACCGCAACGAAATGAACGACGCAGCGGCCTCGATCAGGTCGTTGTCAAAGACGCCGTTGCGTTTGCCGAGGGCAGCGCGGTCTCCCCACGCATCGTCTCCCCAGCGACCGAGCGTGCGGCCAGGCTCGGCCTGGTGTTCCGGCGAGATTCGGGTAGGAAAGCCATAGATTGGCAACGAGTCCTTTGGAATCTGGAACCGGGGCGAAATCGCATCGGCGGCAATGCGGCGGGTATACCTGTGGGCTTCATGCAACAGGTCGTCCTGCTTCCCAGCCAGCGCAGCATCGACCAGAGCCCGCTGGTAGTAGCGAGCGTCGAGCTGCACGTGTGAGCTCAGATCACTGTCGGGATGGGTATGGGCACCGGGCGGGTGGAGATCGGCGCTAGTTAGTGCATTATGTAAAACATTAGGCATACACCCTGATTGTAGGAATCAGGGGTGGTGAGGTTATCCATTATCGAGAACACCGTGATATGCTGCGTTATATCAAGCTATTAATGGGTCCAAAACAATTTGGCGGACTAAATTTCCTAACAGGTGAGAAAGTCGTACATATCACTTCAGGTGCAGAAGCATTGGCATGACGTGCATAATCAGCCAGTCGAAGCCAAGGAGGTAAACATGTGGGGGTTCATCAAGAAAGTTGGCAGGGCTATACGAGACGGCATTGGTGGCACGGTCAGCACCCTATGGAACGGCCTCAAGTGGGCAATCCACAGGATATTCGGCATCTTTGAAATGATTGGGTCATTCTTCGGATTCATGCCGACAAAGAAGCTGAAGGTGAAAGTTGTAATTCTCCTCGACGCTCAGAAGCAACCCATCGCATCTCGTGCAGACGTCGATAAGGCCGTCTCCCTCGCCAAGGAAGTCTTCAAAGACCAAGCTCACGTGCGGATCATCAGTCCTACTGGGCCAGATGAATTGATCGTAGGAATTCACCCTGAGCCTGCTCCTGAGTTCGTAATGAATCCGCTCTGTGACGGTGGCGGATTTGGGCAAGTGTTTACAAGGGTTGGGAGATGGTTCCGAAGACATAGCGCTCGAACTCATGCAGGCAGCTATCTAGGCTATGGTTCTCCGGCAACAATCTTCGTTGTTAACGACGTACAGAACAAGAACGGTTGTTTCATCGGTGTGGCGACGGACTATGGGTATATCGACGGGGATGCATTGGGCCGCTCTGAGGGCGTTTTACTCACACTGGCTCATGAGCTTGGTCACGCATGCGACCTTTTCAGGCACAAAGATAGGACCTTGATGGAATCCGGTCCAGGGACACGATCTCGACGACTTACACGTCGACAGCGCGCCATAGTCCGGTCAAGTCCTCGCGTGACCTTTCGTTAAGATGTAGCTTGCCTGTCTCATAACAGTAGAGATTCCGCCCAAGATCACCTCCCGGGCGGGATTCTGTTTGGGTGGTGAACTACTTCTTGTTTGGCGCACTCTGCACTTGCTTGTTCACCGGTGGTTGATCGACTGATCTGGCCTGGACTTCCTCAGAGGATTTCCCCTCTTCAGCGAGCTTGGCCTTTTTCTTTTCCTCGTCCGTCATGTGGGATTCGTCTTTGGCGACGCCACCTGCTTCGGTTGGAGGAAGATCAACGTTGCGCTCGAGATCATCAGGAACTGTTCGTGCCTCAATGATGACGTGACCATCTGCGTCGACCCGTTCGACCGTCCTGCGGTCTGGTTGGACCTTGACTTCGCGCACTAGCTCGGCAACGCCGGCCTGGATACGGACATCTGCGTCCTCAGCGACTTCTCCTGCCATGTATGGTGAGTGATTCTTCAAAAATTTGACTACCTTCATATACGTTTCACCTCCCTTCGTTCAGGGCTCTTGCCCTGCTTGGTTCTGTCCCCCAGTTCATGCCGAAACTGAGGGGCAGGGTACAAGCAGCCCACACGCTATTTGATAGCGGTGAGTTTGCGGAATGCGTCGGTGAGGCCGAGTAGGCCGTCGATGCGTTCCCAGGTCTTGAAGGCCACTTGGTGTGTCTCGGGCGCGCCGGGCGGCATGAGCGGCCCAGTGCGGCATCACGGGATGCGCATCGTGGACGCGATGGCGCACTTTACCTTGCTCGATGCGTTCGTTAGCTCAGAGACGCCTGCATCCGCTGTCCCACGAGACGCCCATTCCCGCGTCGTCCCCGAATTTCTGTAGGAGACTTCGCATAAATTCCTCAGTAATTGGCCCCCGGTGATGTGTACCATGAAGGTGAGACACTGAGCCGTCCAAAACGGCGTGCCAAGGAGGTGGTCATCCATGGGCCGACCCTATCCGGAGGAGCTCAAGCGCGAGGCCGTGGCGCTCGTGGCGGCG
>Ga0183260_10000058_pt1 | contig 74519 bp, 77 predicted proteins | sample AntDrymUQ4972206_2_FD_129768 | JGI IMG/M metagenome (GOLD analysis project Ga0183260, IMG submission 129768) | Polar desert sand microbial communities from Dry Valleys, Antarctica - metaG UQ497 (22.06) (version 2) (version 2) | ecosystem: Environmental > Terrestrial > Soil > Desert | place...
CAGGCCGTTGTCATCCAGGTCGGTCAGACCGGGGTTGGTCGACGCCGGGGAGATCTGCAGGATCCCTTCCGGAATCGAGACGGACTGCGCGGTCGGCTCGCTGTCGGCCGAAGCCCAGGCGCCTGTGATGCAGGTGGCGCCGTCGGAGTCGACCAGCTTGCGGGCAGCCGATACGGCGGCCTGCGGGTTGGTTTCGTTGTCCTCGTGGACGACCTCGACCGAGTCATCGCGACCGGCCTTGGCGATTGCCTTGTTGATCTCGGATACCGCCAGGTCAGACGCCTTCTGCCCCGGGGGGCCGAAGTCGGCCAGATCGCCCGTCAGGGGGATCGAGTCGCCGATGACAAGGTCAAGCTGGGCCTCGCCGCCGCCTCCGCCGCCGTCGTCCGAGTCATCGTCGTCACCGCATGCGGCGACGCCGAGCACCAAGACGAGTCCGGCTGAGGCAACGAGGAGCCTCTTGTTCAGACCTCGCATTCAATGTCTCCTCTCCATCAGTCGGGGCCCCATCGGGTGCTTCGAGGCCCGCTGTCAACCCATATCTATATCCGTTGCGGGCGACAAGCACACTCCCGCCTGCGATTCACAGGTAGTCTGCCCGCCCATGGCGGTCATGGAAGTCGAAGGGATCGAGGGCCTTCGGGCCATTCAGGGCGAGACGATCGGCCCCTGTGAGTGGCGCGAGGTCACGCAGGAAGACATCAACACCTTCGCTGAGTTGTCTGGCGACGACCAGTGGATTCACGTCGACGTCGAGCGGGCCGAGAAGGAGAGCCCCTTCGGCACCACGATCGCCCACGGCAACCTCACCCTCTCGATGATCGACGGCATGCGCCTGGGCTTGATCAGCTCTACCGGCTTCGTGCTGGGCGTCAACTACGGATGGAACAAGGTCCGCTTCCCGGCCCCCGTCCCCTCCGGCTCGCGCATCCGAGCCACGGCCGAGGTCGTGGAGATCGAGGAGGTCAAGGGAGGCTGGTTCCAGATCACGACCAGATTCACGGTCGAGGTCGAGGGAACCGAGAAGCCGTGCTGCGTAGCCGACTCGGTCGGCCGCGCCTTACCTGAATAGCCCATCTCCTCGGGCTTCGCCCTGCGGGGATATGCGGTTGCGACGCCGGCGGGAGGGATGCTGAGGCTCCGTGAGGTGCCGCGGGCGGAGCCTCAGCTCTCTCCGTTATTCGGCGGTGAGCGTGCCCTCCATGCCTCCGCCCTGGTGGCCCGGGACGTCGCAGTAGTACGTGTAGGTGCCCGGCTGCAGGTCGACCGTGGTCGAGGTCTTGTCCTGGGAGACCAGGTCGGTCTGGCCGATGATCGTCCCGCTTTCGTCCTCGATGATCACGTCGTGCGACAGCGCGGCAGGGTTGTCGAAGTTGACCGTGACCGAGCCCGCGGTCGTGGAGGTCTCTGGCTGGTCGTAGGCGAAGGACCCGTCGGCAGGCGCCGAGAGGTCAATCGTGCCTGCGGTCGCGCTTCCGCCGCCCCCGGCTTGCGTCTCGGTCGTCGCCTCGCTGGTGGACTCGGCGGCCGTGGGGTCGTCGCTCTCCTCGGCGTCGTCACCACCGCAGGCGGCGAGTCCGAATCCGATCGCGAGCGCGGCGAGCAGTGCTGGAAGCATCCTGGTCCGAAACATCTGCATCCTCTTCCCCTTCGTCGGGTGTGCTGGGCGTATCCACACTACCTTTCGCCCCAGACCACGAGATCGGTTCAGCGGACTGCTCAATCACCCCGAAATTCAGGATCTTCGCCGGCGAAGAAGGCGGTGACGCCGCGGCGGACATCCTCGGTCGCCATCGAGTCGGCGATGCCATGGCGCTCGAGCTGGAGGTGGTCGGCGAGCGAGTTCTCCATGCTCTGGTTCAGGAGCGCCTTGGCGGTGCGCATGTAGTGGGGCGCCTTTGTGGCCAGCTCGGCGGCCTTCGCGCCGGCGGCGCGGAGCAGCTCGTCCGCGGGCACGATCGAGCCGACGATGCCGAGCTCCAGGGCCTTGCCCGCGTCGATCACGGGGTCCTCGATGGCGAGCTCGAGCGCCTTGGCCGGACCGACCACCCTCGGCAGGAAGTAGGTCATGCCGCCGTCGGGCGAGGCCCCGATGCGGCCGTAGGCGACGACGAAGAACGCCTTGTCGGAGGCGATGCGCATGTCGCACATCAGCGCCAGCGAGAACCCCGCCCCCGCGGCGGCACCGTTGACCGCGCCGATCACGGGGTAGGGGATGCGCCGGAAGTCGACGATCGCCTGGTGAAGGACCTCGGCGCCACGGCGGACGTCGGAGGGAAGGTCGACGGATTCGTCGTCGAGCCCCTTCTTGAACCAGTTGACGTCGCCCCCGGCCGAGAAGGCGCGGCCGGAGCCGGTGACCACGAGGGCGCGGAACGGCGCCCGGTCGGCGAGCCAGGCGGCGGCGACGGTGAGCTCGAAGATCAGCTCCGGGCTCATCGCGTTCATGTCGTCGGGCCTGTTCAGCGTCAGCGTGCCCACAGTCCCGTCTGGACCGTCGGCCTCGATCTTCAGCGTCTTTAACTCCGGCGGCCCGGGCGGTGTGTTCGTGTCGGCGCCGGTCACGAGGCGGCGAAGCCTACCCTTGAAACCGATGGCGAGGAACGGCGACACAGAGGGCGAGACGATGCTCGCGGAGCAGCGCCGGGAACTACCCGATGCCCCCGGCGTATACGTCTTCCGCGACCGCGGCGGGGATGTTCTCTACGTGGGCAAGGCCCGGTCGATCCGCAAGCGGGTCGGCTCGCACTTCTCGGGCAAGACGAACCGCGAGATGGTCTCGCGCATCCACGACATCGAGGTCCTCGTCACCCAGACCGAGGCCGAGGCGCTCATCGCCGAGCAGAGCTTCATCAAGCGCTTCCGGCCGAAGTTCAACATCCGCCTGCGCGACGACAAGTCTTATCCCTACATCGCGATCAGCCTGGATGAGGATTTCCCCCGCGTCTATTTCACCCGTGAGCGCCACAAGCCGAACCGCGCATACTTCGGGCCGTTCTCGTCGGCGAAGCGGGTGCGCGAGACGCTCGACCTGCTGGGCAAGCTGTTCCAGTACCGCACCTGCGAGGGGCCCGAGCCCGGCAGGCGCTCGGGTGTCCCCTGCCTCGACTACTTCATCAAGCGCTGCCAGGCGCCCTGCGTCGGCTACATCGACCGCGAGGAGTACAGGCGCAACATCGACCAGATCGCCGGCTTCCTCTCGGGCCGCTACAAGCAGGTGACGAGCGAGCTGGTCGCCAAGATGGAAGAGGCCTCGGCCGCCCAGGACTTCGAGCGGGCGGCGCTGTTTCGAGACCGGCTGAACGCCGTCCAGAGCCTGATGGAGCGACAGCGGGTCGCCGGTGGCAGCCTCGGCAGCGCCGACCTGATCGGCGTCGTGGTCGAGGGAACGGACGCGAACGCCCAGGTGTTCCAGGTCCGCGACGGCGTGCTGGCCGAGCGCCAGGGCTTCTATCTCGCGGGCGGCGAGGAGCGCGGGGTCGGCGAGGTCGCCGAGAGCTTCGTGCTCCAGTACTACGGCGCGGCGCCCGCGGTCCCGGCGCGGGTCGTCGTCGGCCCGGAATTGAAGGATCGGACCGCGGTGCTCCAGGAGGCGCTCTCCACCCAGCGCGACTCCAAGGTCGAGGTCCGCGTCGCGGCCCGGGGCGACCTGCGCCGCCTGCGCGAGCTCGCCGAGCGGAACGCGTCGCTGGCTCTGGCCCAGGACCGCCTGCGCCGCGAGCACCGTCACCAGCAGCGGGCAGAGGCGCTGGGCGCGCTGCAGCAGGAGCTCGAGCTCGAGCGGCTTCCCGTGAGGATCGAGGCGTTTGACATCTCGAACCTGGGCGAGACGCACCAGGTCGCGTCGATGGTCGTCTTCGAGGGCGGGGCGCCGAAGAAGTCCGACTACCGCAAGTTCAAGATCCGCGGCGACTTCAGGGGCGTGGGGGGGGTCGGCGCAGGGGCAAAGCAGGATGACTTCGCCGCGATGCGCGAGGTGCTGACCCGGCGGATGGGCCGCTACGTCGAGCAGGCCGACCTGTCGCCCCACGACGCCAACCGCGACCAGAGCTTCGCCGCGCTGCCCGACCTGGTCCTGATCGACGGCGGCAAGGGCCAGCTGTCCGCCGGGATGAAGGCGCTGCAGCCCCTGGTCGACCGCGGCGTCACGGTGATCAGCCTCGCAAAGCGGATCGAGGAGATCTTCGCCCCAGGCCGCGGCGCCCCCGTGATGCTGGAGAAGGACTCAGCCGGGCTGCGCCTGCTGCAGCGCGTGCGCGACGAGGCGCACCGAACCGCGATCACTTTTCATAGGACCCGCCGAGACCAGTCCATGACCGGGTCGGTTCTGGACGGGGTCAAGGGCGTCGGCCCGGCCCGCAAGCAGGCGCTGCTGAAGCACTTCGGGTCGCCCGACCGGATGATCGCGGCGACGCGGGAGGAGCTCGAAGCCGTGCCGGGGGTTCCGGGTAAGCTCGCCCGCGAGATCCATCGCCAGCTGAACAGAGCAAATTGAACGAGTCGAATGTCGAGCTGGTGGTGATCACCGGGCACTCGGGCGCGGGCAAGTCCGAGGCGATCGCGGCGTTCGAGGACGGCGGCTACTTCTGCGTCGACAACCTGCCGCCGCGGATGATCGAGGGGCTCGGCGAGCTGTTTCGCCACGAGGGCAGCGGCGTCCAGCGGGCCGCCGTCGTCTCCGACGTGCGCGGGGGCGACTACTTCGAGGAGCTGCAGGTGGTGATCAAGGAGCTCGAGGAGAGCGGCATCGACGTGAAGGTGCTGTTCCTCGAGGCCGACGAGGAGACGCTCCTGAACCGCTACAAGGAGACCCGCCGCCGTCATCCCCTCGCCCGCGGGGGCCGCCTGATCGACGGGATCCAGGCCGAGGGCAAGCTGCTCGCCCCGCTGCGCGAGCGAGCGGATGTGGTGATCGACACGACCGACCTGACGGGCGGCCAGCTGCGCCGCCGTATCGCGATCGAGCTGGTGGGCAGCGAGGGCGATGACAGCCAGATGGCGCTGACGCTGCTCACCTTCGGCTTCAAGAACGGCCCGCCCAGGGATGCCGACCTGACGCTCGACGTCCGCTTCCTGCCCAACCCCCACTACGTCGACGAGCTGCGGATGCAGACCGGCTTGGACGAGCCCGTCCGCGAGTACGTCGAGTCGGGAACGCAGGCCGGCGAGTTCTATGGCCGGCTCATGCCGCTGCTGGAGTTCCTGGTGCCCGCCTACGTCGCCGAGGGCAAGCAGCACCTGACGATCGCGGTCGGATGCACGGGGGGGCGCCACCGCTCGATCACGGTCGCCGACCGAATCGCCAGGGAGCTCGGCGATCGCGACGACGTGCGCCTGCGCGTCGTGCACCGGGACACGAAGATCGAGGACGACATATGACGCGCACCTCCTCCGCTGATCATGCGATCAAGGCCACCGGCCTGCACAAGTCTTACGGGGACCTCGAGGCGGTCAGGGGCGTCGACATCGAGATCGCCCCGGGCGAGATCTTCGCCTTCCTCGGCCCGAACGGCGCCGGCAAGACGACCACCGTCGAGATCCTCGAGGGCTACCGGGACCGCAGCGCGGGCGAGGTCAGCGTCCTCGGTATGGACCCGGCCCGGGCCGACCGCGCGTGGCGGGCCCGCATCGGGCTCGTGCTCCAGGAGTGCCGCCTGACCCCCGAGCTGACCGTGCGCGAGGCGGTCGAGCTCTACGCGGGCTACTACCCGAGCCCGCGAGACGTGGCGGGGACCGTCGGGCTCGTCGGCCTGACCGAGAAGTCGGACGTGCGGACCTCGAAGCTGTCCGGGGGGCAGCAGCGCCGGCTCGACGTGGCGCTGGCCCTCGTGGGCGATCCCGACCTGCTGTTCCTGGACGAGCCGACCACCGGCTTCGACCCCTCCGCCCGCCGCCAGGCGTGGGAGGTGATCGCCAACCTGCGAGAGCTCGGCAAGACGGTCTTCCTGACGACTCACTACATGGACGAGGCCCAGGCCCTCGCCGACCGCGCGGCGATCATCGTCGGCGGTCGCATCGTGGCCGAGGGCAAGCCGGATGAGCTCGGTGGGCGTGGGGGGGCGCAGGCCGTGATCAGCTTTCGCCTGCCCGAGGGCGTCGCGGGCGGGGAGCTTCCGCAGCCGTTCGCCGCGGCCGCCGCCGCGGGGTCGCGCGACGGGTTGGTCTCCCACGCGAGCGCCGATCCGCTGCCCGACCTTCGCGCTCTGATCGACTGGGCCCAGGCCGGAAGCCTCGAGCTGCCGAGCCTCGAGGTGCGCAGGCCGAGCCTCGAGGACGTCTACCTGAGGCTTACCGGCGACGCCGAGGACGAGCGCGAGGACGGCGGATGATCGCCCTCGCCCTGCACCAGTTCCGCTACGACCAGAAGGTCTTCTGGCGCAACCCCGCGTCGGTCTTCTTCACGGTGATGCTGCCGCTGATCTTCCTCTTCATCTTCGCGACGATCTTCGGCAACGACGAGATCGAGGACCGCGGGGTCAAGACCACCACCTACTACGTGCCCGCGATCATCGCGCTCGCGATCATCTCGGCCTCTACGCAGAGCCTCGCGATCAACCTGACCGAGGACCGCGAGCGCGGCCTGTTGAAGCGGGTGCGCGGGACGCCGCTGCCCGTCCCGGTGTTCGTGGCGGGGCGCGTGGGCAACTCGCTGCTGATCGCGCTCCTGATGCTGGTCGTGGTCGCGGTGCTCGGCAGGCTCGTCTACGGAGTCTCGATCCCGACGACGACGATCCCCGCGGTGCTGGTCACGGTCGCGGTCGGGGCCTTCGCGTTCTGCTGCCTCGGCTTCGCGATGACCACGATCATCCCGAGCGAGGACGCCGCACCCGCGATCACGAACGCCCTGATCCTGCCGCTGTACTTCATCTCGGGCATCTTCATCCCCGACAGCGAGATCCCGAGCGGGGTGCTGCAGGTCGCCGACGTGTTCCCGATCCGGCCCTTCTTCGAGGCCTTCTTCACCGCCTGGGACCCGAACACGACAGGGTCGGGGTTCGAGCTGGGGCACCTGGCGGTGGTGGCGGCGTGGGGGGCCGCCGGGCTGGTCGTCTCGGTGCTCTTCTTCCGCTGGGAGCCCCGCCGCTAGCCTCGCCGCCTGATTCTGTGAATCTCGTAATGTTGCGCCGACCCCAAAGGCAGGGAGCTCCCGAGACGTGGTGCACTACGCAGCGCTGAAAGTCGCAGACATCGAACGAAGCGCCAGCTTCTATGACTCCTTGCTGGCCCCCCTGGGCTGGCGCCGCCACGAGGAGAACGAGGGCGGGATCGGGTGGGGCCTGATCCGCTCGGTCTTCTTCGTCGAGGTCGACTCGGCGCAACGCCCCGGCTTCGGGCACGTCTCGTTCCCGGCGCGCAGCATCCCCGCGGTGAGGGCCTCCTATGAGTCCGGCATGCAGAACGGCGGCGAGTCGGTGGCCGAGCCCGGCAGCGCCCCGCTGCGGGGCCCCGGCAACTACAGCGCGCGTCTGCTCGACCCGGACGGCTACCTCGTCCAGCTGGTCGTCGCCCCGGACTAGGCTACGCACCAACTCGAACAGGAGGAAGCAATGGCAGTGAAGGTCGGCATCAACGGCTTCGGCCGGATCGGACGCAACCTCTTCAGGGCCGCCAAGGCATCCGGCGCCGACATCGACTTCGTAGCCGTCAACGACCTCACCGACGCCGAGACGCTGGCCCACCTGCTCAAGTACGACTCCGTCCTCGGACGTTTCCCGGGCGAGGTCTCCGCCAGTACGGATGGGAAGGGCGGCGGGATCACCGTCGACGGCGACGAGCTACGGGTCCTCTCCGAGCGCGACCCCGCTGCGCTCCCCTGGAGCGACCTCGGGGCCGACGTCGTGATCGAGTCGACCGGCCTGTTCACTAAGCGCGAGGACGCCTCCAAGCACCTCGACGCCGGCGCCAAGAAGGTGATCATCTCGGCACCCGCGACCGAGCCCGACATCACGGTCGCGCTCGGGGTCAACTTCGACGACTACGACCCCGACTCGCACCACATCATCTCCAACGCCTCCTGCACCACCAACTGCCTCGCCCCCGCGGCGAAGGTGCTGCACGAGGCGGTCGGCATCGACCACGGGCTGATGACCACAATTCATGCGTACACCGCAGACCAGCGCCTGCAGGACATGCCCCATAAGGATTTGCGTCGCGCCAGGGCCGCAGCCATCAACCTGATCCCGACGTCGACCGGTGCGGCCAAGGCGGTGGGGCTCGTGCTGCCCGACCTGAACGGCAAGCTCAACGGGATGGCGGTGCGCGCCCCCGTCGCGACCGGATCGGTCGTCGACCTGACGTTCCAGTCCTCGAGGGACACCACCGTCGAGGAGGTCAACGGCGCGATCAAGGCCGCCGCCGAGGGCCCCTTGAAGGGGATCCTCTCCTACACCGAGGCGCCGATCGTCTCGACGGACATCGTCGGCGACCCGCACTCGTCGATCTTCGACGCGGAGCAGACGATGGTGCTCGAGGGCAACATGGTCAAGGTCTTCTCCTGGTACGACAACGAGTGGGGCTATTCGAACCGCTGCGTCGAGCTCGCCGGCAAGGTCCTGGAGCCGGCCGCCGTCGGTGCGTAAGGGGCAGTGCTCGTGAAGAAGAGCGTCCGGGACGCGGACGCCTCTGGGCGCCGGGCCCTGGTCAGGGCCGACCTGAACGTGCCGCTCGAGGATGGCGACGATGGGTCGATCATGGTGGGGGACGAGACCCGGATTCGGGCTTCGCTCCCGACGATCGAGCTGCTCCGGGACCGGGGTGCGCGTGTCGTCCTGGTCTCACATCTGGGCAGGCCCGAAGGCGAGGACCCCTCGCTCTCGATGAAGCCGGTCGCCGAGCGCCTCGGCGAGCTGCTGGGAGCCGACGTCGCCCTGGCGCCCGCCGTGGTCGGCCCCGAGGTCGAGTCGATGGCCGAGGGCCTCGCCGACGGCGACGTGATGGTGCTCGAGAACAGCCGCTTCGAGAAGGGTGAGGCCGAGAACGACCCCGATCTGGCACAGGCGCTGGCTGCGCTCGCCGAGGTCTACGTCAACGACGCCTTCGGAGCCGCCCACCGCGCCCACGCTACGACCCACGGTGTCGCGCAGCACTTGCCGGGCCACGCGGGGCTGCTGCTCGAGCGCGAGCTCGAGGAGCTGACCAAGGTCCGTGACGGCGCCGAGCGCCCCCTGGTCATGGTCCTCGGCGGATCCAAGGTGACCGACAAGATCGGCGTCATCGAGCGCTTCCTGGACCAGGCCGACGAGATCCTGATCGGCGGTGCCATGTGCTTCAGCTTCTTCAAGGCCGAGGGCCGCGACGTCGGGAACTCGCTCGTCGACGACGAGAGCGTCGAGGCGGCGAAGCAGGTTCTCCCGAAGGCCGGGGAGGCCCAGGCGATGTTGCACCTGCCCGAGGACCTGGTGCTGGGCCGCGAGTTCGCCGCCGACACCGAGATCAAGGACCTGAACGGGATCGACGTCCCCGAGGGCTGGATGGGTCTCGACATCGGGACGAACACCGCGGCCAAGTACGCGAAGCGGATCGCCGGCGGCGGCACGGTCTTCTGGAACGGCCCGATGGGCGCGTTCGAGATGCCTCCCTTCGCCGTGGGCACGCGGGTCGTGGCCGAGGCCGTCGCGGGCGCGGAGGGCCACACGGTGGTCGGCGGCGGCGACTCCGCCGCGGCGCTGGTCCAGTTCGGGCTCGGGGACGACGTCGACTGGCTTTCGACTGGCGGCGGGGCATCGCTGGCGTTCATCGAGGGCGTGGAGCTGCCCGGAGTGGAGGCGCTCGCCGATGCCTGAGGCCGAGACCCGGACGCCGCTGCTCGCGGCCAACTGGAAGATGAACAAGACTCTGGCTGAGACTGCGGACTTCTTCGCGGCGTTCCTCGACCGCCTGCCCGACAACGGCACGGACGTGATCGTATGCCCGCCGTTCACCGCCCTCGCCGCCGCGGCCGAGGCGGTCGCCGCGAGCCGGGTCGAGATCGCCGCGCAGAACATGTACCAGGAACCCCATGGTGCTTTCACGGGGGAGGTCTCGGCCCCGATGCTGCTGGAGCTGGGCGTCAAGGCGGTCGTGCTCGGGCACTCCGAGCGCCGCCGGCATTTCGGCGAGACCGACGAGGCGCTGGCGCGAAAGGTCCCGGCGGCTCTGCGTGCGGGCCTTCTGCCGATCCTCTGCGTCGGCGAGGACGACGCCGAGCGCGACGCCGACGAGACGGCAGACGTGCTGACCAGACAGATCGACACCGACCTGGCCGGGGTCCCGGAGGAGAGCCTGGCGGGGATCGTGATCGCCTACGAGCCGATCTGGGCCATCGGCACCGGGCGGACCGCGACGCCCGAGCAGGCACAGGAGGCGGTCTCGCTGATCAGGGTTCGCCTCTCGGGCCGCAGCACCGAGATGGCCGAGAAGGTCCGCATCCTCTACGGCGGCTCGGTGAAGCCGGACAACGCCGCCGAGCTGATGGACCAGCCCGACGTCGACGGCGCGCTCGTCGGCGGCGCCGCGCTCGAAGCCGAGGACTTCCTTGGGATCGTCGAGGCCGCAGGGGGTTGACCGTCTCCCCGGGGCCCGTGGGGGCACCCGTGCCCGCGGTCGCCCTGGTCGTTCTCGACGGCTGGGGGCTGGCCCCCGATGGCCCGGGCAACGCCGTGTCCCAGGCGGACACCCCCGTCTTCGACGAGCTCTGGGCCGGGTACCCGTACACCACGCTCTCCACCTCGGGCCGCGACGTCGGCCTGCCGCCGGGCCAGATGGGCAACTCGGAGGTGGGCCACCTGAACCTGGGGGCGGGCGCCGTCGTCAAGCAGGACCTGGCCCGGATCGACGACGCCATCGCCGACGGGTCCTTCTTCGACAACCCGGCGCTCCGCGACGCCTGCGGGCGGGCCCGAGAATCGCGGCGCGGGCGCCTGCACGCGATCGCGCTGGTCTCCGACGGCGGCGTCCACTCCGGCTGGTCGCACATCGAGGCGGCGATCGAGCTGGCCGCCGAGGAGGGGGTCTCCGACCTCGTGCTGCACGTATTCACCGACGGCCGCGACACGCTGCCGCGGTCGGGCGCCGCCTACGTCGAGGAGGTCGAGCGCTGGCTGGTCCACGCCGGCCGCGTCGGGACGGTCGGCGGGCGCTACTGGGGCATGGACCGCGACAGCCGGTGGGACCGGACGCGCAAGGCCTACGACGCGATCGTCAACGCATCAGGTGAGGGCGCAGAGTCGGCCGGCGAGGCGATCGCCGCCGCCTACGCCGAGGACATCACCGACGAGTTCATCGAGCCGACGGTCATCGGAGGCTACGACGGCGTCGCCGCCGACGAACCGGTGCTGTTCGTCAACTTCCGCCCCGACCGCGCCCGCCAGTTGACGATGGCGCTCGGCGACCCCGCATTCGACGAGTTCGACCGCGGGGGCGGGCCGGTGGTGGAGGTGACGACGATGACCGTGTACCGCGAGGGGTGGGACTACCCGGTCGCTTTCTCCCCGTCTGGACCCGATACGACGATCGCCGAGGTGATCGCCGAGCGGGGCGAGCGCCAGCTGCACGTGGCCGAGACCGAGAAGTACGCGCACGTGACCTATTTCTTCAACGGCGGCCGCGAGCGGGAGTGGATCGGGGAGGAGCGCGCTCTTGCTCCCTCGCCCCGCGACGTGCCGACCTACGACCGCAAGCCCGAGATGAACGCTGCCGGCGCCGCGAAGCAGTTCACCGACAACTGGAGCGAGGAGCCCCCGTTCAAGTTCGGCGTCATCAACTTCGCCAACCCCGACATGGTCGGCCACACCGGCGTGATCCCGGCGGCGGTCACCGCGATCGAGGAGGTGGACGCGAGGCTCGCCGAGGTCGTCGAGGCGGTCCACTCCCGCGGAGGCGCCTGCATCATCACCGCCGACCACGGCAACGCCGAGCAGATGCTGGAGCCGGATGGCTCGCCCAACACCGCGCACTCGACCAACCCGGTGCCAGCGATCGTCACGGTCTCCGGCTTGTCGTTGCGCGGAGGCGGCATCCTCGCCGACGTCGCGCCCACGGCCCTGCACCTCCTCGGGATCGAAAAGCCCGAGGCGATGACGGGCCGTTCGTTGGCAGCGGATTCGTGAGGCAAGACCCCGCCAGGCTCACGTTCGAGATCGACGCCCGCGACGGTGCCGCTCGCAGCGGCGTGATCTCCACCGCACACGGCGAGATCGCGACGCCCGCGTTCATCCCGCTGGCCACCAAGGCCTCGGTCCGTGGGGTGTCGTCGGCCGAGGTCGAGGCCCTCGGCTATGACCTGATCCTCGGCAACACCTTCCACCTGCACCTGTCGCCGGGCGAGGACCGCATCGCGGCCCGAGGCGGGCTGCACGGCTTCATGGGGTGGGACCGGCCGATCATCACCGATTCCGGCGGCTTCCAGGTTTTCTCGCTCGCCCACGGCGGGGTCGCGGACGAGATCAAGGGCAGGCGGGGGCCGGGAGAGGGTCGAGCCAAAGTGAAGATCTCGGAGCAGGGCGTGAGGTTTCAGTCGCTCCTCGACGGGTCGGACCGCTTCCTGAGCCCCGAGACGGCGATGGGGATCCAGGCGAAGCTCGGCTCTGACATCGCCCTGGCCTTCGACGAGTGCACCCCCTTCCACGCCGACCGCGAGTACACGGCCCGCTCGATGGAGCGGACCCACCGCTGGCTCGAGCGTTGCCTCACGTGGCACGAGGAGAACGGCCCCGAGCGGCAGGCGGTCTTCGGGATCGTCCAGGGGGGTGTCCACCCCGAGCTGCGGCGCGAGTCTGCCGAGACCATAGGCGCCGCCGGGGTCGACGGGATCTCGATCGGGGGGACGCTTGGTCAGGACAAGGACGAGATGCGGTCGGTGCTCGAGGCGACGATGCCCCACCTGCCGCCGGACACGGCCGTCCATCTGCTCGGCATCGGCGAGGTCGACGACCTGCTGATGGGGATCGGCCTCGGGATCGACGTGTTCGACTGCGCCGTCCCGACCCGACTGGCAAGGCACGGCGTCGCTCTCGCTCCCGTGCCGGAGGCCCGGTTTCGCATCGACCTCGCTAAGGGGCGCTATGCGGACGCCGATGAGCCGATCGCCGAGGGCTGCCCCTGCGAGGCATGCCGGCGCCACAGCCGCGCGTACCTCCACTACCTGGCACGCGCGAATGAGCTGACAGGCTCGCGCCTGCTGACCGTGCACAACTTGACATACATGCGCGCGCTGACGGAGGGTGCGCGTGAGGCGATCGCGGCGGGAGGCTTCAAGCGATACGCCGAGGTCATGCTCGCCGGCGTCCCGCCCTGGCTGACCGGCTGACCGTTTCTGCCGACCGGTTCAGCACAGCAGGCCCGGAAATATGCAGGCCTCCTCCGGGTTCGGCGGCGGTTCCTGCGGGCTTGGCGGCCTGGCGGGGGAAGGTGCGGGCGCGTCGGGAATCGGGCCTGTGGGGACACCCCCGGCAATCCTCGTCAGCGCCTTCCACGCGGGCTTCGGTTGGCCGGCGCTCGTAAACACTCCCATCTGAAAGACCCAGCCGACGAACTCGACGGGACGGGGACCGTCCCAGTCTCGCCAGGCGTGCCAGGTGATCTGCCGCAGGCGCAGTCTGCGCCGTTCGCGAATGAGGGATATGTAGGAGCGGGCCAGGCGCCGAGCCTGTTCCTCGGGCGTCGCCCGGTACAGGCTCTGTGCCCACTGATCCCCACCCGTGGTCCAGCCGATCTCCGTGACCCAGATCGTCGCCCTGCGGTCCTGGTTCGCGTCCATGACCTCCCGCGCCTTTCGCACCACCTTGAGAACTTGTCTGGAACTGGTTCCGTACGGGTGAACGCCGACGGCGTCGAACCAGTTCTTGACCCGCTTCACGCGATACAGCCTCGAGAGAAACACGTTCATGGGCGGCCCTTTTCCCTGGGCGGGACGCCGGTAGAGGCCCGCGACCATGGTGCGAGTCGCCGGGTTGCCCGCACGGAGCGCTGCGTGGGTGATCTGGAGCAGCCGGGCATACCGCCTGGCGCTGGGCGGCCCAGCCACAAATCCGCTGATGTTCGGCTCATTCCAAACCTCCCAATGAACGATCGGTTGGGCCACCAGCCCCGGATTGGCGGACCAGAACGTGCCGCCAGGCCCGTAGCGCTCCGCGGCAGCCGCTACGAACGCCGACCAGGATGCCTCCTGGGCCGGGCTGTCGATCGGCATCCGCATGAGCTGGGGGCTCATCCAAGCCGGTACGCCCAGGAGCACGGGAGCGACAGAAACGCCGCTCCTTGCGGCCCGACCCACGATCCCGTCGTAACGGCGCCAGTTGTAGGTGCCCTGCACCCGCTCGGTTTCGCACTGGCAGAAGGCGATGCGGGCCGCGCCGACCCCGCCCGCACGCATGTGCGAGAACTCGGCCGACGACGGCGTCACATACGGGAACATTCCGAAGAACTCCGGCGGAAGGGAGCTGCCGGCCTTGGCCGCCTGGGCGGTCTGGGTCGGCCCAGCGAGGAGGGTGAGCGCTGAGCCGATGCAGAGGAGCCACCTCCACCCGCTGCGATGAATCGCCGATCGCACTCGAGAAGGGTAACGGCCCGGCCCCTCCGGGGCGCCACTGAGCAGACGATGGTGCTCGAGGGCAACATAGTCAAGGTGTTCTCCTGGTACGACAACGACTGCTGATGGGTATCGGCCTCGGGATTGACGTCTTCGATTGCGCCGTCCCGACGCGCCTGGCGCGCCACGGCGTCGCCCTCGCCCCCGAGCCGGACGCGCGATTCCGCGTCGATTTGGCGAAGGGCCGCTACGAAGACTCCGACGAGCCGATCGCCGAGGGATGCCCCTGCGAAGCGTGCCGCCGGCACAGCCGCGCCTACCTTCACTACCTGGCGCGGGCCAAGGAGCTGACGGGCTCGCGCCTGCTCACCCTCCATAACCTGACCTACGCGCGCCCTGACCGAGGCAGCGCGGGCAGCGATACCTTTGGGGAGGTTCAGTGTTCTTCGGAAGGAGACGCTGGCGGGACGGGCACCTTGGGAAATCTGAACAGACACATCCGATTGTTGTTGTCCGCTGCAGCGGTGGCTACGACCGCGTGCTTCGCTTCCGCTCCGAGCGCCACGGCCGCCGGTGAAGCGTTCTATGGAGTGTCGGTCCTCCAGACACCGTCCCCGGCCGAGTTCCAGACGATGAGTAGGGGCGGCGTCGACACGGTCCGGCTCCCGATCTACTGGGAGGTGATCGAGCGGACGCCGGGAGCGAGGGCGTGGAGCCGCTATGACGCCCTCTTCGCCGCCACCGCGACGGCTGGCGTGGAGGTCCTGCCGATCCTGCACCTCTCGCCGTCCTGGATGAACGCGAACGTGCAGCGCCCGCCGCTCGGGCGCCCCGAGGATCTGGAGGCCTGGACCCGCTTCGCGGCTGACTTCGCGGCGCGTTACGGTAGCGGAGGGACGTTCTGGACGCTCAACCCGACGATTCCGGCGCGCCCGCTCACCGCCTACCAGATCTGGAACGAGCCGAACCTGCGCTTCTTCTGGGGCGGCAAGCCGAACCCGAAAGGATACATGCGCCTGCTGCGGGCAGCGCGTGCCGGCCTGCAACAGGGGGACCCGGCGGCCCAGGTGGTCTCCGGAGGCCTGTTCAGGGAGCCGCGCCGGGGCACCGGCGTCTCGGCCGTGAAGTTCCTCGACCGCATGTACAGGCAGCCTGGGGCGAGGGCGGCGATCGATGCCGTGGGTCTCCACCCGTACGCCTCGAGGCCGAAGGGGGTGGTCGACGCAATCGCCGCGTCCCGCCGGGTGATGAGGGCCAGGAAGGACGCTAAGGCCCCCGTGTGGGTCACCGAGTTCGGCTGGGCGGTCGCGGGCCTCGGCCTACGCGGGAGCCCGGTCAGGGCGACGCCCCGCCAGCAGGCTCAGCGGCTGAAGAGGACCTACCGTCTGCTGAAGGCACGGACCGACCTGCGAGTCAAGCGGGCGTTCTGGTTCAGCTGGCGCGACTTCGACTCGGACCCGAACGCCGAGGAGTTCTGGATCTACCACATGGGTCTCTTCGACTCGGCGGGTAACCCCAGGCCTGCTTGGAACGCTTTTTCCGCGGCGGCCGGGGGCATTCCCTAGCTGGTTCCGCCCGCCCGCCCGGATGGCCTACTGCTGAGTGTTCTCGTCGATCACCCGGCGCAGCTCGTCGACCTGCTCGTTGACGTTGTCGCGGACGACGTCCTCGAGGCTGTTCTGCTGGGAGTCGCTGCTGGTGGCGAGCACCACCGCGCCCGCGACTACCGCCGCGAGCAGGAGGATCGCCACCAGGCCCGCGAGGCTGCGGGCGATGTTCCTACCGCCCTTGCCCTGGGGCGGGGGGGCCGGTGCGGGGCGGCGCTGGCGCGGCGCGGCACGGCGGGGAGCCCTGCGCGTCGCCTCGGTTCGGGGCATATGGCGCGTGGATCCAGTGTCCTCGCCGGCCATCACGCGGGTCGCGCCCGTCTGGGGTGGGGAAACACCGCCGAGCCCCCGTCGAAGCGCGTCGGCCAGCTCGCCCGCCGCCGCGAAGCGGTGCTCCGGGTCCGAGTCCAGGGCGACCAGAACGGCGTCGCCGACCGACTGGGGGACGTCGTCGCTGTAGGAAGAGGGGTGGAGGGGCTGCTCGGACTGCTGGCGGACGGCGAGCTCGGCGAGCGAGGCGCCCTCGTAGGGAAGGCGCCCGCACAGGAACTGGTAGAGCACGACACCCAGCGAGTACACGTCCGAGGCGGGCGTGGCCTCGTCGCCGCGGGCCTGCTCGGGGGCCAGATAGGCGGCCGTTCCAACCACGGAGCCCACTTGGGTTATGCGTGACTGCTCGGATGCGCGTGCGATACCGAAGTCAGCGAGCTTCGTCGTCATGTCGCCGCCGCCACCGGCGGGGCCCCCGATCACCATCAGGTTCCCCGGCTTGACGTCGCGGTGGATGATCCCGTGGCGGTGGGCGTAGTCGAGGCCGGCGCAGGCTTGGATGCCGATGTCGACTGCGGTGTCGGTCTCGAGGGTTCCCTGCGACTGGAGCAGTTGGGCGCCCGACTTGCCCTTCACGTACTCCATGACGATGTAGTACTGGCCGGAGTCGTTGCCGGTGTCGTAGACCTGGACGATGTTGGGGTGGACCAGCTTCGCGACCGCCAGGGCCTCGCGTCGGAAGCGGGCGACGAAGCGCTCGTCGTCGGAGAGGTGCTCGGCGAGGATCTTCACGGCGACTGTCCGCTCGAGGATCGTGTCCGTTGCGCGGAACACGCTGGACATGCCGCCCGAGCCCAGGCGGTCCTCGATCCGGTAGCGGTCAGAGATCAGCTCGCCCTTGGGTCCGCGGGCCATCAGAGGCCTTCGTCTCCAGGAGAGATGCCGCCACCGCCGTTGGGGGGCACGGTGGGGGTCGTGGGGGTCGTGGGGACGGTCGGCACCGTGGTCGTGGTCGGCTGCTCCGTCGTCGTCTCCTCCGTCGTCGTCTCCTCCTCGGTCGTCGTCTCCTCCGTCGTCGTTTCCTCCTCGGGGCTCTCGCATTGCGCGGGGTCGGAGACCAGCTCGCCGAGGCTGAGCGTGGCGCGCCGGAGCGCGTCCACGACTTCGTCGTTCACTTCCGTGGGCAGCGAGTCGAGCTGGGCCTGCAGCTCCTGGGTCTTGTCCTCGGCGACCAGGCAGCTGCCGACGTCGACATTGTCCTGGACCTCATCGAGGGTGTCGAGCAGCAGCTCGGCGTCTGTGCCGGAGATCGAGGGTTCCGGCGGATCGTCGCCGCCACCGCAGCCGGCGAGGGCCAGCACGGTGAGCGAGATGGCGCACACGGCGCCCAGTTTGGCCTTCACACGTGGCATCGCGGCGATACTAGCCACCGGCGACGCGGCTCTGATCGTGCTTATCCGCCCCTACATGACCAACCTCGCCTCAGAACCAGCGTTGGTTGATGTTGACCCCGGTGGGTCTCATTGGCCGATATACAGGCGGTCGGCGAGAAGATCTGGGAGCCCGGCGGCGCGGATGGCACGAGCCGCCTCGTCGATCTCGTACTCGACGCGGTGGTAGGCGGCCGTCCAGGCTTCGGTATCGAGCTCGAGCCAGGCGGCGCGGGGATCGCCGTCGCGCGGCTGGCCGACGCTGCCGGGGTTGAGGAGCCAGCGGCCGTTCGTGAGGTCGATCCGGTGGCCGTCGGGTGCCTCGCCGCCCGTCGCGCCCGTGCCGGCGCCGTCGGTGAAGTAGAGGGCGACGTGCGAATGGCCGATCAGGCTCACCGGCGCCGACTGCTGTTCCATGCATGCGCTCGCCTGGTCCACGGCCAGGACGTATTCCCAGACAGGGTCGCGCGGCGACGCGTGGTACAGGCCGGCCGCCTGGCTCGTGTCCTCGGGCTTCAGGGTCTTCAGGAAGTCCATCGTGCTCTTGTCGCAGTTGTCCACCGTCCACTCGACCGCGGCCGCCGCAGACGCGGAGAAGACCTCGGTGTCGATCTCTCCCGTCACCGCGAGGTCGTGGTTGCCGACCAGGCAGATGTCGCAGCGCTCGGAGGCCAGGCGCGCGCAGTCATCGGGCTGCGCTCCGTAGCCGACGACATCCCCCAGGCACCAGCGGGCGTCGACGCCCGCCTCGTCGGTCTCGGCGAGAATCGCCTCGAGCGCCGTCAGGTTGCTGTGGATGTCTGTGAGGATCGCTACGCGCATGGGTTGCCGGCGCACCAGGGCTCCCCGATTCCCTCGTCGAGGCGGCGTCTATCGTAAGCGCGATGGCGCCATGGCTGAAGCTGGGGGCGACGGCGGTGGCCGCGGTGGCCGTCGCCGAGGGGGCGGCTTGGCTCCTCAGCCCGACCGACGTGGTCGATCCCGTCGCCGTCGATCCCATCGACTACTTGTCCTCCGAGCGGGTGGACGCGGCGGTGGACTACCGGTCCGGTCAGAGGCTGCTGTTCGCCGGCGGTCTGGCCGCGCAGGCCGTTGTGCTCGTCGCGCTCGTCGCCGGACGGCCCCGGCGGGTCAGGGACCTGCTCGAGCGCGCAGGCGAGCGCCCGGTGCTCGGCGGAGCTGCCGCGGCCGCGGGACTCGTGACCGCGCTCGCGGTGGTGACCCTCCCGTTCGACATCGCCTCGCACGAGCGCGCCGTCGACATCGGGCTCTCGACCCAGGACCTGCCCGCCTGGCTGGGGGACCGGGCGAAGTCAAACGCGGTCGGAGCCGTGCTCGCCGGCGCGATCGGCACCGGGGCGCTGGCCCTGATCCGGCGCGCCCCGCGCAACTGGTGGATCCCCGGCAGCGCTGCCGTGGTCGCGATCGGCGTCGTCTTCAGCTGGCTCGCGCCCGTCGTGCTCGCGCCGCTCTTCAACGACTTCGAGCCGCTCGAGGAGGGCCCGGTGCGCTCCGAGGTGCTGGAGCTCGGGGAGCGGGCCGGGGTCGAGATCGGCGAGGTCTACACGGTAGACGCGAGCCGCCGCAGCACCGCGATCAACGCGTACGTCGGCGGGCTCGGGCCGACCAAGCGCGTCGTCCTTTACGACAACCTGCTCGACGAGCTCGAGCCGGGCGAGCGCCGCTCTGTCGTCGCCCATGAGCTCGCGCACGTCTCCGAGCGCGACATCCCCCGGGGGATCCTCTTCATCGCCCTTTCGGCCCCCCTTGCGGTCCTGTTCGTCGCGCGCGGCTCGGAGGCGCTCGCCCGCCGCGGCGGAGCAGAGCCGGGATCGCCGGCGTCGCTGCCGGCGCTCGCCATCGTCCTCTCCGCCGCCTCCTTCGTCGTCGGCGTCGCGGGCAACCAGCTCTCGCGCGCCGTCGAGCGGAAGGCGGACACGGTTGCGCTCGAGCTGACGGACGACCCCGATTCCCTGGTCGGCCTCCAGAGGCGGCTCTCCGAGACGAACCTCTCCGACCCCGACCCACCCGGCGCCGTGACCTTCCTCCTGGGCAGCCATCCCACGACCGTCGAGCGGATCGGCGCCGCCCTCGCCTGGGAGGAGGGGCGGCGGCCCGGCGAGGACGGGCCGTGAACGTCACGCTGATCACCGTCGGGAAGGTCAAGGAGCCCTTCGTCGGCGTCGACGCCCACTACCGGAAGATGCTGGGCCGCCACCAGCCCGTCGAGGTGATCGAGGTACGCGACGAGATGAACATCGAGGGCCGGATACCGGCTCGTTCGCATGTGATCGCCCTGGACCGCGCCGGCAGGGCCATGGACTCAAAGACCTGGGCCGCCTGGCTGTCCGAGCGCCGCATCGACGCCATGGACCTCTGCTTCGTGATCGGCGGCCCAAGGGGCCTGCCGGACGAGGTGCTCGCCAGGGCGAACGAACGGATCTCGTTCGGCCCCCAGACGATGGCTCACCAACTTGCCCGCGTCACCCTGCTCGAGCAGCTCTTCCGAGCGACGAAGATCATCGCCCGCGAGCCGTACCACCTGTAGGCGACAGCTCCCGCCGACCGGACTGCGTGCTCAGGCAAAGACCCACATGCGCTGCGCGAGGAAGCTCGCCGGAGCCACCACGCCGATCGCTATGAGTTGACCCTCTACCGGTGTCAGGCCGACCAGCTCCACCAGCGCGACGAGAATCGCGATCCCGATCGCCAGGGCCGCGACGTACACCACTACATAGCGCACGGCATGACCGACGAGCCGCCCCCCGCCCGTAGCGCCGAACGTCCACAGGCGGTTGAGCGCGAAGCCCAGGTTCACGGCGACGATCGCCGCAATGATTGCCGCCGGCACGTAGGCCAGACCCGCCCAGATGCCGACGGTGAAGATCCCGAGGTTCACGGCGTTCTGGGTCACCCCGACGACCCCGAACCGCAGGACGGCAGGGATCCTCACGCTGGCCTGGCCAGGGCGAGGACTGATACGCCAAACGGGAGCCCAGGACCCTTCACGAGCCGGCTTTCCGCGGCGAACACCCGCGCCAGGAGTCGGTTCGACCATTTCGGTCCGAGCCCGAAATCGCTTCGGTCCGGCCGGGGGGGGCGCAGGAGCTTCCTCGCGATGCGGACGGATGCGATCGGGGGAAAAAAGAAGGTGTTGAAATAGCTCAGGTGCTCGGTTCTGAACCCGGCTGCTTCGAGGTGGCCGCGGAGGGACCCCGCCGTGTACCGGCGATGGTGGTGGGAGATCTCGTCCTGGTCGCCCCAGAGGAAGTTGTAGGCGGGGACCGCCACGAGGATGCTGGCGCCTTCTCGCATCGTCCGGCGCAGCTCGCGGAGCGTCGCGACGTCTTCCCCGATGTGCTCGATCACGTCCAACGCGGTGACCAGGTCGAACGACGCGTCGGCGAAGGGAAGGGGGGTGCCGGCTGGGACGTGACGCACCTCCTCACGGCCCCGCTCATGGCAGAAGCTGACGGCTTGCGGCTCGGCATCGACGGCACTCAGCGTCCCGAAACGCCCTAGGTGCTCGAGCATGGCGCCCGAGCCGCAACCGAAGTCGAGGAGGTCGAGGGGCCGTTTCTCGGGCCCGCGAGCCTCGAGGAGGTCGATGAAGATCTTGCGGCGTCCGGTGAACCACCAGTGCTCGCTCTGAAGCGCGAAGTAGGTGGCGTAGAAGTCCTGCCGCATCAGCCCCCGTCGTCCCAGCGACGTGGTGGCTCGGCAACGATGTAGACGGGGCGTGCCTTGGCCTCGTCGTAGCTGCGGGCGAGGTACTCGCCGAGTACGCCCAGGAATACGAGCTGGATGCCTCCGATGAACAGAACGAGGATGTGGATCGAGGCGATTCCGGACACTTCGTAGAGGCCGGCCAGACGCAGGACGATTACCACCGGGATAGCGAGAAAGGCCAGCGCCGAGAACACGAGTCCGAGCAGGGCCGCCATCCTCAACGGCGCGGCGGAGAACGACACGATGCCGTCGAACGCCAGCATCATCAACTTCGAAACCGGGTACTTCGACATCCCCGCGTAGCGGGCATCCCGCTCGTAGACGATGCTCACCTGGCGAAACCCGACCCAGGAGACCAATCCGCGAACGAAGCGATGTCGCTCGGGAAGTTGCTTCAAGGCGTTCAGGGCCGGGCGCCCGATCAGGCGGAAGTCGCCTGAGTTGCCCGGAAAATCCCGAAGGCCGGAAAGGCGGGAGAACAACCGGTAGAAGAACCGGATCGCGTAAAGCCGGATCCTCGGCTCGCCGGCACGGATGTGCCTCACGGCGTGAACGACGTCTGCGCCGTTTCGCCACTCTTCGAGAAGCCGAGGGATGAACTCAGGCGGATCCTGAAGGTCCGCATCGAGCGTCACGACCGCGGCCCCCTCGGCGAAGTCGATCCCCGCGGTCACCGCGGCCTGGTGGCCGAAGTTCTTCGAAAGGTGAACTGGCCGCACCCTCGGGTCAGATTCGCGAAGCTCATCGATCAGCTTGGCGCTGCCATCCGACGAACCGTCGTTGACGAGGATCAGCTCGAATCGCTCTCCGCTGAGCGCTGCGGTCACCCGCCGATGAAGCTCCGCGAGCGTTTCAACCTCGTTGTAGACCGGCGCGACGACCGAGATCAGGTCCGGATCCCCGGCGGGGACATCACCGCTCATCGACTGCTCCCGCGCGCGCCTCGGGGTGGTCGCGATACCACTGGACGGTTCGCCAAATCCCCTCCCGCAGCGCGACCTTCGGCTCCCAACCGGTGATCGAGCGGATCTTGTCGGACAAGAGATACTGGCGATCGATCTCGCCGTCAGGATTTCCGCTGCCCTGGAAGTCCGGCTCGGTGTCGCCTCCCGCGATCTCGCAGACGAGTTGCACGATCTCACGGACCGAGTTCGGCGCGCCCCAGCCCGCGTTGAATGCCTCACCTGCTCCGTCGCCCCGCTCCAGTGCCTCGGCGAGGGCGACGTAGGCATCGGCGACGTCCTCGACGTAGAGGAAGTCGCGTTCGGGGCTGCCGTCCGAGCGGATCTGGGGCGAGCGTCCGTCGAGCACGGCGCTGACGGTTTCGGGGATAAGGCGAGAGAAATTGAGGTCGCCGCCCCCGTAGATGTTGGCGAAGCGTGTGACGGCGACGGGAAGGCCGAACGTATGCCAGTAGCTTCGCGCGATCAAGTCGGCTGCCGCTTTCGAGACGTCGTAGGGGAAGATCGGCTGCAGCGCTGCGCCCTCGTCATAGGGAAGCTCGTCGTGCGGGCCGTACGCCTTGTCCGAGGATGCGACCACGACCCGATTCACGCCCGCGAGCCGGCAGGCCTCCATTAACTCCCAGGTTCCGGCGATGTTCGCCTCGAAGGTCGGGACCGGGGACCGGTTGGCGTCGCCCACGATCGGCTGCGCGGCGAGGTGGAATACCACGTCCACGTCGTTGGACGCAAGCAGGCCCTGAACCCGCTCGCGATCGCGAAGGTCTGCTGTTTCGTCGGCGACATCGGCGTCAAGCCCCTGCAGTGCGAGTCCGGAGGTGCGCGAACTCTCCCGGTCGACCGAGATCACTTCGTAGCCGCCCTCCAGGAGGCGCTTGGCGAGCCACGAGCCCGCGAACCCGCGGCCCCCGGTGACGACCGCGGTGCTCACGGGACGGGCTCCTCGGCCCAGACTCGCCACGGCGGGTCTCCGGACGCCCAGAGATCGTTGAGCAGGACCGCGTCTTTGTAGGTGTCCATGCAGTCCCAGAAGCCCGCGTGGCGGTGGGCGTGCAGCTCCCCGTCCGTGGCGAGCCGCTCGAGCGGCTCGCGCTCCAGGACACTGTTCTCGGTGAGGTAATCGAAAACGCCCGGCTCGAACCAGAAGAACCCGCCGTTGATCCAGTTCTCGAGGCGTGGCTTCTCCTGAAACCCGAGAACGCGGTCGTCATCCGTAAGCTGCGCGACCCCGAACTGGAGCGCTGGGCGGACTACGGTCACCGTTGCGAGCGCCCTCGAGCGGCGATGGGACTCGGCGAGGGCCCCGAGGTCGATGTCGGCGACGCCGTCGGCGTAGGTGGCGCAGAAGGGCTCCCCGCCGATGCGTTCCTCGATCAACTTCAAGCGCCCACCGGTCGGGGTGTCTTCGCCCGTGTCCACGCACTCGATCGCGATCTCTCCGGGCCAGGACGTCCCAGCCACCCAGGCCGCGATCTGCTCGCCTCGGTGGCCGGTGCAGAGCACGAACCTGTCATGTCCCTGTGCCGCATAGATCGAGATCACGTGCCACAGGATCGGCTGTGCGCCGATCTCGACGAGCGCCTTCGGGATCGACTCAGTCCGCTCGCGCAGGCGCGTGCCGCGCCCGCCGCAGAGGATCGCAACCGCTGGAGAGCCCATCAGCTCGTAGGAGGCGCCGGGCAGTCCGGCGCCCTGCGCTCGAAGAAGCGAAGGGTTCGGACGCCGAACGGGATCACCTCCACCTTCCTGTACTCCCGTCCCAGCAGCTTGAATACCTGCTCGCGCTCCCCACGGGTCCGGGGGTATAGGTTCGGCGTTAGTTGCCTGCCGAACGAGACGCGGCGGTAGTGGTCGAGCCAGAGGTCGTCGAGGAGCACATAGTCGGGGCAGACGCGGTGGAAGGAATCGGCCACTGTGTCGTTCGGGTGCTGCCAGCGCTGCAGCCAGGTGCTGTTGAAGATGAAGCGCTCGTCGCGGAAGAGCCACCAGTACAGGGAGTCCCCCATCACGGTGCTCCCCGCTGGAATCAGCTCGCGCGCCTGATCCGACAACGCCGGGTCAAGCGCCGGGTCATAGATGGCCTTGCGTCCCTGGTCGAGCACGTAGCCGCTGCTGAACAGCAGCAGCGCCGTAAGCCCCACGACAGGCACGGAGGTTCGGAGGCCCTCCGGGGCCAGCTCGCGCAGGGCAACCGCGATCGCAGCTACGGCGAGCGGCACGCCGAGGTAGGCGGTGTTTGGTGCCTTCCAGCTGACGAGGAGGCCAAGCCCGAGCAGGAAGCTGATCAGGAGCATGGCGGGTACCGACTCGCGCGGATACGGCGCGCCGCGGGCGACCTGGACGGCTTGAGCCGCGAGGAGCCCTACGCCCGCCACGATCAGCAGCCCGATCAGGGCCCGGAGCGGGTCGTAAGGAACCTCACCGAGGACGAGGATCACGGGGATCGCGACGACGACGGCGGCGCCGAGCGCCCACAGCGGCCGCTCGGGTGCTCCTAGACCTCGAGCGAGCGTGAGAACGGCCGCGAGGGTTCCGATCACGAAGGTCACGTACGCGCCGATCGAGGGCGAGCCGGACATCCTGAACCAGCGGTCGGCCTCGTCGAGAAGGGGCGCAAAGCTGAGTTCGCGGATCGCCTCCCACAACGGGATCCCCCCGTAGAGGGGTTCGTAGAAGGCGTCGAACTGTCTCTCCGCCTGGTCGAAGCCTCCGGTGAAGTGGAGGAGGCCGTAGACGAGCATGCCGGCTGCAAGCCCGCCCAGCAGCGCCAGCACGCGCCCCCCCCGCTTCTCCCGCCGCCATGCGCACAGCAGCAGCACCGCCGGGAACACGCCGAGCACCGGCATCCCGAAGTCGGGGCTGAGACCGAGCAGGGCGCCCGCCGCTCCCGCGGCGAGGAGCCGGGGCGGCCCGGCGATCAGGAGCAGCATGATCGCCGCGAGAAAGAGCGCCGCCATCGCGTCCCATCTCACCCAGTGGCTGATGATCACGAAGCCCGTCGAGGTGGCGAGCGCGCCCCCGCTCAGGAGGGATAGGCCAATCGGGAGAACCTTCGAGAGAGCGAGGACGACGAGGAGCACGGCAACTGCGGCGACCAGGAAGGTGACGCCACGCGAGACCGTGAACGACGTCGGGAGGACGAGCTCGGCCGCGATGTGCGGGAGCGACCCGATCCACGCCGCCCAGGAATCGGTCGTCCCGTCGTAGACCCCGGACCCGGCCATGATCGTCGGCGTCAGCCCGAGTCCCTCGCTGGCCCCCCACGCGGTCGACGAGTAGTACGACTCGTCCACGAACAGCTCGGGGAGCTGCTTCAGGGTCCGGAGATTCACCAGCAGTCCGCCGGCGAGCCCGGCTGCGCCGAACGCGGTCAGCCGGTTCTCTCTCAGCCAGTTCACCGCCAGCAGGCTAGTCGCAAAGAGAGGGGACCGCGACCGAAGGTCGTCCGTTTCCCGAGATCACTGCCTCGATACGGTCGCCGTATGCGCGGGCGCTCGGATGCGGTACCGCCGTGACCGGATCGACCACGCCATACCAGTGCTCGGGATCGGCTCCGTTGATCTCTTCCGTCACCCAAGCGTGAACGCCGAACCCCTCGACTCCGCAGTCGGACGCATAGAGGCCGACGGCGGCCGCGGGCAGGCGTTCCGCTCGGTCTGATTCTGACACCCGCTGAGGCCCAAGTCTTCCCCGCGTGTACCAGCCGACCTCGTTCGCGATCATCGGCGTCTCTCCGAGGCCGGCGGCGCGTACCGCGTCGCGGAACGTCGCGGTAGCGGCGCGAACGCCGGCGGGAGAGGGCGCGTAGGGGTGAATCCCCACCGCTGAAACCTCTTCGGCCAGCGCGGGCTCGGCCTCGACCATGCGCTTGAGGAAGTCGGGCACCGTGGTGTCGCCGGCAGGAGCGGGAAGGAAGCCCGGCGCGAGGCCCCCTACGACGATCCTCGCCTGCGGATCCTCGGAGAGAGCGGCCTCGCGGGCGGCGCGGAACACCTCGGCGTAGCCTTCGGGGTCCGAGGCTGGGCACCAGAAGATCGCGAGGTTGGGTTCGTTGCCGATCTCCCAGACCTCGACCGGGGTTCGCGGGACGTCCGGGTGCCCGTCCCAGAAGGTCCCGTCACGCCCGTAGCGCGCGACGGCGGCGCCGACGAATCCCGCCCATGCCGCGATATTGCCAGGGTGCGCGCGCGAATCGCACGCCGCGGCGTCAGCGGGGTCGGCCGCCCAGGGCGCCGTCCCGACGAAGACCGCGTCCATGCGGATCCCCTGTCGGGCGAGCGCGGAGACGATCGGGTCGAGAATCGCCCAGTCCGGCGGGCCGAACACACGCTGATCGGCAGCCTGGTCGACGACGACGCGTGCCCACCCGAGTTGCTGGTCGGCCATGCTTGCCGCGAGTGCGTTGAGCGTCTCCAACTGACCGGTCTCGGCGTAGTGGCGAAGCCGCGTGGCATTCGCGCCGAAGTACTCGGTCTTAGGAGTCTCGACCGGTTCGTCTTCCTTGGTGATCAGCACGATCACGCCGATCGCGACGGCGGCCGTGGCGACCGCGAGGATGATCTTCGCCCGGCCTCGCAAGAGCGGACGATCTTAGTGGCCGCAGTCCGTTCGGCGGTTGTGCGAAGCTCTCGGCGTGCGAGTCCTGACGATCGGGAACATGTACCCGCCTCACCACCTCGGTGGCTACGAGCTGGTGTGGGAGGAGGCCGTCCGCCACCTGCGCGAACGCGGTCATCCGGTGCGGGTCCTGACCACCGGGTTCACGCTGCCCGGCGCACCCGCCGACGAGGACCCCGAAGTCCACCGCGAGCTCGACTGGTATTGGGAGGACCACGCGTGGCCCTCGATGCGGCTGCGAGAGCGCATCCGGCTCGAGCACCGCAACTGGGCGGTGTTGGTGCACCACCTCGAGGATTTCCAGCCCGACCTGGTCGGGTGGTGGTCCATGGGGGGGATGTCGCTGTCGCTGATCGAGCGAGTCCGGCGGAGGGGGATCCCTGCGGCGGGGTTCGTCTGCGACGAGTGGATGCTCTACGGGCCGAAGGTGGACGGCTGGCTTCGGGCCACCCGCGCGCCGCTGTTCGGCGCCCTGGCCGAGAGGCTGACCGGGATTCCGACCAGGCTGCGGCTCGACGAGTCGGGCCCCTGGCTCTTCCCAAGTGAGCAGTTGCGCAGCGAGGCGGTCGGGAGGTGGGGGTTGACCGGGACCGAAGTCGTCCACCAGGGTGTCGACCAGGAGGTGTTCCACGCGGCCCCGCGCCCAGCCTGGAGCCACCGGCTCCTGTACGCCGGGAGGATCGACCCGCGAAAGGGCGTCGACCTGGCAATCGCGGCGTTGCCGTTGCTCCCTGCGGAGTCCACGCTCGAGGTGGTCGGGCACGGCGACGAGGCGCACCTTACCGAGCTCCACGATCTGGCCGGCCGCCTCGGCGTGGCGGACCGTGTCTTCTTCCTGGCGCCGGAGCGGAGGGAACAGCTCCGCGACCGGTACGCCCGCGCCGACGCGCTCGTCTTTCCCGTGACCTGGCGGGAGCCATACGGGCTGGTTCCGCTCGAGGCGATGGCGGTGGGCACGCCCGTGATCGCGACCGGGCGCGGTGGCTCCGGCGAGTTCCTCCGAGACCGGGAGAACAGCCTGATCTTCGACCCGGACGGCGGCCCAGGAGAGCTCGCGCGGGCAGTCATCGAGCTCGCCCGTGACCCGACCCTGCGGGCTCGCCTGGTGAGGGGTGGAATGGCCACCAGTTCGGAGATACCCGCCGGTGGCTTCAACGCGGCGGTCGAGCGGACCGTGCAGATGGCGGTCGATCGCACGGCGGCCACCGGCTAGATCGCTACTCGGCTAGGACCCAGGTGTGCAGGCACCCTCGGCGCTCCACCAGCCGCCGGGGGAGGTCCCGTAGGGATCCGGATTGCTGCCGGGCATTCGTCGGCCCGGTTCCGTAGGGGATGAGGTAGGGGCGACTCGAGTCGATCACGCGAAAACCCGCCGCTTCCGTCATCCGGCGCAGTCCGGCGGGATTGCAGATCCACCAGAACGGGCCGCCTTCCATGTGCAACTCGGCAATCGGCCGACGTCGGAACGCATCCGCTCCGACCACAACGGGTTCGTTGATGAGGAGCGTTCCGGTCACAACCTCACGTACCGCCCTCAGCGCTCGGATCGGATCCCGAAGGTGAAGGAGGAGTGTGCCGATCACGCCGTAGTCGAACCGCCCATGGACCTCGGGGTCGAGACGGTAGACCGAAACCATCTCTCTCTTGACGCTGGACCTGAGCGCTTCTCTTGCGGCTTCGAATGCGCGATGGCCATCGTCAAGCTCTTCCTGCACGGCCTCAGCTGCGACCTCCAGCGTCGCCGGAAAGTGGACGTCGTCCGGATCGTCAATGTCGACGGAGACGACCTCTGCGGCGCCTCGCCGCTCCATATCGAAGGCGTAGAAGCCGTCCCGCCCGCCGATGTCGATGCAGCGCTTGCCCTCGAGGCTGGGCGGGATCGGCAGTCTTGCGAGGACGGGCCGAAGGTCGTACTCGCCGGCGGTCACGATTCCGTTCGGAAGCTCAAGCGTGTGGTACCAGCGCATCGAGTCGATCACGGGGTCGGTTTGGGTGGGGGTCGGCTCGGCCATCGCGGAGTGTCAGCTTAGAGTTCGTCGGGTGAACGATCCACTTGCCGAGCTGCGAGCTGCCGTTGTCTCCTCGAGCGACTCCCTCCACGAGGGCGGGACGCGGTCAGCTCCATCCCTGGAGAATCCCCCCGACCCCGACCTCGGCGACTACTCCACCAACGCGGCGATGCTGCTGGCTCCAGCGCTAGGCGAAAGCCCCCGCGACATCGCGGACCGGCTCGCGGAGCACCTCGGGGCGGCGCTCGGTGACGCACTGGAACGGGCCGAGGTGGCTGGGCCCGGCTTCCTCAACCTGTTCCTCTCGGATTCCTGGTACCGCGATGCCGTCGCGGCGCTCGCCGCGACGGGGGACGACCTCGGTCGCCCACCGTCGGCCGATCCGAACGGCAGCGTGCTCGTCGAGTTCGTCTCCGCGAACCCGACGGGACCACTGACCGCTGCGGGCGGTCGGCACGCCGCTTACGGGGACTCGGTCGCCAAGATCCTCGAATTCTGCGGCTATCGCGTTCAGCGCGAGTACTACCTCAATGACGCCGGCGGGCAGATCGAGCGCTTCGCGGCCTCGATCGCCGCCCGGATGGATGGCGAGGAGCCTCCCGAGGACGGCTACCGGGGTGAGTATGTCGCGGAGATTGCGGCGCGCTTGCGCGAGGAGGGGGTCGATCCCGGGGATCGCGACGCGATCGCCCGCCTCGGCCCCGCGCTGATGAGGGAGGACGCTGAGGCCTCGCTGAGGCGACTCTCGGTCGAGTTTGACAACTGGTTCTCGGAGCGCAGCCTGCGCGGCGACGGGGCGCCGATGGAGAGGGCGCTCGCCGATCTTCGCGCTTCGGGGCACGTCTACGAGACCGAAGGGGCCGTCTGGCTGCGCACGTCGGTGTTCGGAGATGACACGGACCGGGTCCTCGTTCGCTCGGAGGGTGAGCCGACGTACTTGCTCGCAGATATCGCCTACCACCGCGACAAGCTCGAGCGCGCCGACGCGCTGATCGACGTGCTCGGGGCCGACCACCATGGGTACATCGGCCGGCTGCGGGCCGGGATCGAGGCGCTGGGATTCGATCCGGTGCGGCTGGAGTTCGCGATCATGCAGTTCGTCCACGTCGTCGAGGGCGGCGAGCGGTCGCAGATGTCGAAGCGCAAGGGCGAGTTCGTGACCCTCGACGAGCTGATCGACGACATCGGGGCGGACGCGACCCGCTTCTTCATGGTCCAGCGCAGCCACGACACGGCGATCGACCTCGATCTGGAGCTCGCGCGAAGCCGTTCCAACGAGAACCCGGTCTACTACGTCCAGTACGCGCACGCACGGATCGCCAGCATCCTCCGGCGTGCGCTCGAGCCGGACCAAGGCGAACGGATCACGAGGGGACAGGCACCGCTCGAGCCTGCCGAGCGTGCGTTGATCCGGCGCCTCTGCGAACTACAGGGTGAGGTCGCCGAAGCGGGTTCGCGGCGCGCTCCCCATCGCCTCTGCGCGTACGCGACGGCCGTCGCCGCCGACTTCCACGCCTTCTACCGGGACTGTCAGGTCGTCGGCGCCGAAGGAGAGGGTGTCGAGCCATTCCGGCTCGAGCTCTGTGTCGTCACGGGCCGCACGATTGCCCGCACGCTCGGGCTGCTCGGCATCAGCGCCCCCGAGCGGATGTAGCGGGTGCTAGATGCCCTGGCGCCGGACGACGTGCTTGACCGTCCCGGCGAGGATCTTGAGGTCGCCCCAGATCGACAACCCGTCGACGTAGCCAGCGTCGAGCTTGACCATTTCGTGGATCGGGATCCGCGACGCGCCGGCGACCTGCCAGACGCCGGTCATCCCCGGCCTGATGGTGCTCCGCTGACGCCAGCGACCGCGAATCAGCGCGTCCTCGTTCAGCAGGAGCGGACGCGGGCCGACCAGGCTCATCGTCCCCGCGAGCACGTTGATCACCTGGGGGAGCTCGTCGAGCGAGGTTGACCGGAGAAATCGCCCGATCCGGGTCACCCGCGGGTCCCCGCTGATCTTGAACAGCCCGGGCGCGGCGTCGTTGAGGTGCAGAACCGCCAGCTTGCGTGCGTCGGCGTCACGGATCATCGTCCGGAACTTGATCATCTCGAATACCCGGCCGTTGCGGCCGGGTCGCGGCTGGCGGAATAGAACCGGGCCGGGGGAGTCGGCCTTGATCGCTATCGCTATCGCGATCCAGAGCGGGGCCAGGGCGACGATGCAAAAGAGCGCCCCGGCGATATCCAGAACACGCTTCAGCGCCAGCGTTCCGGCGCGCGTGGACGATTCGGTGTTCGACCCGGCGGTTTCGGAAGCCTGACCGTCAACCACCCCAGCTGGTGGCCTCCATGCCCGGGCCCGTGCCTCGGCCTCGGTCAATCCCATTTCCATTCGCCCTTTCCCGTTCCCACCAAGTGTGATTCCCGCCGCGAGGCGATCAGATTAGACGATGCCCGGGATGCCTCGCAATGCATAACCGGTTGCGCCTAGGTCGCGAGCTCGGTCCGCAGCTTCTCCCGCAAGGACTCGGGGATCCCGTCGAGCTTGTTCAGGTCGTCCAGCGAGTCGAAACCGCCTCGGGCATCCCGCGTAGCCACGAACTTGGCGCTGTGTGTGATCGATAGACCGAGGGCGCGGAGCTGCTCGAAGCTGACGTCGTTGAGAGCGGGCTTTCCCTTCTTCGGGCGCTTCCGCGTCGAGCTGGTCGAGCCCCCCCGGCCTTTCGTCCCTCTATCGCCCTTGCCGTTCGCCGCTGCCTTTGCTGTCTGCTTTGACTTTGCCTTCGGCCTCGGCTTCCCCTTCCCCCGGTTCACCTTCGCCTTCTTCTCCAGCGCCAGGACACGGGCCTCGACCCGATCAAGTCGATCCAGGGCCGCATCGAACTCCTGATGAAGTGCGTTCAAGAGCGCTTCAGGGTCGATCTCGCCTGTGTCGGACCGCCGTATCGCGTCCTCGCCGGCCGCAGCCACCTTGCGATTCAGCGAGCGGGCGGTGGCACCCGCACCCCGTGGGACCCATTCTTCGGTCCGGCCCGCGATCTCCACCGTCGGGCGCAGGTCGACCAGCATCTCGCGCCGGGACGAGTTCCGATCGCGTCCGCGCTTCGCGCGGGACGGGAGCCAACCCTTCGATGGGACCGATCTCGCCAACTCGCCCTGCTCGCGGCCTCAGTCGTTTCCGGCGATCCGCCCGCGAAGGGAGAGCCCCATCCGGAGGAGGATTCCGACGAGTAGGAGGATCAGGAGGGCGATGAGCAACGGAGTCAAGGGGTACCCGGTATACGGGAGCTCCAAGCCGCCGCCGGGCGCCGCCGTCGTCGCGGCCGGACCGAGGTCGCCGCCCGGGACCTGGGGCGCGAGCAAACCGCTTCCGCCCCCACCGTCGGTCTCGGCGCCTCGGCCACTCTCTCCCTCAGCGATGGGCCGGTACTGGTCGATGATCGTCTGGCCAAAGGCTGTCGGGGCGGTCGTCGCGAACACCACGAGAATGACGAAGGCCCGGCGGGCGACCGCGCCGATTTGTCTACAGTTGCGTGCGTTTTGGGCCCCGAGTTCATTCATACGTGAGGAGTATCGTGCCCCGATCGGTTTCGCCGTCCCGGCATTGCCCAACGCTCCTGGCAGCGGATTGTAGGGCGAGTTGAAATACAGAGCGCCGGTTGAGGGCGCCGGTCCGAAGAGCGAAGAGGCCGAGTCGGCGGAGGAGGAGCACGGCGCCGGACGTCGTGAGTCCTCTCGAAGGCTGCGTCGACGTCGGCGCGGCGGGGATCCCGAGCTGGACGCGAAGCTGGTGGCCGCGTTCGTACTCCCCGCCGCGATCGTCACCGGCTACGGGCTCAACGAAGGTGGCTCCGACGTGCTCTTCCAGCACCAGGCGGCGCTTGCGATCTGGTGGGTGGTCGGGGTCGGGGTTCTCGTCGGGCTGTTTCCCTTGTCGCGGCCGCCTCAAGGAAGTTGGCTGCCCGTGGTCGCCCTGCTCGCCTTGGCTGGCTGGATCACCCTCTCGCTGACCTGGACCGAGAGCGCCGAGCGCACCTACGCGGACCTCGGCCGCGTCCTCCACTACCTCGGGCTGCTCGTCCTCGCCTGGTGCCTGCTCGGCCGTGGCACCTGGCGCGCCGCCGCCGCTGGCGTCACCTCGGCCGCTGCGCTCGTCTGCATCGTCGCCGTCGCGAGCAGGCTGGCGCCGTCGGTGTTCCCTGACGATGTCTCCCAGGAGGTCTTCCACTCCGAGCGCCTCGGCTACCCGCTCGGCTACTGGAATGCCCTCGCCGCGTGGGCGGCGATGTCATTCGCGGCTCTGGTCTCGTGGACCGCCCACGCCCGCGGGAACACGGTCCGTTCGTTCGCGGCGGGGGTCGCGCCGCTTGTCGGGTCCGCCCTCTACCTCACCTACTCGCGGGGTGGACTTCTCGCGGCCGCCGTTGGCCTGCTCGCGGTCGTCCTGCTCGCGGGCGATCGCTGGCGTGCCATCGCCAACGCGCTTGTGGCGCTCGTCGCCGCGGGGGTGGTCGTGCTCGTGATCCGTATCAATCCCGAGATCGCTTCGGGATCGGGAGGCGCAGGGGGCGGAATCGTCGCGCTCGCACTCGCCGCCGCCGCGGCGGCGGCGATTTGGCTGTCTCGGCGGATCGCGAAGTCGTCACCGCCCCGGATGGCGCTCGGCCCGAGGGCGAGGTCCGCGACGGTCGCGGCCCTGCTCGTCGGCCTCCTCGTTGCTGCAATGAGCCTTGGGCCCCAGGCCGCGTCGACGGTATCGGAGTCGTTCACGGATCAAGAACGGGCCGAGTCCGACCCCGCTGCCCGCCTCGGCGCTCTCGGGGGTGCTCGCCACGAGCTCTGGTCGACGGCGCTGGAAGCGTTCGAGAAGAAGCCGTTGAACGGGATCGGACCCGGAACCTTCGAGTTCTGGTGGACGCGCACCGAGGGCGACCCGAGCCTGGTCCGAGACGCACACTCCCTCTACTTCGAGAGCCTCGCCGAAATCGGGGTTGTCGGCTTCCTCATCGTGCTCGCCTTCGTTGGCTCTTCGCTCTGGCTGATCGTCAGGGCGCGAAGGGGGCTGACTCGTAACGGTGACATCGGCGCGGCGGTGGCGATGATCGCAGTATTCGGCGCGTTCGCAGTCGGCGCCGGGCTCGACTGGCTCTGGGAGGTGCCTGCCGTCAGCGCCCTCGCGATCATCGCGCTGGCGATCGGCTTGGCCGCCGCGCCGCGCCCACTCGGTCGGAGGCGCAGGAGGTGGCCGATAGTCCCACTTCGCTTCCGGCTGCCGCTCGCGGCGGCGGCCATCATGCTCGGCGCGCTGCAGATTCCGGGCCTGGCCTCGACCGAGCGGATCAGGGCGAGTGAGGCGGAGCTTGAGTCCGGCGACCGCGGTCTCGCCCTCGCGCTCGCAGATGACGCGGTCGACGCTGAGCCGTGGGCTGCGAGCCCACACGCTCAGCGCGCTCTGATCTTCGGCGTCCTCGGGGACGATGCACGTTCTCGTGAGGAGATGGAAGAGGCGATCGACGCCGAGCCGACCAATTGGCGCCATCAGCTCCTTCTCGCCGTGCTCGAGTTTGAGAGCGGGGACTTCGAGGCGGCGAACGCCGCCTACGACGAGGCCCGCGAGCTCCGGCCCGGCCTGCCGCTCGAGCGCGACAGGGTGCTCCCGGCGCTCTCGGGGCTCGACGTTCGGACACGGCCGTGATCTACGATCCGGCGGGATGAGCCCTGATACGGACGCCGGGCGCCGGATGCGGCGCTACTGGGACCGGCGCGCCCGCGAGGACGCCCTCTACTTCGTGGACAACCGACGTGCCTATGGCGATGCTGAGGAGCGGGCGTTCTGGGAGGAGGGTGAGCGCGCGCTCGACGTGGCGCTCGAGCTGCTCGGCCTCGACCTCGAGCCGGGGAGCTCGATCGTGGACATCGGCTGCGGAGTCGGGCGAATCACCCGCGCGCTTGCGAAGCGCGCCGGGCTGGTCTACGGGGTAGACGTGTCGCCTGAGATGCTCGATCGCGCCCGGAAGCACAACTCCGGGCTTTCGAACGTACGCTGGCTGCTGGGGGACGGGAGCTCGCTGGCGGGGATCGAGGACGGGAGCGTTGACGGTTGCGTCTCGCTCGTCGTGTTCCAGCACATCCCCGAGCCCGGGCCGATCCTCGCCTACGTCCGCGAGATCGGGCGGGTGGTGCGGCCGGGTGGATACGCAGCCGTCCAGGTCTCGAACAGCCCTGGTGTGCACCGTCGCCCCGGTCCCTTCGCCCGGGTTCGGGGCGCATTGACGACCCGACTCCGCCGCGCGCCGCGCGGTCAGCATGACTCGGCCTGGCTCGGCACCGCCATCGACCTCGACGATCTCCGGAACGCGGCGGCGCAGAGCGGTCTCGAGGTCGGCCGCGTGGTCGGGGAGGGGACCCAGTTCTGCCTCGTCGCCCTCCGGCGGCTCAGTTCTTCAGACTAGCCGTTCCCCGCGCGTGGATCACCGTGTGCGGGACGCCGTGGCGGCGGTTCGCCCGAAAGCGCATGTTGAACCTGGAGTGGCGGCGGACGTCCTCGAACCCCGCGACCGAGACCATCGCGACCCAAGTGCGGCTCGTCGGCCTCCACCAGGTCATGTGGGTTCCGGCTTTGTACTCGGCCAAGAGGCCGCGCGGAATCCATTCGAGGCGCCGGCTGTACTCCTCGGCGAGGATCAGCGTCCCGTTGCAGAGCGAGGCCATCCGCTCGAGCGCGAGCTGCGGGTCCCTGAGGTGGATCAGGACCGAGCCGCAGAAGACGAGGTCGTAGGTCCGACCGAGGCGCTCGGGGGTCGCGTCGTAGATGCTGAGCCCGTGCCAGCGCACTTCGCTTCCGCGAGCATCCGCGGCGATCCGGAAGCGCTCGCCACGCTCCCCGTCCTCTTGCGGGCGCTCGCGCGGCGGCCAGTCGAGCTGCTGGATCCGGGGGACGTCGAGCGCGTCCACGTTCGCCCCTCGCCGCTCCATCTCGTAGGCCCAGAAGCCCTCGAACGTGCCGACGTCCAGAACCGAGCGGCCCTCGAGGCTGTCGGGGAGCCCGTAGCGCTCGACGTACGGCCGGTGGTCGAACATGCCCTCGGTGACGACGCCGGGTGCCAACTCGATCGAGTGGTACCAGCCCGGTTCGCGGGCGAGTTCGGAGGGGCTCGGCGAGTCGGCCATCCGCCTGATCCTATGAATCGCGTCAGAGGACGGTCGAACGGTTACGGACCGATCCCCACAGGAGCGCCGCCTGGCGGACGAGATCGGAGATAATCGTCTTCACCGCGCCCGCACCGGCGGACCTCGGCGTGGTCGCCCGCGCGGCGTTGCTGCCGATCCGCAGCAGGTAAGGAGCCGCGAGCGCGTAGGCCAGCCGGTGTCGTCGCCCGAGCAGAAGCCCGGCGAGCAGGCCGAGGGTCCTGAGCGACCGCGGCCCGAGGAAGAGTCCCGCCGTCAGCGCCTCCCGGCGCAGCTCCGGGACCCGGCCGACGAGACGGGGGAAGTATCGCGCCTGCCACTGGTAGGCGAGGTGGTCGCGGAATGGCACTGTGGCAACCGCGTGGCGCACGATCGCGCGCGGCTCGAAGGACGTCGTCCCGCCCCGCCGGGCGACGCGCCATCCGAGCTCCGTGTCCTCCCCGAGGTGGACACCGTCGCGATCGAAGAGGTCGACAGAGAATCCGCCGGCGTCCCGCAGGGCCTGGCGTCGGTACATCACGTTGCACGACTCGTACATGGGGCTCTGCGACTCGACGAAGATCGCGTGGGCGAACGGCGGGGGCGGGACGCCGTCCGGCGTCAGCGTCGGCCCCTGCACGATCGTCGCCCCCTCACGGAGCCGGGCAAGACCCGCCTCGAGCCATCCGGGCTCGGGGACACAGTCGGAGTCGACGAATGCGACGTACTCCGTCGCAACGCTCTCGACGCCCTGGTTCCGCTGCCGGCCTGGACCGAGGCCGTTCGCGCGGTGGTAGGCGAGGCGCGGCCTCCAGTCCCTCGCGCGTGACTCGACGAGGTCGCCGGCTCCGTCTTCGCCGGTGTCCACGACGTGCACCTCGTAGGCCTCGGGGGGGAGGGACTGCCCGGCGAGGCCGTCGAGGCAGGCCGCGAGCCGCTCGCGCGAGCGGTGGGAGGGGACGATCACGGCGATCTCGGCAGTGGTTGCCAACCCACCTGGAAGTATTCAGGGGATGATGGGCGAGCGAGGCACCAAGGGGACCACCGGGCGCGGCCGAATCGCACTCGTGCACCCGACCTACTGGCCCGAGGTGCGACGTGGAAGCGAGCGCGTGATCCACGACCTCGCCGAATACCTTGCGGAGCGGGGCTTCGAGCCGACTGTCGTGACCGGCCGTCGCGCGAGGCCTGAGCGTACGGTCGAGGACGGCTTCGTGGTCGAGCGTGGCTGGCGCCCCCCAGGACGCCTGCAGCCCCCCGGGCTCGAGCCCTACGCGAACCACGCCCTGGTTTCGCTTCTCCAAGTGGCTCGCGGCGGTTTCGACCTCGTCCATGCATTTTACCTCCCGCACGCTGCTGCGGCTGCAGTCTGGAGCCGGTTCGCCCGTTGGCCGTTGGTCGTCTCCCTGATGGGCTTCCCCGATGCGCGCAGCGTCGCTGCCTACCGAGGGCGAGCCCAGGCGCTGCGGTACGCGGCTTCGCGGGCGCGGGGGCTGCACGTGCTCAGCGAGGCCGCTCGTGTCGCGCTGCTCGAAGCGACCGGCTTCGACGCGACCGTGATCCACCCCGGGACCAGAACATCCGACTTCGCGGTCCACGAGCCGAAGGCCCCGGAGCCGACGGTCTTCTGCGCCTCGAGCCCGGTGGACCCGCGAAAGCGGGTCGGGAAGCTGCTCGCGGAGTTCGCGGAGCTGCGTCGTGACCTCCCAAAGGCACGGCTCGTCGTCACGGGCCCGGTCCCGGCCGAGCTCCGGCAGTCCATGCACGACGCGGGGGCAGAAGCGCTGAGTGAGTCGATCGGCCAGGACACTCTGCGCCGCGCCTACGCGAGATCGTGGGTGACCGTTCTGCCATCGACCCGCGAGGGGTTCGGCCAGGTTCTCGTCGAGTCCCTCGCGGCCGGGACCCCTGTGGTCGCGCTGCGCTCGGGCGCCGCGTCGGAGATCGTCGACGGACCCGAGGTCGGCGTGTTGTGCGACGGCGAGGCACCGGGCCTGCTCGCTGCCGCTCTCCGCGAGGCGCTGGCTCTCGCGGAGCGCCCTGGGACGAGGGACGCCTGCCGCACGCGGGCTCGTGCGTGGGACTGGAGCGTGGTAGGCCCGCGGTTCGAAGCTATGTACGCGCGCGCGATGTGCTCGGTCAGTCGGGGTTAGGGTGAGCCTTCCCCTGCTAACTTTGATCGCCTTCGTGCCGCCCGCGTGCGGGCGGCACGAATTCTGATCTATGCCGGAGGGACGCACACACGACGAGGAGGTCGCTCGCTACGCGAGTCTGCAGGACTACCTGCGAGTGCTCCGCGAGCGCTGGCCGCTGATCGCGATCTGCGCCGTCCTCGGCGCCGGGATCGCGTTCGGGCTCTCGGCTGCGCAGCCGAAGACCTACCAGACCTCGGCGAAGCTGACGCCGCGACAGCAGGCGGAGGACCTGACTCTCATCGGGGAGTCGAGCGGCCCGATCAGCGCTCCCCAGGCGAAGGCGGCGGAGCTCTCGGTTCTCGCCACACGCGAATCGATCGCCAAGCGAACAGCCGACGCACTAGGCAACCAGCTCGGCTCCGAGGCGATCAAGAGCAAGGTTGAGATCGCGATCGACGTGCAGACCAGCCTCGTCCTGATCACGGCCACCGACGACGACGCAGAGCGGGCGGCGGACATCGCGAACGAATACGCGCAGCAGGTCGAGCGGGAGGCGAGAGATGTAGAGCGTGAGCAGCTCAGCGAGTCGCTCGCTGTGGTCAGACGGCAGCGCGATGACGCGGGCCCGAGGCTTCCCGGGGACCTCACCCCGACGATCCTGAAGGAGCGCTTCAACCGGCTCCAGGCGTTGAAGCAGATCGTCAGGCCGGTCGAGATCATCACGAACGCGAGCGCTCCTTCCTCGCCGATCTCGCCCAAGCCGATCCGCAACTCGATCCTCGGGCTGCTCGGGGGACTCTTCCTCGGGGTCGTGCTCGCGTTCGCCCGCGACGCGATCGACACCCGTCTCAAGGCCCCCAGGGAGATGGAGGACTACTTCGGCCTCCCGAGGCTGGGACAAATGAGCGAGTTCGCGTTCGCGCGCGGGATCAACCCCTCGAACGGCTCGAAGCCGATGAGCCCGGTCGACATCGAGGCGGCCCGGATCATCCGGACCAACCTCGACCATCTATCGTCCGAGCACGACATGCGATCGGTCGCGATCACCAGCTCGCTCCCAGAGGAGGGGAAGTCGACGGTTGCGGTCGCGCTTGCGTCCGTGTCGGCGATGGCCGGCAAGCTCACCCTGCTGATCGAATGCGACCTCCGCCAGCCCGTGATCGCCGAGCGGCTCGGTCTCGACCCGGGGCCCGGGCTCAGTGATGTCCTCCTCGGCCAGGCCCAGCCGCGCGATGCCCTACAGGTGGTCGAGATCGATCCCACCCAAGGCGGAAACGGATCGAGGAAGCGCGAACGAAAGGGATCGAGCTCGAAGTCGGCCGGTGCGAGCGCTCCGCTGGTCACCCTCACGGCGGGCAGCGCCGTTCCGAACCCGGCGGAGCTCCTCGCCTCGGAGAGCTTCGCGGACATGATGGACAAGGTGACGAAGGGGTACGAGGTCGTGATCCTCGACACCAGCCCGCTCCTCTCCGTCGTCGACACTCGCGAGCTGCTTCCCGTCGTTGACGGTGTGATCGTGTGCGCGCGCTCGTACCAGACGACCCGTGATCAGGCGAGGGCCGCCTGCGAGGCGCTCGACCACTTCCCGGTCTTCATCGCCGGGCTCGTCGTCACCGGCGTCCGCCACAGCGACGACGACTACTACACCTACTACCACCACTACGCCAAGCCCAGGGAAGAGCTTGCCGGAAGCCCAGCCTCGGCCGAGCACTGAGCACCGGGGAGAGGGCGGCGCGGGTGATGGCGCCGCGGTCCGGGAGGCCGTCGCCTCCCGTGCGCTCTGGTACCACACGATCGAGCTCCCGAGCGGGGTCACGACCCCCGGCTGGTTCGATCTCCGCCCGATAGTCGATCGCCTGCCCTGGCCGGACGTCCGCGGCAAGCGCTGTCTCGACGTCGGCACCTACGACGGCTACCTGGCGTTCGAGCTCGAGCGGCGCGGGGCATCCGAGGTCGTCGCGACGGACATCGCGGACCACGCACTGTGGGACTGGCCGCCGTCGCTGCGGGGCGCCGGGACCGAGACGCTGGCTGCACGGACCGGCGAGGACAAGACCGGCGGCTTCGCGATCGCGCGTGAGGCTCTCGGCTCCAAGGTCGAGCACAAGCTGATCAGCGTCTACGACCTCTCGCCGGAGTCGGTCGGAACTTTCGAAGTCGTCGTCTGCGGCGCGCTGATGCTCCATCTCCGTGACCCCCTCGGCGCGCTACAGGCGATCCGAAGCGTCTGCGATGGCGCGTTCCTCTCATCGGAGGCGGTCAATCTCCGGTTGACCGCGCAGCATCCTCGAACGCCGATGGCATCGCTCGACGGCGTCAGCACCAGGCTCCATTGGTGGCTTCCGAACACAGCCGGGCACCGGCAGATGGTTCGGAGCTCAGGCTTCGAGATCGAGCGGAGCACCCGCCCTTTCTCGATCCGGTTCGGCGACGGATTCCCGCGCGACCGGCTGGAGAGACGACCGTGGAAGCGCCGGGGGCTGCGTCGCGCGCTCGCGGGTGCCGACGGCGTTCCTCACGCCGCGGTGCTGGCCCGAGCGGGCTGATCCGCTGCCGATCCGGGGTCGACCGGAGTCTCGGCCCTGAGGGGGCCGAGCGCGCGTGAACGCTTGCCGGTCCCGATGGGCGGCTCGGATACGAACGCTCCTACGGCCAGCCCGATCGTGATCGAGAGCAGCAGAGCGGCCCAGGAGCCGAACGCGTCCCCGGTCATCAGGTCGATGAACCAGGCGACGATGGCGCCGGAGGCCCCGATTCCGAGCACCGCCGCCCGCCGGTTCCTTGTGAACAGGCTGTTCTTCGCGAGCGCGAAGAGGACGAGCACCGGCCCGAGCACGAACAGGATCAAGCCCGGATACCCCAGTTGGATCCCGACCTGGAGGTATGAGTTGTCGATGTAGAGGTTGTCGAGCCGGAAGATCCGGGATCTGAACCGCTGGACCGCACCGGCCGTCCCGAGACCTTGACCGAAGGGGTGCTGGTTGATCTCGGCGATCGCGTCGTTCCACTTCCGCACCCGTCGCTGGAAGGAGTAGTCCTCACCCGGGTCGAGGATCTGCTCGAACCGCTGGACGCGGGCTGGAGAGTCGGCGATCGTGACCGCGTACCCGACGCCACCGATGAACAGCATCCCCGTCATCGCGATCACGGTGATTCCCGCACGCGCGCCGGTGAAGGCGCTCGCGAGCTGAAACAGGACGAGCACGACGCAGATTCCGACCACGGCGGCGACGAGCGCGGTCCGCACCTGTGACCCGAGGAGCGCCACGACCATCAGGCCGAAGCCGATCGCCGATGCTTTCCGGGTCCGGCCCGCGGTTCCGAGGAAGGCCGCGAACAGGACCGGGACGGCAATCGCGGCGAAGTTGCCGAGCTCGAGCCGGCTAGTGAAGGATCCGAACAATGCCAGCTCGCCTGCGATGTCGGCACTCAGAGTCGCCTGCTTCTCCTCCAAGGAGCTAGGTCCGACGATCAAGCGGAACAGCGCGTAGCTGCCGACCACGAGCAGCGCCGCAATCACGGCGTTCAGCACCCGCCATCGAGTCTCCTCGTCCCAGGGGGCGTAGGCAAGTGCGAGGAGGACGAGCACGAACGCGGGACCGGCGATGAACCCGCGCCCGCCGATCCCGAGCGTCTCGGCGAATGGAATCGAGACGGCCACCGCTAAGGCATAGAGGACCATCACCGCGAGGCCCGGCCAGAACTGGAGCCGCTTCGACCGGACCGTGAGGAAGTGGCTGCTCAACGTCGAGGCGATCAGGCCGAGCATCAGGAGCCAGGCGGTCGCGGTGATCGGAAGCCCGAAGTGGATGGCGAAGGTCCCAGAGAACCCGATGACGACGACCAGGAGCAAGACCACCGTTGCGGGTTTCCGTCGGGCCAAGGCTCCGAACAGGAAGATCGACGGGATGAACAGGACGATCGCCGAGATCTCCCTCCCGCTCTCGGAGCCGGCGAGCAAGGCTGCGGCGACGATCAGGGCGGTCGCCAGTGCCGCCATCACGACTGCGAACGGCACGCTCTGGGACTCTGCGCGCTGCGGGCGCGGTGGCGGCGGGGCGGTGCTCATCAGCCGCCTAGGATAGGCATGATCCCTCCCCTCCCCGCATCGAACCTTGCCCGCTCGCTCCGACATCTCAGTTGTGATCCCGACCCGAAACCGCCCGGAGGTGCTTGAGCGGACCATCGCAGCTCTCGCGGCCCAGAGCCTCGATAAGGAGGCGTTCGAGGTGGTCGTCGTGGACAACGGGTCGGAGCCCAGCGCGCGCGAGCGGGCGCGCGCGCTTCGGGGCTCAGCGGCTTTCGCGCTCGAGGTGATCAGCGAAGTGCGCCCCGGCGCCTCGGCCGCGCGGAACGCCGGGGTCTCCGTCGCGTCGTCCGAGCGCATCCTCTTCCTCGGCGACGACACCCGGCCGGCCGACCCCGGCTTCCTGAGCGGTCACCTCTCCGCGCTCGCCGGGCGCGGCGACGGCCCCCCCGCGGCGGTGCTCGGCGGATGCGTCTGGGCACCCGGGGTCGAGGTGACTCCCGTGATGGATTGGCTCGAACGGACCGGAAAGATCCTCGACTATTCGGCGATGGACGCCGGCGAGGGCCCACTCGTGAACCTCTACTCGGGCAACCTCTCGATGCGTCGCAGCGACCTGGCAGCCGTGGGTGGGTTCGACGAGCGATTCGGGATCTACGGGTGGGAGGACTACGACCTCGCGCTCCGGCTGGGCGACCGAGGTCTCACGCTCGTGTTCCGCCCCGACCTCATCGTCCACCACGACCACCGCTACGGGCTCCGCGACTCGTTGCGGCGGATGGAGGCGATGGGACGGACAGCGAACCTCCTCAACAGGATCCATGGCGGCCGGCCGGGCCTCGCAACCCCCCGCCCGACCGGCGTCAAGGCGCTCGTCGGCTCCACGCTCGCACCGCTCACCATGCGGCTTCCGGTTCCGTCATGGTTTCCCCGCCCGGTCCGGGACGCGGTTTTCCGGGTCGGCCACTATGCGGCGCTGGCGCGCGGCTACCGCCGCCCACCACTCGACGACGATCCGGTGAACCGGGGCGGTCTGCGGGAGCGCTCTCCCGCGTGAGCGGTGCTTCAACCAGCTGCGACGTCGTGATCCCGACCGGCGGCCGGCTCGACCTCCTGCGCCCGTGCCTGAGAATGCTCGCTGGACAGACCGCCCCGCACCAGGTGATCGTGGTGGACGACGGCCCGGAGCCGGGCGTGTCGGCGTCGATCGAGGGCGCGCATCCCCGTGTGGATGTGATCCGGCGCGAGCCCGGGGGCGGGTTCGCGGCTTCGGTGAACGCCGGGATCGGGGCAGGGGACGCCGAATTGGTTGTGCTCCTTAACGACGACGTGCGCCCGGAGCCGGCGTTCCTCGAGGCCATCGTAGAGCCCCTCCGTGCCGACCCGGCGGCCGGGATGGCCGCGGCGCTGCTGCTCCGACCCGACGGCCGCGTGGACAGCTTCGGGCTGGAGGCCGACCCGACGCTCGCGGTGTTCCCGAGGCTCTGGGGCGAGCCGACCGAGGGGCTGCCCGCGGGAGCCGGTGGGGTGCTCGGGCCCGCCGGGGCAGCCGGGGCCTACCGGCGCGAGGCGATCGAGCAGGCCGGCGGGCTCGACGAGGGACTGGTCTCTTACAACGAGGATGCCGACCTCGCGCTGCGGCTGCGGGCGGCTGGGTGGATGTGCGCGGTGGCGCCCGAGGCGCGTGGTGTCCACCTCGGCTCGGGCACTTTCGGGCACCGCTCGAGCCACCAGCTGTACCGGCTCGGCTTCAGCCGCGCGTACATGCTCCGGAAGTACCGCGTGCTGGCGAGCCCCCGGTGGGCCCTGCGGGCGATCGGCTCCGAGCTCGCCTCGGTCGGTTGGCAGCTCGTCAAGGGGAGGGAGCTCGCCGGGCTCCGCGGCCGGGTCGCAGGGTGGCGATCGGCGTCCCCAGAGCTCCAGCTCCGGCGCGAGCTCCTCGTGGAGTCGATCACGGTCACCGAGGGCATCCGGAGGCGAAAGGCGTTCCGTGGGTGAGGAGCCCAAAGCAAACAGTTCCGCGGCCAGAATCTCGCGCGATGCCCACAGCAGGGCCGACGCCGCTTTCCATGCCGCTACCGCCCACCTTTATGACCCCCTCCTGGAGCGCCGTTTCGCTGCTTTCCCCGCGCTCCTGACGGACCCCTGGCTGGATTCACTTCCGTCGCCCAGTCGGAGTGAGATGGCGCTCGACGTTGGCTGCGGGACCGGCAACAATCTCATCGCTTTCGCGGAGCGCGGATACTCGGCTCATGGGATAGACCACTCCCCGGAGATGCTCGCGATCGCCGAGCGGAAGCTCGCGGACCGGCGCCTCGAAGCGCGGGTGACTATGCGGACAGGGGACGTCAGGGAGCTCCCCTACGAGGACGGCTCTTTCGATGCGGTCCTTTGCACCGGCGTCCTCCACCACCTCGTGGACATGAGACCGTGCCTGGGGGAAATTAATCGGGTTCTGAAGCCGGGGGGCTCATTTCACCTTGCCGAGCCTTCCCAGGGCGCGACTCCGGCGATCAGATTGCTCGAGCGCGTCGCTGTGCTCCGCGCCCGCCTGCGCGGAAGTTCGGAGCCGAGCCGGGCGACCGCGACCACCAGCGGCCTCAGGATCCCCGAGCACGAGGAGGGCCCGATATCTGTCGCGTCCCTGACATCGATTCTCGACTCGCTCGGGCTAGAGCACCAGGTCAGGCATTGGTCGGTCCTTCCGGGCGTCCATCACATGCGGTCTTTGACACTTCAGCGGCTGGCGATTCGCGGGCTCTCGGCACCGTGGGCGCGCCGCTCGGGGAACCTTGTCGCCGTGGATGGCCGGAAGTCTTCGCACGCGACCGAGTAGCTTCCCGTCCGGAATGCCAGGCGAGGCGTCAGAGCGACCAGGATCGATCCTTGCGAGGCGACCCGAAGTCAGCGTCGTAGTTCCCTTCTACGGCGGCCCGGATTCCGCCGCCCAGCTGATCGAAGCGCTGATGCGCCTTCGGCTCGATGTGGGCGACCAGTTGATCGTCTCCGACAACACACCGGCCGGGATCTTCGCGGCGGCCGCCCCCGGGGCGAGGTTCGAGGTCGTTCGCTCGCGCACTGAACAGTCCTCGTACCACACCCGAAATGTCGGGGCGGACCTCGCACGCAACGAGTGGCTGATGTTCATCGACTCGGACACACGCCCGCGTCCGGAGCTGATCGACGAGTACTTCGCGGAGCCGATTTCGTCCCGGGTCGGGGCGATCGCCGGGCCGATGCTGGCGCTCAGCGAGACCGAGGGGCGCTTGTCGCGCTACGCGGAGTCGCGCAGCGCGAACGAGCAGGCGTTCCACGTCCGGAATTCTTACCGGCCGTTCGGCGCGACCGCCAATCTCCTCGTCCGCCGCGCCGCTTTCGACGAGGTGGGCGGCTTCATGGAGGGGATCCGCTCCGGGGGCGACGCCGACTTCTGCTGGCGGCTCGTCGAGGCGGGCTGGGGGATCGACTACCGCGAGGGCGCCTACGTCCACCACTGCCTCCGCGAACGGCTCCGCGACTACCTCCGGCTACACGCCCGCTACGGGGCCGGGCGGAGGTGGGTGATCAAGCGGTGGCCTTACTCCGACATGCGCTCGAAGGTCGAGCGTTTTTTTCCGTTCCTCGCGGGGATGCCCTACTGGTGGCTCCGTGGGCAGTTCGAGCGTGGGCTTTTCAAGGGCATCGACTCTCTCGTCGTACTCGCGGAGGCGATCGGCTACGTGCTCGGCAACCGGCCGCCGCCGGCCGAGGGCAGGCCCGGCGAGTTCGACCCGAGCGAGATCGCCGTGATGGTCGAGGGTTTCCCCGAGCTCTCGGAGACGTTCGTCTTGAACGAGGTCCGGGCGATGGAGAAGGCCGGCCGAGGAGTCTCCGTCGAGGCGCGCTCGCGGGCGCGCCGTCCTGCTTTCGCCGCCGTCTGGGGACTCGACGTCCGCTATGCGGGAGAGGTCGGGGCGCTTTGGCATCTCGGTGCCCTGCTCTGGCTCCTCGCCCGTCACCCGCTGCGGTCGCTTGCCGACCTCGTGTCGCGCCGTCGGTGGCGCCGCGAGGAGGCGGTCTCCACCCTTCGCGCGCTCGCTCCGACCGCGAGGAGGCTCGAGCGCCGGGGCGTCTCGCACCTCCACGTCCACTTCGCCCGGCGGGCCGCGCTCGACGCGCTCCGCCTGGGCCGCCTGCTCGGGATTCCCTACAGCCTGACCGCCCACGCCTGGGACATCTACGTGGATCCGACGAACCTGCGCGAGAAGCTCGAGCGGGCCAGCTTCGTGACCACGGGGTGTGAATACAACGTCCGCCACCTGCGCGGGCTGCTCGGCGACGACGCCGCGGGACGGGTCCACAAGATCGTAATGGGCGTGGACCCCGGGGCGTTCTCGCGAGAAACTCCCTACGACGGCGACGGGACCGTTGTCGCCGTCGGCCGCCTGCTCGAGAAGAAGGGTTTCGACAACCTGATCGCTGCGGCGGGCATCCTCGATCCGAAGGTCCTGCGCCGGATCGTGATCGTAGGCGAGGGACGTTGCAGCGAACACCTCACCGCGCAGGCCCGAGAACTCGGCGTTGCGGATCGGGTCGAGCTCGTCGGTGCCAGGCGACCGGCGGAGGTCCGGGCGCTGCTCGAGGATGCCGCGATGCTCGCGATGCCGTGCGTCGTCGCCCCCGACGGGGACCGTGACTCGATGCCGGTCGTCGTCAAGGAGGCGATGGCGATGGGGGTCCCGGTCGTCGCGAGCGACGAGGTCGGGTTGCCGGAAGCAGTTCGCCCAGAGTGGGGAAGGTTGGTTCCCCCGGGCGATCCCGAGGCGCTCGCGGGCGCGATCCGCGAGCTCCTCTCATTGCCGGCCTCCGAGCGGCGGAGCATGGGGGAAGCGGGCCGCGAATTCGTCGAGAGCGAATTCGACGTAGACGGGCAGACGAGAGTTCTGCTCGCGCTCATTGACTCTTGCGGCTGAGCTCAGCCCACGCGGACGAGGACGGCGATCGACATGTGTGGCTCTCGGCGTGCTGCCAGCTCGAGCGCGTACTCAGCCGGGCCGCGGACGGCCCCAGGCAAGTGCCGGAAGAGGCCGGCCTCAGGGTCGCGCGAGAGCCAGCCGTAGAGCGGCACGGTTCGCTCGAGCCGCAGCCCCGATCCCGCTGCCAGCTCGCGCCACCGCTGGAGCGAGCGGAGGCGGACGTGCGGGGCCGGCGCCCGGTCGTTGACGCCGAGGCCGTCGCTGACTACGACCGCGCCGCCGGGCCGCGTCACTCGCGCAAGCTCGGCCACGGCGGTGCCCCAGGCTTGGTCGTCGGTGACGTGGTAGAGGACGTCGAGCGCGGTTACGAGGTCGTAGGTGCCATCTCCCCGCGGCACTGGCTCGATCCCGAGCTCGACCTGCATGAACGGGACTTCCGGCAACTCCGTGCGGAGCCGCTCGACGACCGCGGGGGCGATGTCGCACCCCTCGACCGACTCGCCGCGCCGGAGCAACTCGCGGACCACCCAGCCGGTACCGCTGCCGACGTCGAGCGCTCTCCCGGACGGGGCGTCCGCAAGCCCCCGCTTCAGCGCCCTGCGCTTCGCGCGATATAGCCAGCGGTTGTAGCCGACCGAGTAGGAGAGGTGGCCGGTCCCGCGCAGGCTGAACTCCCGCTCGAGTCGGTCGGACCAGTAGTGGCGCGGCTCGTAGGGTTCCGATCCCATCCCCGGCGGCAGTCTAGGCGCGCTCGCCGCGGACGAGACCGAGCCGGCGTGCTACGCCGCGGGCGCTCGGAATCCGCCGCGAGCGCCACGCGCGGGTGAGCTCCGTCCCAATCCCGGGGTCGAGCAGGCGCTCGGCCTCCTCGGCTCCGCACTTGGTGATCGAGGGTGGGCCGCCGCCGGTACCCGCGACGACGACGGCGACCTCCTTACGCGCGTCGGCGTAGCTCCCCCGCAGTGCCCGCGCGTCGACGATCCGCCAGCCGCTTCGCTCGTGGAGCTCGGCGAGCGTTCCGGTGGTGAAGAAGTTGACGTGGGTGACTGGGTCGCGTGCGATCGGCGCGCCCTTCCAGACCTCGAGCGGAACTTCGCTCACGATCACGCCCTCCGGCGCGATAAAGCCGCGGAGCGCGCGCAGCGCCGACGCCGGGCCTGCGAGGTGCTCGAGCACGTGGCTGGCGATGATCGCGTCGTAGGAACCGTCGGCCTGCGCGTCGTCGAGGGTGGCGCCCAGGCGGGTGACCCCGGGGAGGGGCTTGCGGTTGTGGTCGATCACCGCGCCCTCCGCTCCGCGCTCGAGAAACGGCGCGAGGAGCTTTCCGTCGCCGCCGCCGAAGTCGAGGACTCGTGTGGCCTCGCGTCCGAGCGCCTCGTCGGCGGCGTCCCGCGTCCGCGCCGCGCGCTCGCGATCCATCAGCGCGCCGGCTTCAGAGGGGTCCGATGCCCCGGTGCGCTCGAACCGCCCCAGAAACTCGTACTTGGCGTCGAGGTCCGTCGCCGAGGGCCGGGGCGCATACGCCACAAGTCCGCAGCTCTTGCAGACCCGGGCGCGTAGAACGACTTCCTGCTCGCCGGGGAACCAGACTTCGAACAGGACTCTGCGACGCAGCAGCTCATAGTCGTTCAGCGGCCCGCCGGGTGCCGCCGCGCGCTCGCCGCGCCGGTAGCGGTGCACCTCGAGCTCGCGCCAGTTCCAGGTCGCGCACGCAGGGCAGTCGAACTCAAACAGCAACTAGATCACCGCGGTGCGGTTGCGAATCCCGCCCCGTACCGCGGCGAACACCTCGAGGGCGTCCTGGAGCGCCAGGTACGGGATCAGAAGCGGGCGTCCCCACGACCTGGCGCGGAGGCTGCGCACGTATGGCAGGACCAGCACGATCGCCAGCGGCGCCCGCCGCGCGAGGATCGCACCAGCGGCTGCCGCGATCAGAAGCTCGTGCGAGCGCCGCCAGAAGACGCCGTGGTGGAGATTGCGGCGCATCCCCGGGTGGCGGGCGTATACGCCCATCGCGTCAGACCATCCGAGCGCCAGGCGAAGTCCCCCGATCGGACCGAGCTGGTTGACGGCGTGAAACGCGCGGGCCCCGTCTACGAACACCGCCTCGCTGCCGACCGCCAGCGCCCGCCACGCGAGGTCGGTGTCTTCGCCGCCCCAGGTGGGGAACGCGGTCGCGTCGAAGCCGCCGAGCCGCTCGAGGACGTCGCGTGAATAGGCGATGTTGCAGGTCTCGAAGAAGGGACCGAGTGAGGTCACGTGCTTGGTCCGGGCGAGCGGTCCCAGCGCGGAGCGCTCGCGCTCGATCGGCTCGGTCCGGCCCTGGAGGACGGCGTTTGGGTTCTCGGCGGCGGCCTCGACCAGGGCGCACAACCAGTCGGGTGTCACCTCGCAATCATCATCGGTGAAGGCGATCAGCGGTGCGCTCGCCTCACGCCAGCCGAGGTTCCGGGCAGCCCCGGTGCCGCGGTCGGTTTCGTTCCGAACCGCCGTCAGGCGGAGGCCGCCACGACTGCGCTCCCGCTCGAGCAGGGCCGCGGTGCCGTCGCTCGATGCGTTGTCGACGATGATCACCTCGAACCTGGCGGTCGGGAGGTCCTGTTGGCGGAGGGTCCGGAGAAGCGCGGCGAGGCGCTCGCTTCGGTTCTGCGTCGTGACGACGACGGAGACGATCGGCGGCGTCGCCATCACGTCGTGTGCCCGCGGGAGCGGAGCCCGAGGCGGTGGGCTGAGACGTAGCGCCGCGCCCTCTCTCGAGCCGCCCCCCAGCGCCGCGGCGCGATCCGGCCCAGCGGCGCGAAGACAGCGAAACGAACGCCGGCCGCGAGTGTGCTGATTGCCGCGGTGAGCCGGGCGACCGCACGGCCGCGCCTTCGCTCGAGCCAGTCGTAGGCGGCCGCGATGTGGCGCTGCTCGCGCCCGTCCTCCCCGAACGCCTGGAGCGTCGAGGCGCTGACGGCGTGCCGGACGCGGGCACCGGGCTCGTACCGGACGGCGTGCCCCATCTCTGCAAGCCGCCACGCGAGGTCGATGTCCTCGGCGTACATCCACTGCCGCTCGTCGAACCCGCCGACCTGCTCGAAGCTCTCCCTGCGCAGCAGCAGGAAGGCGCCGTGCGCCCAGTCCACGCGGCGGGCGCGATCGGCGTCCCATGAGCCTTCGATGCAGAGCCGATCCGCGAATGCGCGGCTGACTCGATGAAGGCCAAGTCCGACAGTCAGGGCGAGGGAAGGGGAGGGGAAGCTGTGAACCGAGTGCTGGGTCGCACCGTCACCCATGATCAGCCGTGGGGCGATTGCTCCCACCGATGGGTCGGCTTCGCTCGCCTCGATCATTGCTTCGAGCGCGCCGGGCGTGAGCTCGATGTCGGCGTTAGCGGCGGCGAGCCAGGTCCCGCCCGTGCGCGCCGCCGCTGCGTTGACCCCAGCCCCGAACCCGAGGTTCTCCGAGGGCTCCATCAGCTCCGCCCACGGATACTCGGAGCGGACGGCCTCGCGCGAACCGTCGGTCGAGCAGTTGTCCACGACCACGACGCTCGCTCTGCCCGCGTCCACTTCGGGCTGCATCGAGTCGAGGCAACGACGAAGGAGGTCGCGAGTGTTCCAGGCGACGACCGCAATCGCGACCTGTGGATGGGCGGGGTCTGGCACGGGTGCGACAAGGTATCCGGACGCGGGGTCGCCGGGTTGACGGCCCGGGCACGATCGCCATGCGTCCGCTCGAGTCCATCCGGTTCAGGAACAGGGTAGATGGGGCGCTCGCGGCTACTAGGAGGACCGCCGGAGCCTCCCGATCCGGGCCCTGAGGAGCGACCTCAGTCGCGCCGCACCCTGTGCGCGGTCCGGTGAGTAGACGAGTAGGTGGGAGCGGCCACCATGGTGGCGGGTGTAGCTCAGGAGCCGTAGTCGCGCTGCCCTGTCGACGAGCGCGGGGATCGGCAGCGAACGGTGCAGGGGTGTGTCCCCGGCATCATCCTCCAGCAAATTGAGCGCGACCACGCGAGCGCGTGACTCCATCTCGGCCAGCAACGCCTCCGGCTCGGCCACGTGCTCGATCACGTCGAACGCGTAGACGCCGTCGAATCCCATGGGCGGCGGCTCGCGGTCGAGGTCGTAGACCGGTGCGTTCAAGCCTCGCTGCTCCAGCCGCCACCGCAGGTAACGGGAGCTCGGATTGTCGAAGTCGGCGAACGAAACCCGGTAGCCGGCGTCGATCAACATCAGGCCGTCGCTGCCGATCCCACAGCCGTAGTCGAGCACCTCACCGCCTCGCGGCACGTGCCGGAGCAGCTCCTCGAGGTAGGGAAGCTTCGTCTCGGACATAGCGAAGGCCGTGAGGTTGTAGAGGTAGGCCTCCGAGGTGCGGTAGAGGCGCGCCTCGTCCCCGATCTCCGCGTACTCCTCGTCGAGCACCTCCTGCCAACGCTGCAGGCGTGTGTCGTCATAGGCGGCACCGAGATAGGAGCGGAGCTCCTCGCGCTCGGCGTCGGGCTGCGAGACGAGGGCAGGTGGCGAGAAAGGCACGGGGGCCGATGCTACGTTGGCGGAGGAGTGGACATCAGCGTCGTCATCCCGACTCACGACCGCCCGGAGAAGCTTCAGCTCGCGCTCGACCGACTCGAGCTCCAGCGCTCGGCCCCGCGTTTCGAGCTGATCGTCGTCGCCAACGCGGGCGACGACCCGGGACCGGTCACGGGAGCAATCGGCGAGCGACCCTTCCCGGTTCGCCAGCTCGAAGCCACGGTCGCCGGGGCGTCCGCGGCCAGGAACGCCGGCTGGCGCGCCGCTCGCTCCGAGCTGATCCTCTTCCTGGGCGACGACATCCTCGCCTCGCCCGCCTTGCTTTGCGAGCACCTCGAATGGCACAGCTCGCACCCGGCCGAGGAAGTCGGTGTTCTCGGACACGTCCGCTGGGCGCGGCAGATCGAGGTGACGCCGTTCATGCGCTGGCTCGAGCGCGGGATGCAGTTCGACTACGAGGGGATCGACGGGATCGAGGCCGGCCCGGGGCGCCTGTACACGGCGAACGTGTCTTTGAAGCGGGGGATGCTCGAACGGGTGGATGGCTTCGACGAGGGCCTGCCGTTCCTGTTCGAGGACATCGAGCTCGGCTATCGGCTCTTCCGTCACGATTTCCGGCTCCTGTACAATGCGGACGCGGACGCCGAGCACTTGCACGAGATCACGCTCGAGTCCTGGAAGCGTCGGATGGAAGTGGCTGCACGCGGTGAGCACGCCCTCACGGCGAAGCACCCCGAGATCGAGCCCGAGATGCTTGAGCGGCTCCGGCGCGCCGCTGCGGCTCCGCCGGCCAGGGGCCGCGCCGCAAAGCTTGTTGCCGTGGTCCCGCGCTGGGTGCCGTTCGTCGGACCGGTCGTGTGGAAGAGCGCCGAGCAGCGCTGGCTTCAGGCAATCGCCCCGGGATACATCCGCGCCTGGGAGGAGGAGAAGCGGGGCATCGAGGTCGGCTGAAGGCCCGCCCTTTTATGCCGGGGCAAGACGCTGCTTTCGACCGCGCAGGTAGCTCGTCACCTCCGTGATCAGAGCCCGCTCGAAGACGAATGTCGCCGCGGCGGTGACCACGAAGTACACGGCGAGCTCTGCGATCGCGAGCCCCGCGGATCGCGGTCCCGTCTCGAGCGTCCGAATTAGGAGCACGGCCGCGGGCCCGGGGATGCTTGGGAGCAGGGAACGCAACAAGTACCCGGCCATCCGAAACCCCGGGAACAGCTTGCCGAGGTAGTAAGTGCGCACGATCAAGTCGATCACGACGCTCGCCGCGAACCCGATCACCCAGCCAGTGAGCCCCAGCGTGAGGATCAGCGGCGCCGTGATCAGAATGAAGGCCGCCATGACCACGATGGTGTTGACGGCAAGCGGTCGCGTATCCCCGTCCGCGCGGATGAAGACGGTCCAGTTGAAGGCGATCTGCCGGATGCCGACGATGACACCCACCGCCTGCAGGACTCCGGTCGCGTCTTCCCATCGGTCTCCGAGGACGAACGTGACCAGGTCCGAAGCGAAGAGTGCGAAGGCAAGACCGAAGGCGAGGCCGAAGATCACACCGATCCGGTTCGACTTCACGAACGTCTCGAAGAACACATCGCGACGGTCGCGCACCGCGCACACCGCCGGGTAGATCGTCTGGCGGATGACCGCATCGACTCGGTCCGCGAACAGGGCAACCGTCGTGGCCAGTCCGAGGATCCCGACGCCGGCCAGGCCGACGCTGAAGTTCGCAACCAGCACGGTTCCCTGCACGATCACGATGCTGCCGGCGCTGGAGACGAGAAGCGGCCAAGAGAAGCTGAAGTATTCGCCAAGCGTCCCTCGGTCGTACCGCAGCGCGAGCTTGAACGGGGAGGTGAGGACCGCCGCCACCGCGGCGACGACAGCTCCGGCCACCCCGCCGATGACGAGGCTCCAATAGCCGTACCCCGCGGCGGCCAGCGCAAAGGTGACGATGAGGGCGACGACCGGATTGATCGCTTCGAGCACCCGCTGCCGGACGAACTGCATCTGTCGGTAAGCGATCCAGATCGGCGTTTGCAGCGCGCTGACGACCAGTACCAGTCCAAGGACCGCACCGGGTACAACGATCTCGCCCTGTCCGTAGAGGACGGCGTAGACGGGCAGCGCGGCGAGGACCAGTCCGTAGAGAGCCGCCGAATAGAGAAGCTCCAAGGTGAATGCCTTCTGGAACGCGAGCTCCTGGTCGACTCCGTCCTGTTGCACGTACTTGTCGGACACCCCCACCTGCTTCAACCAGCTGAGGGTGACGAGGGTGGTCACGATCAGACCCCAGATGCCGTACTCAGTCTGGGTCAGGAACGCGGCGATCCCGAGGCGCTGGATCAGGCCGATACTGGCGAGGCCGATTTGAAACAGGGAATTGATGACCACTCCCTGCGCGGCGTGAACCCGCAGGCTCTTTCCCCTCGGAAGCTTGATCCGGCTCCTCCAGTCCGGCTCGCCACCGAGCGTTTCCTCGCCTTCGAGGGAAGGGGTCGGCTCGGTCTCGAGAGGAGGAGGGCGCTCGTCGGGCTCCTCCTTCGGCTTGTGCTCCCCCGCGCGCTTGTCCGTGGGGGTCTTAGAGATAGCCGAGCAGCCGCATCTGATCCTCAATGCGCTCACGCTCCTCCGGTGAGATCACCGGAGCATCGCCTGCGGTTGCCAGTGTCTTCTCTGCGCTCGACGAGCGGGCGAGGGCACTCCGCAAGTTCGTAACCACTGCGTCGTCCCCCGCCGCGGGCTCGAGCGGTGAGAGCTCGAGCGGATCGGCCTCGAGGTCGAAGAGGATTTCGCGGTCTCCGCGGCGCATCAGCTTGTGACGGCCATCGGTTGCGCAGGTCAGGTGCGTCGTGATCCTCGGGACGGCCTCGGGTCCGAGGCCCCACGCGTCTATCGCCTCTCCGATCCGCTCGTCCTCGGGGCCCGCGGGAGGATCGAACTGCGCGACCGCTGTCCCCGACGGCGGGAGGTCGTCGTGCCAGGGATGGTCCTCCAGCCCGACCGCATCGGCGATCAGCCCCGGAAGTGCAGCCAGACTCCGGACGTCGCCGGAGCCGAACTCGCCGGGGCCGTGAATGACCATGGGGACTCGGATCAGGCGGTTGTCGAGGGAGTAGGCGTGGCCCATCAAGCCTCCCTCGCCGAAGTTCTCGCCGTGATCGGAGGTGACTATCACGAGGGTGTCTTCGAGAAGCCGCGCGCGGTCCAGGGCCTCCAGGACGTCCCCCAGCCAGGCGTCGACGGCTTTGACGGCCCCTGCGTAGAGCCTGCGCATCCGCTCGAGCGCATCGTCGGGGACGTCGAACCCGCCCGCGCATGCACGCCAGATGGAGCCCAGCGTGAGGTATCGACGAGCCTCGTCCGCGGCTCGCAGCCGTTCCAGCACGCCGAGGTCGTTGTAGGGGCGGGGCGGCAGGTATGGGGAGTGGCACTCGATCAGGTTGACGAACCAGAACGACGGCCTGCCGTCGGTTTCGTCGAACCAAGACCGAAGCTTCCGGCCGGCCTCCTCGGCGCCGTCGTCCACGTTGGCGCGCAGACCCTCCAACTGACATGAGAGTCGCGCCCTTAGCCTCTCGTCCTGGACCTTTGCCTGCCGGCGGCTGTTCAGCGACTCGAACTGCTCGAAGCCGGTTGCGAATCCTGTTGTCTCCGAGACCCAGACGTTCGTGCTCACCCCGCGTGTGGCGTAGCCCGTCCGCCGAAGGACCTCTGGAAGCAGGCGTTCGCGGTGCGCCTCCATGCGCGGACGGGCCTCCTCGTAGGTCCCGCCGGGGAGGGTCGCCAAGCCGTTCGCTCGCGGCAGCAGCCCGGTGAACATGGAAGCGTGTGACGGCAGCGTCCAGCAGGCAGGAGCGAACATCTTCGGCATCACCCCACCCGATTCGGCGAGGTCCCTGACCACGGGACTCGACCCGGGTGGCGCTCCGTATGGCTCGAACGCGTCCGCCCGCGCGGTGTCGAACACGATCAGGAGAACGTTGGGCCGCACCGGTCCAGAATACGAAATATCCTGGCCTGGATGACGCAGGCGGACAACGACGAGCGGCGCGGACGCAGCACCCTTCGGAATCTCGTCGTGGTCGTCCTGGACAGCCTTCGCTACGACGCCTGGACCTCGGTCCGCCCTCCCGTCCTCGGCGAGCTCGGAGACGTCGAGCGACGCTGGAGCTACGCGAGCTGGACCGCCCCCTCGCATTACAACCTGATGATGGGGCTGCTCCCCCACACGAGCCCCTCCGAGGTCTATGCGTCGGAGTACTACAAGCGGGACTTCGAGCGCTACTCGGATCGCCTCGGCATCGAGGGGATGGAGTTCCGTCAGATGCTCCCCTCGATCTTCCTCCCGACCTTTCTCCGTGAGCACGGCTACTCCACCCACGCAATGGTCTCGATGCCGGTTCTGAACGAGCACACGGTCATCAACCGTGATTTCGACAGTTACGAGCTGATGCCGTCCCACAACGACATGGCGGCGATGCTTCCGAAGCTGCGGTTCTCCGAGGATCGCCCGAGCTTCTACCTCCTCAACGTCGGCGAAACGCACTATCCCTACGCACTGCCGAGCGAGGATCCGAGCGAGTGGCCCCGGATCTCCGGAGTCCACGGCATCTTCAAGCGGCTCGGCGGCTCCGAGGGCGACCCGACCGAGCCGCGCGAGTTCTTCGATCAGACCGCCCTCGGCCAGCTCCAGGACCGGCAGCGCAAGGCCCTCGAGTATCTCGACACTGTCTTCGCGAAGCTCTTCGACCAGCTTCCGAGTGGCACCTGGGTGATCGTCACCTCAGACCACGGGGAGCTCTTCGGCGAGGATCGCTACTTCGGCCACGGCCCGATCGTGCACGAGAAGGTGTTCGAGGTCCCGTTCGTAGAGGGGATCGTCCCCTAGCGAGCCAGGAGCCAGGCGTGCGGGTCGCCGAGCGCCGAGACGAACGTCGCGTCGCGCCCCTCCCGGGTCCGCAGCGCCGAGAGTCGCCGCGGTGGGTGGCTGAAGCCGGCGCCGGTCGGCATCAGGAACGGCCGCGGCCCGCTCACAAGCTCGAAACCGGCGACCCGGACCATCCTCCTGAAGCCAGCCAGGTTCGGCCGGTGCCAGTAGGGACGGTGCTTGGCCTCGAAGTAGGTCGCCGAACGAAGCGGTTGAAGCAGGGTGAGCGGGACGTCGATCCCGTCGACCGCGAGCAGTGCCCCCTGGCAGACGCTTCGGACCGCGGCGAGCGCGCGGACCGGGTCGCGGAGGTGGAGCAGGAGGCTCCCCAGATACACGACATCGAACGAGCCGACCTCGTCGGGGGTGAGATCGTAGATCGAGCGGTCCAGCCGGGTCACGCTCGACCCGAGTGCCTCCGAGACGATCGTGAAGCCGTCGCCGCCGCCCTTTCGGCCCGAGATCTCGGCACGCTGCTCGTCCGTCGCTGTCGGCGGCCAGTCCCAGTTCGCGTCGTCGAGGATGTCGACCGCGAGCACCTCGGCGGCACCTCGGTGCTCCATCTCGAAGGCCCAGAACCCGTCGAAGGTCCCAATATCGAGGCAGCGCTTCCCAGTCAGGTCCGGCCAGGGGAGCCGTCCCGAAACCGTGCGGGTGTCGAACCATCCCGGGGTGACCAGCCCTCCTCCGAGGTCGATCGTGTGGTACCAGTCGCGTCCGGCGACCTTCGCGGCGAGGCCGGCGTTCTCAGGCACCGGTCGTTCCGTCGGCCCTCGTGAACACGTAGAGGCCGTTGAAGAAGTGCGTGAGCGCGCGGTCCCGGCCTTGTGCGTCGCAGTAGGTCCAGGCTCCATGGTTCTCGAAGTGCGCGAGCTCGAACCCGCGCCTCCGCATCTCCTCGCGCAGGTCTCCGTCCGAGATGCCCCATTGCCAGACGTCGTGGCAGTCCCGCCACGGAATCCCGCGTTGAGGATTGATCTCATCGATTCGGTCGAAGAGCTCGTCGTGGATCTCCATCTCCGGCACCGCCTCGAGGTAGCGCTCGCGCCCGAGCTCGGGAAGACGTATGGTCTCGGCGCCGGTCCACCACGGGCCTGCGAGTACGAACGATCGGGTCTCCGTCGCGTAGAGCGAGAGCACCTGCCGCCAGTCCGAGGGCGAGACCTGGTGGAGGAGGACGTCGAAGAGGAGGACGATGTCCACCGCGCCGACCTTCGGGGCGACGGCTGAGTCGCCGAAGTTCCCCTCGACCAGTTCGACGACGCTCGTCGAGGCTGCGCGCTCCGAGAGCGCCGCGTAGCGCTCGAGGTCTTCGTCGACGATCACAACTCGATCGAGGCCCAACCGCTCCGCCGCGTAGAATGCGTAGCCGCCCTCTACTCCCCACGCGGCGCCTAGGTCGGCGAGCGAGCGGCCGCTGAGGCGCTCGCAGGCGATGTCGATGCCGCGCAGCTTCAGCGGGTTGAGGCCGGCTGCCGCGGTCTTACGGGCGGCGCGCCCTCGGAGCCGGGCGCGAGCGCGTTGCGCCGGTGTCGGGCGCAAGATCTTAGAGCGCGAGCTGGTCAGGACTGTGGGGGGATGCAGCCAGTAAAGTCGAGCGCCTTGGTCTGGCGCCCGGTCTCGACGATGAGCTTCTCCAGGCGCTTTGCGATCGCGAAGCCGCGAGCAGGGTCACCGCCCTTAAACGCGCCGATCAGGCGCCGAACGAGCCGCTTCTGCCGACGGATCATCTCGAGCCAATTGTCAACGGCCTTCTCGTCTGAGGCGGGCGGTTTGATTCGGCTAACGCGATCCGCGAGCTTCCCGAGCGTCTTCGCGTAGACGCCCGCCCGTCGGAGGTTGTCGCGCGCCTCGTCGCCGCTTGGCTTCAGATTCTTGCTCGCGCGGCGGCCACTGCTGATCGTGTCCTTGCAGACTGAATTCACTTCATCGACATACTGCTCGTGCGTCGGTTCGGTGGGTGTCTGGCCGGGCGCGGCCGCGGGGAAGAGCACGAGCGCGAGCAGGGATGTAGCGCCGAATTGGACGAGCCTCCTCATGAGCAACACGATATAGGGTGCAAGGCGGAGGAGGCCCAGACTCCGCGCCGTGCTCGGGGACGGAGCATCACGCCGGGTGCGCCGCAGCCGATGTCGATCATCCGCTTCCCCGAAATCGCCATCAACTCGAGCGTGACTTCGGTGAGCCGTTCGTTCGCGAGCCCGCTGCTCAGCCGCGCGTCGGTCGTGTTGTTCATGCGCTTGTTGGGTTCGCGGCTTCGCTGGACGCCGGTCCTCCTGACGTCGGAGAAGCCGGCCGCGACCGGCATCGACTGGTCGCCGAGGGGCCCCTCAGCGTGTCCAGTGCCGACACCACCTCCGAGATCACCATCGCCCCGTCCGGTCGCAGAGTTTCCCGCGCCCGCTCTCCAGCGCGGCGACCGGATCACGAAGGTGCTGGAGGAGCGCTCCCTTGAAGATGATGTCGACCGGGCCTCCGATCACGTCGGGCGTCAGGTCATAGACGCTGCAGACGATGCGATCGGTCTTCTACCCCAGCAGGTCCTTGGCGAGCCGGAACCCGCGGCCGAGCTCTACCGACGCCTCTCTCTCGGCGTGCGGGCGATGGTCGATCTGGCCAGGGCTGACGACCCCTGGCGCGATCTCGATCGAGCGGTTCGGACGGGTTCATCCCAGGATCAGAGCCTGCACCGACGCCACCCTATCCCGATCTCGGTGGTGAGCCGATCAGGCTGCGCGTGCGCTCGAGCTGCCGGCTTGACGCGAACCGCTCCTCGACCCGCGCCCGGCCCGCGGCGCCCATTCTCTCGGCCAGCTCCGGGTCGGCCAGGATCCGCAGCACCCGGTCCGCGGCTTCGGCGGCGTCTCCCGCTCGAAAGAGATACCCGGTGACGCCGTCCGCGACGATCTCGAGCGGTCCGCCCGCGGCGGGAGCGACGACCGGCATTCCGAGCGCCATTGCCTCCACGAGCACCATCCCGAACGGCTCGTCCGGGCGGCAGTGGAGCAGGATCGCGCACCCGGCTAGCGCGGCCGAGACGTCGGCGTGGCGACCCATGAATTCGACTGCGCCACGCAGCGCGGAATCGCCGGCGGCACGCGATTCGAGCTCCCGTTCGAGCGCGAAGTCCTCCTCCCGGAACTGCGCGTCCCCGATCACCTTCAGCCGGAACTCAGGAGTCGTTGCTCGAACGAGTGCCGTCACGTCGAGGGCGAGGTCGGGCCGCTTCACCCGCGATATGTGGCCGACGATCGCGGCGACCGGGTGCGTCGACGGACGTGTCGCCGATGGGAATCTGCTCAGCTCGATTCCGGGACTAACCACGTGCGAGCGTCGCGCGAGCCTCCGCGAGCGGCCGACCAGGTCGTCCGCGATGTAGCGGCTGAGGCAGAGGCTGCGCTCAACCCGCAGCCAGGCGACCTGCCGGACCAGCGGCCGTAGGGGGCCCGGGGGCAGGAGGTCGGTGACCGACCAGATGATCCTGCGGCGGAGCCCGACGCTCGCCAGGGCGGTGAGGAGGCCGCCACGGATGCCGATCGCGTAGACCAACCGATGGTCGGGATGGTGCTTGAGGATCTGACGGAGGTCACGAGCGCCACGCAGTCCGCGGAAGAGCGACCGGATCGTCTCCGCCGGCCCGCCGCTGTGGCGCAGCGAGTAGAACGGAAAGCTCGTGGTCCGTGCTCCGAGATCTCGCGCGAAGCGCTCGCTCGGCGAGCCCGGCGGGCAGGCGACCAGGGCGTCCGGATCCGAGCGGATGATCACAGCTTGCGAGGTCTCGGCACCGCTGAACTCTTGATGTTGGATCAGGTAGAGGATGCGACCTCCTCGATGATCCCTCGCATCGCGTCGCGGAAGCGAGGGACGTCGAAGGACTCCGCGTGGCGCCGGACGGCGGCAGGGTCGTAGGCGGCGGGGTCGAAATCGCGCACGGCCTCTCGAAGCGATTCAGGCGTCTGCTCCGCGAACAGCTCCCCGGTCACGCCGGGGACGACCGTCTCGAGGGCGCCACCGGCCCCGTAGGCGATCGCGGGCCGCCCGCACGCCATCGCTTCCAGAGGCACGAGCCCGAAGTCGTCCTTGCTCGGGAAGATCACCGCGCGGCAGCGCTGCATCAACGAGACCAGTTCGTCCTGGGGGACCTTCCCGACGAACTCAACATTGGCGGGTGCGCGCTCGCGGAGCTCGCGGTAGGCGGGCCCGTTGTTCGCGATCACCAACCGGTCAGGCAGGGAGCGGAACGCATCGATCGCCGTCGACGCCCGTTTGTAGGGCTCGACGAGCCTGCTGCAGAAGAGGTAGTAGTCGCCGTGGCCGGGCTCCGGTGGGGGGCGGAAGGTGCCGCAGTCGACCGGGGGATGGACCACATCCGCGTCCCGCCCGTAGAAGCGACGGATCTGGTCGGCGACGTAGTGGGACTCCGCGACGAACCGGGTCACCCGGGTCGCCGCTCGGCGGTCTGCGAACCGCATCCATGCGGCGAACGCCCCATAGCCGACGCGCGAGACCCCTGCCGAGGCGTAGTGCTCGGCGTAGTCCTCGCGCATCGACCACGCGAACCGGGGCGGGCTGTAGCAGTAGCAGACCTGAGGAGCCCGGTTGCGCGTTGAGAAGCCGTGGGCGAACGCGAAGCTCGAGGTGAGCAGGACGTCGCTGTCGGGGAGGGGCCTGAGGCGAACCAGGGAGGGGTAGATGGGGGCGAGCCGCCGATAGCTCCTGAAGAGCCGTTCCCTCGCCGGTAGCAAGGAATGGAACCGGTCGGCAACCCCCATGCGCTCGGCGACCGCCTGCCTCCCGAGGATCGTCCAGAACGGCGCGTCAGGGTACATCTCGGCGAGGATCGCGATCGTGCGCTCCGCGCCCCCGTAGGTCTCGGCGAAGTCGTGGGCGATTATCGCGCGGGGCGGCGTCGCCCCTGCGCGTTCAGGAGTCGAAGGAGGAGAGGTCACGATCGAGTCGCGCATTGTCCTCCGCTGATGGCCGGGATGGCGCGGGACCCGGCGCGCGCGCCCGGTTGCGCTGCAGCGCGAAAGCGATCGCGATGGCGGCGAGCGCGATCGCCAGCCCGGGCAGCACCCATGCCGTCAGGTCGAAGCCCTCGGTGCCGGGGGTGGCCAGGACGCTCTCGCCGTACTCGTCGACCAGCTCGCCCTTGATCTCGTCCTTCGTCAGGCCTTGGTCGATCAGGCCGCGGATCTGGTCGCGTAGCTGTTGGGCCTGCGGGGCGTCGTCCGTCAGCTCGAGGGTCGTGCCGCACACGAGGCAGATCACCTCGTCCTCGATGTCGGAGAGGTTGGTCTGCGGTTCGGGCGATTGAGCGAGGGCCGGGACAGCGAACGCGAAGACGATCGCCACAGCGCCGAGCGCCGAGTGCACGCTCACTGGCTCACCGCCGGCGCGAACTTCTCATCGAGGACCTCGGTCGTCACGGGGCCCCGCTGGATCACGGCGATGTTCCCCTCGGGGTCGATCAGGAAGTTCTCGGGCCGGGCGACCGAGCCGTAAGACTCGCGCAGGGCGCGGCTGTCGGCGGCGCGGAGCTGCGGGTAGGTCAGGCGCAGCTCCGAGACGAAGGCCTTGGCCTTGTCCGAGGCGTCCTCGAGGTTGATGCCCACGACCGCGACATCGGGATTGGCGTCCTGGAAGGCCTGGAGGTCGGGGGACTCCTCGCGGCAGGGCTCGCACCACGACGACCAGAAGTTGAGCAGGACCCACTTCCCGCGGTAGTCCTCGATGGACGCCGGCTCGCCCGTCTCGAGATCGGTCAGTTCGGGCACCGGGGCGGGATCGCCGATGGCGATCGCCTCCTCGCTCTTGTCGAGCAGGCCGAACGCCAGCAGGCCGATCACGGCCAGGACCAACATGAAGACGGCGAATGCCTTTGCACCCATCGCGGCAAAGCCTAGGATGTGGCCCCCTCGCGGACGTAGCTCACCTGGTAGAGCGCGAGCTTCCCAAGCTCGAGGTAGCGGGTTCGAGTCCCGTCGTCCGCTTTGTTGCGCAAACTCGTAATGAGAAGCAAATGGCTCGCGAAGCGCTTCTGGATCGTGATGGTCGCCGACGTTCTGCTGACCTCCCGCCGCCACTGGAAGCGGCTGGACGGGCCCGAGCGGGCGCGCCTGTTCGACCTCGCCCAGAAGTCCAAGGGCCGACCCTCCAACCTCAGCGCCAAGGAGCGCAAGGAAGGGAGCGAGCTCCTCGACAAGGCCGGCCACATCGAGTACGCGGGCTCCGTCGCCGGGGTCATGCTGCCGTTCAAGCCCTTGACCCGGATCGTGACCAAGTTCCTCTCGGGGCGCCGGCGCGACCAGCGCGGGGCCATCGAGGCTAAGAGCGGTGACGCTCCCCCGCCTCGACCGGAGCCGAAAGCCGGTTCGAAGGCGTAGCGAGGGGGCAGACCCAGGCCGGGTCGTAGGAGCAGGACGGGTTGTAGGCGAAGTTGAAGTCGAGCACCAGGCGGCCGTCTGCATCCGCGCCGAGGTCGGCGCCCTTGACGGTGTCGAGCAGGTACCTGCCGGCGCCATAGGTCGACTCGCCGCTGGTGGCGTCCGCGAACGGCAGAAAGATGCCGCCTCCGTAGCCCTCGAGCCAGTAGAGCTCCAGCGAGCGCTCCTCGCCCGCGAGGTCGAGCGAGACAGTGCCGAAGCGGGTGAACGCGTAAGCGCCGTCGCCGCTGGTCCCGATCTCGTAGCGCCGCAGGTCGGAGGGGCTCACCTCGGCGGTGAGCCGAAGCGAGGCGTCGTAGTCGAAGTAGAGAAGGCCGCCGAGCTCCTCGCGCCGCTCGGCCGGGACCGGCGATTGCGGGTGCTCCCGAAAGAGCTCGTCGCGCGTGTCGCGCCAGAGCCTCCACGCCGCCTCGGGATCCTCGGCGGCGCGCACGTCGGCGTAGAGGCCGAACACCCGCCGCTTCCAGTCCAGCAGCTCGGCTACCTCGCTTGGCGTTGCGGCCTGGGTCACGCCGAGAACATATCCTCGCCCCGATGGCTACGACCACGGTCGACATCGCTGCGCGCGAGCGTATCCAGCGCAACTACCTGGCGGCCTGGAACGCGCGCGATGCCGAGCGCATCGCCTCGTTCTTCACCGAGGACGCGGTCTACGACGACCGCGGCGCCGCCGAGGTGGCCCGGGGGAGGGCGGCGATCGCGGCTCACGCCGCCAAGGTCCACGCGGCCTTCGGCGACCTGCGCTTCGAGATGGTCCGCTCGGCCCACGCCGAGGATTTCTCCGCGGGCCACTGGACGTCGAAGATGACCCACACGGGCAAAATCGAGGGTTTCGCTGCGAGCGGCCGAGTGGTCACCTCGGAGGGGGTCGACGTCGCGACCCTCGACGGCGAAGGCCGGATCACGCACCTGGTCTCGTTCTACGACGGCGCGCAGATCCTGCGCGACCTTGGGGTCCTGCCCGCCCGCGGCTCGCGCGCCGAGCGCGCCCTCGCGAGGCTGGCCTCGGTGCCCGCGTTCCTACGCCGGCGCTGAACCCGAGAGCCGCCCGGCTACTCCGTCTGCTGGAGCCCGAGCTTCGACTTGATGTTGGTGATCGTCGCGTCGAGGTCGGTGCCGACCTCGGAGGCATCGGCCGCGCCCCCGAGATCGCCGGGCCGAGTAGGTGTCGAGCATGGTCGCTGCGCTGCGCAGGTTCAGGCCGTCGAGCTCGGAGATCTGCGTCGAGAGCTCGCTGGGCGCCGTCGCCGAAGCTGACGCGGCGTCCTGCAGCTCGGCGACGTAGTCCTCGTCGGACCGCTCCTCGTCGTCGGAGTCCGAGCCGCAGCCGAGGGCGACGCCCCCGATCCGCAGCGACGTGAGAACGAGGAGGAGCTATTGCACGATGGGCCGCCATGCCTTGGCCGCCGATCATCACGGTCTTGACCGGCGGCGGGCTATCGCCGGGTCGCGACCACGGCGTCCTGATACCCCCCGACGGCGGCCGGCAGGACCTGGTCGATCTCGAGGACCTCGCTCCAGCGCTGACGCGTCCAAGCCTCGGATTGAAAGGAGAGCCCGTAGTCCCCACTGATCCCTGGGTACTTCTGGGGACGGTTCGCGAGATCGCGGCTGTAGGAGGCGTATACGAATCCGAGCTCGTCGAGGCGCCCGAGCTGCGGGGCCAGCTCCTCCGCTGTGTGCGCGGGGATGTCCCGCCAGTAAGGCCGGCTGAACGCGTGCGGGCCGGCCGTCGTCAGCAGCGCCGCCCCCTCGGGCGCGAGCAGCCGCTTGAGCTCCCGCAACCAGGCCAGCTGGTCGGCTTGGTTGAGATGGGTGAAGACCGAAGCTGCGTACACGACGTCGAAGCTGTCGTCGGGGTAGCTGAGCGGCGGGGCGAAGCCCGAGACCCGAAAGCGCCACTCACCCCCGGGGGCGACACGGCGCAGCCACTCGATCGCCTCGGGATCTACATCGCAACCGTGGAGATCCAATTCCTGGCGCTCGAGAAGCTGGAGGGCGACGCGCCCCGATCCGCATCCCCAATCGAGCACCCGGACCCCGGGCCGAAGGGGATATCCGGCCCTCTCGAGGATCCCCTCGAGATCGTCCGCCATCCGACGCCTGACCTCCACGTAGTTGGCGAGTGTGGGGGAGCCGACCCGGCGGCGCATCGACCATCGCGGTATGGGCGGCCCCCGGTGAACGAAGCGCCAGACGCCGCGCCGGATGACGTCGAGGGCATCGATGATCCGAACCACCGAGGGCAGGGCCCAATCCGGGACGTTCCGCTGGACCCGGCCGAGCAGCAGGCGCAGCCTCTGCCTGAAGCGCGCCACGCGCCTACTCCTGGAGCTTGCTGTTGATCTCAGTGATCGTCGAGTCGACCTTGCTGCTGGCGGTCGTCGACTCGGCGATGAACTTGGTGGCGACCCCGGTGACGGCGGCTGGACCGCCGGCCTCGATCTCGTCTGCCGCGTTGGTCGCGGTCGCGCTCAGGTCCTGGATGAGCGTTACGAGCTGGTCGTGCAGGTCGGCGACCTCCTCGGGCGGCTCGATGCCCTCGATGTCGGCGGAGGCGGTGTTCAGCTGCTCGCCGAAGTCGGCGAACAACGTCGCGGCCTGGTCGGGCGAGGTGGCTGCGGCACCGCTCGAGATCTCGGTGAGCCCTTCGTTCAGCGTCGTCGTCACCTCGTTGACGGAGTCGACGTAGTCGTTCTTCTCATTGGTGTCCTCTCCGCACGCTGCGACTGCGAGCGCCGACGCGGCAGTGAGGGCCAGGACGATCAGACGAGCACGGTGCATCACGTCGGCTGCGAGCTAGGCCGGATGAGGATCTCGTTGATGTCGACGCTGGCGGGCTGGTCGATCGCGTACATGACCGCGCGGGCGATGTCGTCGTCGGCCAGCGCGTGCGTGGTCCCGGGCCTGTTGTCGAAGAAGTCGGTGTCGACGATCCCGGGCTCGACGAGCGTCACGCGGATCGTCGAGTTCTCGTGCATCTGGCGCAGCTCCTGGCGCAGGCTCTCGGCCATGCCGGTCACCGCCCACTTCGTCGACGAGTAGAGCGACCCCGGCAGCGCCCGCCGCCCGGCCACCGAGCCGGTGATGACGTAGTGCCCCGATCCGGCCTCGAGCAGGGTCGGAAGGGTTGCGCGGATCGTCAGGGCTGCGCCGTAGACATTGGTCAGGATCATCGAGCGCCAGTGCTCCGGAGATTCCTCGAGGAAGCCGCGCGAAGCGCCGAATCCCGCGTTCGCGAAGACGACGTCGATGCGGCCGAACTTGTCGAGCGCCCCCTTGACGAGGCGCTCCTGCTGATCCCACTCGGTGACGTCGGTGGGCAGCGCGAGCGCGCGCTCCTCGCCGCCGAGCTCGGTCACGAGCTCGACGAGCTCCGGCTCGCGCCGCGCCGCCAGGACCAGCCGATACCCGGCTTCGGCGGCGTGGCGGGCGGTGCGGGCGCCGATGCCGCTGGAGGCGCCCGTGATCAACATGACTGGGTTGTTTGCCAAGGGAGCATCATTGCGATAATCGGAGCGCGATGGTCCCTGCCAAGAAGCGAAAGATCCGTCTCGTCGTCGCGCTGTCGGCGGCGGTGCTGCTGGCCACCGGCCTCGTCTACACGTCGTTCTCGGCCTCGACCGAGGCGCGGGAGCCCTCCGACGTGCTCGCCTCGGGGTCGAGCGAGACCTACGACCTGACCGGCAAGGTGATCCCCGGAACGATCGAGCGGACCGATTCCGAGATGACGTTCAACCTCTCCGATCGCGACGGATCCGACAGCCTTCCTGTCACCTACACCGGGACGGTCCCTGATCCCTTCCGCGACGGCCGCGAGGTGATCGTGACCGGAAAGCTCGAGGACGGCACCTTCGTCGCCGAGCACGATTCGCTGATCACCAAGTGCCCGTCGAAGTTCTCAGACGAGGCCGAGGCCGACCCCGAACACGTGATCATCGAAGAGTGATCCGCGAAGGCTGCGCGTGATCTTCCTTGGATCGGCCGCGCTCGTCGCGGCGCTGGGGACCGCGCTGTTCGCGGCCGGAGCCGCCATCTACGGCGCCCGCAGGGGCGACCGGCGCTGGGTGGACTCCTCGCGGCGCGCGGTCTACGCGCTCGCCGGCCTTCTGACCGTCAGCGTCGTGGTGCTCGAGTCGGCGTTCCTGCGCAACGACTTCTCTTTCGAGGTCGTCGCCTCGCACTCCTCGACCTCGACGCCCACCGTCTACAAGCTCGTCGCGCTGTGGTCGAGCCAGGAGGGCTCACTGCTCCTCTGGGCCTTCGTCCTCTCGCTCGCCTCCAGCGCGGTGCTCTTCCTCACCCACCGCCGCCACCGCGAGATCGTTCCCTGGGCGACGGCCGTCCTGATGGGCCTGGGCTCGTTCTTCATCGCGCTGATGCTGTTCAAGGCCAATCCGTTCGGCGAGCTCTCGCCGGCCCCGGCGGAGGGCGGGGGGCTGACGCCGCTGCTCCGCCATTGGGCGATGGTGGTTCACCCGCCGATGCTCTACACGGGCTACGTGATGCTCTCGATCCCGTTCGCGTTCGCGATCGGGGCACTGATCACCCGCAAGCTCGACAGCTCGTGGCTGCGCGCGACGCGGCGCTTCGCGCTCGCGGCCTGGACCTTCCTGGGGATCGGGCTGCTGCTCGGCGCCTTCTGGTCCTACAACGAGCTGGGCTGGGGCGGCTACTGGGGCTGGGACGCGGTGGAGAACGCGGCCCTGATGCCGTGGCTGATAACCACGGCTTTCCTGCACTCGATCATGGTCCAGGAGCGCCGCGGGATGCTGAAGGTCTGGAACGTCAGCCTGATCTGCGCCGCCTTCATACTCGCGCTGCTCGGCACCTTCCTTGTGCGCTCGGGGATCCTCGAGTCGATCCACGCCTTCGGCGCGTCCACCGTCGGCACCCCCCTCCTGTTCCTGATCGCGACGGTGGCGATCGGCTCGACGGCCCTGGTCGTCTCGCGGCTGCCCCTCCTGCAGGCCGAGCGGAAGATCTCGTCGCCGCTCAGCCGCGAGGCGATCTTCCTGGTCAACAACCTGCTTCTGGTGGGGCTCGCGGTCATCGTGTTCTACGGCACGTTCTTCCCGCTGATCGCAGAGGCAGTCACCGGCGAGCGCTCGTCGCTGGGGTCCCCCTGGTTCGACCGCTACGTGACGCCGATCGGCGTCCTGCTCGTTCTGTTCACCGGGGTGGGGCCGCTATTCGCCTGGGGCCGGATCTCCGGCGCGGCGCTCCGCCGTGTGCTTGCGGTGCCGGCGATCGCCGCGGGGGTGGCGCTCGTCTTCCTCGCGATCACCACCGACGCGTTGGATAGTCCCTGGGCCCTGTTCCTGTTCGCGTTCGCGGCGTTCACGTTCACCGCCCTGACGCAGGAGTTCTGGCGCGCCGGCTCTTCGCGCAGTTCGTTGACCGGCGAGGGGATGGCGCGGGCCCTCCCGAAGGCCATCGCGCGCAACCGCCGCCGCTACGGCGGCTACATCGCCCACGCGGGGATCGTCGTGCTGCTGATCGGGATCGCGGCATCGTCGAGCTTCCAGACCAATCGCGACCTGCGCCTCGACGTCGGCGAATCGGCGACGGTCGGGGACTACACGGTCACCTACAAAGGGTTGAGCGCCGACCCCCAGACCGAGCGCATCGCCTTCAACGCGGTCCTCGACGTGTGGAAGGACGGTGAGCAGTTCGCGGTGCTCACGCCGGCGCGGAACTACTACCCGACGCTGGACCCGGCGGCCGGGCCCATCGGGCGCTACTTCGACGGCGAGGCCACCAGCGAGGTCGGACTGCGTTCCGGCCCCCGCGAGGACTTCTGGGCGGCGTTCCAGCCCGACCTGACGTCGCTGGGCCCCGAGATCGAGCGCGGCAACCGCCAGCTCGCCGACGTGCCGCCCCAGGGCCAGGCTCTGGCGATCGTGGCCCTCGCCCAGACCTACGCCGACGACCCGCCGCCCGCCACCTTCCGCGTGATCGTCAACCCGATGGTCATCTGGCTGTGGATCGGCGCACTGATAGCCCTGGGCGGCGCCGCGTTCGCGATCTGGCCGTCGTCCGAGGCGCGCCGGCGGGTGAAGATGGCCTACGAGGCCCGGCTCGGTCGCGAGATCGAAGCCCCCGCCGCGCGGCGCGCCTAGCCGGCGCACGCCTGGCCTGTCCGCCGGATGGAGTTCCTGCTCGCACTCGCGATCGTCGCCTTGGTCGGGCTCTTCGTCCTCTGGCCGTTCCGGGCCGCGGCTACGGGCGAGGGGGTCAGCGATCCCGTGGAGGACGAAGTCGCCGAGCTCGAGGCCCGCAAGGAGACGCTCTACCGCGAGATCCGCGACGCCGAAGCCGACCGCGAATCGGGAAAGCTCGGCGAACCTGACTTCTCGCGCCTGGACGGGGAGCTCCGCCGCGAGGCCATCGGGATCCTGAAGCGCCTCGACAAGCTTCGGGGCTAGACTTTCGCGCCATGGAATCCGTTCTCGGAGTGGTGCAGGTCGCGATCTCGATCATCCTGATCTTCCTCGTGCTCCTGCACTCGGGCAAGGACTCAGGGCTATCCGGCATGGCCGGAATCGGCGGCGGGGGCGGCGGCTCCTTCGGCGGCGGCTCCCTGGTCGAGCGCAACCTGACGCGCTGGACGATCTTCTTCGGGGTCCTATGGGCCCTGAACGCCCTAGTGCAGCTGAAGCTCTAGAGGGCTCGCGCCCGCGCCATGCGCGCACCCCTCGCGGCCCTCCTTATTGCAGCAGTGGTTGGGACGGTCGGCGGTTGCGGCACCGACGATGACGGCGCGCCGCGGGGCGGAGGCCTGCCCGCGGCCGGGGGCGGCGGCGACCTGCGCTACGCCGTGCCGAAGCTGCCCGCGGACCTGGACCCGCTCGTGGCCGACTCCCGTACCGAGCAGCTCGTCTCGAGGCAGGTCTACGAGCCCCTCGTCGGGTCCAACCGGCCGCCCTACGGCGGCGATGTCTCCCGCGAGGGCCTCGCGGCCTCGGTGACGCCGTCATCGACCCGCGCGGAGTGGACGATCGTGCTGCGCCCGGGCGTCCGGTTTCAGGACGACACGCCGCTGGACGTTGCCGCCCTGCTCGCGAACCTCCGGCGCTGGATCGCGAGCCCCGCCGGGGCCCGGCTCCTGCCCGGGGCCTTCGGCGCCGACAGCCCGCGTCCGGGGGCGGTGCGCCTGCTGTTCACCGGCCGGCCGACGGAGTCCCCGCCCTGCTCTCGGCTCCTCAGCTGGGCCTGGTCTCACCCGACGCGCTGGACCCGCAGGGCGGGGACCGTTTCCGCTTGCGGCCCGGCGCCGATCAGGCCGGCACGGGCCCGTTCGGGTTGCGAGCCCGCACCGACGGCTCGCTGGAGCTGGCGCGCAACTCCGGATGGTGGGGAAGCTCGCTGGGGCTGGGGCCCGCGCTCGACACCGTCGCCTTTGTCGAGGCTCCGGCCGCGACGGAGCGCGCCGCGCTGCTCGGCGCACGCGGCGCCGAAGTGGCGGACGCGGTGGGTTCCGCCGGACTGAGAGCGATCGCCGAAGACCCGCTCTTGCGCTCGCGGGGCGGCCGCGACGGCGTCGCCTACGTGGCCTCGGTGCGAGGCCTCGACGCGCCCCCGGCGCTGCCGCGGCTGTCGGCCGTCTGGCTCACGAACATCGGGGAGTGACTACTCGCCCTGCGCGTCGGCCTTCGACGCCAGGGCCTCGAACTCGGCCGTCTCGAGCGGCAGGCAGAGCTGGCAGAAGTCCTTTCCGAAAGGAGTCAGCTCGACGCTTCGGCGGACCGTCCGGCTTCGCCCCGCGTCGCTCATCACCTCGGTCACCATCGGCTGGGACTCGAGCACCTGGTAGCGCAGCGGGTCCGAGAGTGGCTCGCGCGAGAACCAGATCAGCCCGAGGCGGAAGAGGTTGTTGAGGTAGGCCGGGACGTCATCGAGGTGGCGGCAGCCGGCCTCGGCTCCGATCATGCTGAGGCCGGAGGCGACGAGCTCGGAGGTGGAGTTCACCGGGATCCACCCGGTGCGGATGTCGACCGAGGCCTGCGGCCCCTCGTTTGCCAGGAGGCGCAGGATCCGCCCCTCATCGGGCGCCAGGTCCTCGAGGATCCGGGCGTAGGCGGGGTGGGCGTCCTCCTGGAAGTTCACGTCGGCGGAATTGCGCAGCAGCTCGGCTCCGCGCTCGCGCAGCGACAGGGCCACGCCGTTCTGCTCGGCCGGCGGCTTGCGCCCCGTCACCTCGGTGGCGGCCCGCTTCAGCTCCTCGGGATCGACGATCCCCAGGACCTTGCGCGCGTAGTCGGTGACGTCGTCGCGGGTCGAGCGGAAGAGCTCGACCGGCGGCGTGCCCGAGGACGCGGCGTCGACAACCTTCGTGCCCACCCGAACCGACGCTGCCCCGGTCCAGATAGTGGTCCGCCACCACGCGGCGGCGCCGATCCGAGCGAGGCCCACGGTCGAGCCGACGGGCCCGAGGCGGTCGCGCCTGCGGCGCCGCGGGGCCTGGTCCCTCTCCTCTTGCCGCTCTTCCTCCATGCCGGAAGTGTGGCCTATCCGGGGCCGAATATGGCCAGATGCAGGAGTCCTGCCGCGAACCCGAGCACGGCGCCGTGGAGGAGCAGCAGCCACTCGTCCTCCTTCATCCCGGACCGCAGCATCTCGGCGAAGTCGGGATAGGGCAGCTCGCCGATGCGCTTCGAGATCAATGCGCGGACCTTCTCGGACTGCCTCGCGTTGAACTCGGGGTCCGAGAGGGGGGTGACGGTGTACTCGACGGCCTCGGTCGCGAGGCCCTCGCGGATCGCGTCGTAGCGGTCCGATCCCACCGCTATTCGCACGGTCGTCTTCGCGGCGCCCACCGAGCGGTCGATGGCGGGGCGCATCGCGTCCTCGATCATCTGGCGGGTGCGGTCGGCGCGGCGGCCGTTCAGCAGCTCGTCGCCGATGTTGCCCGCCGTGACGATCTCGTCGGCGATGATCTCGGCGTACACGTTCGCCACCTCGGGCTGGCGCCGGAGGAACAGGCCGTGCAGCTTCAGTGGGCCGATCTTCTTCGGCTCGGCAGGCTCGAAGATCATCCACAGCGCGACCCAGTTGGTGGCGTATCCGATGAACACGCCGCCGATCGGCAAGACCCACCAGTACGGCAGGGCGTGGGTGATGAAGACGAGGGGGATGCCGAGCAGGAGCCCGAAGAAGAACCCGAAGTTGATGATGAAGCGCAGCTCCTTCTTCCCGACCCCGAGGAAGATCCGGTTGCCGAGCTCGGGGTTCTGCTCGATGCGGCGGATCACCATCAGCTTCACGTCGAGCAGCTGGTCGATGTGGTTGCCGATCTGGTCGGTCACCTCGTGGACGATGTCGGGAAGCTGCTGCTGGACGCGCGAATGGACGGCGTCGCGAACCCGCTGCGGGACGTCGTTCCAGAGGTCTGGGTGCTCTCGCTGCATGGTCCGGTCGACGACGCCGCGAATGTCGTCGCGCGCCGAAGTCAGGATCTGCTCGGCGATCTGATCGGGCTCGAGCTGCTGGTAGAAGTCGGACGGGCTGCCGATCTTGGCGATCCCCTTGTCGACCGCGATCGAGCCCATCTTCGCGGCGCGCGAGGGGATGATCCCCTGCCAGCCGACGCCGCCCTTCATCACGCCTGGCACTTGCTGGATCCGGCGGGGAAGCAGGTTCGCGAACCGCGCCAGGCCCGGGAACTTCATCCCCTTGAACTGGACCGGGTAGAAGAGCATCAGGACGCCGGTCCAGTTCGTCACGTAGCCGATCGCGCCCGTGAAGAGCGGAATGGTCAGCGCGCTGATCGTCTCCGCATCCATCTCCCGGACGCAGAAGCTACCGGGCCATGGTGGAAGCGCGTATAGGGTCTGCGCATGATCGTCGTGATCGGAAGGGTCAGCTGCGAGCCTGAGCACCGCGCCGCCCTGGTCGCCCATCTCGAGCGGATGCAGGAGGCCTCGCGGCAGGAGGACGGGTGCATCCGCTACGGGTTCTTCGCCGCGGTCGAGGACCCGTTGAGCTTCGTCGCCGTCGAGGAATGGAAAGACCGGCCGGCGCTCGACCGCCACTTCGAGCAGCCGCACCTGAAGGAGTTCGTGGCCGGCTTGGGCGACCTGGACTCCGGGACGCCCGAGGTGGCGATCCACGAGGTGGCGGGCACGAGCGACTTCCCCCGCTAGCGCGGGTCGCTAGCCGGGCATGTCGGACCAGAACTCCCGCGCCAGCCCGCGGCGCTGCTGCCACAACTCGCCCTTGTCGATGAAGGCGTCGACTCCGTCGCCGGCGTCTGCATCCTCGACCTCCCAAGCGCCGTTGACCGCCCCGGTGAGTCCAGCCGAGAGCGCCTCGAACCCCTGGGCCGTGTAGAGGTCGGCCTCGACCCCGCGGTTGATGATGAACTTGAGCTGCCGGGCGGCCTGCTGGTTCTTGGACAGGAGCACCTCGACGAGCGCGTCGACCTCGGCCTCCAGCTCGAGATCGGCGACGGACCTGTTCCAGAGCCCGAGCTGCACCGCGCGTTCGGCCGGGTGGAGCGCTCCGATCAGGTTCACCTCCTTGGTCATCCGCCTGCCGATCAGGCGCGCCATCCGCGTGGTGCCGCCCCAGCCGGGGGTGATGCCCACGTCCACCTCGGGCATTCCCCAGACGGCGCGGCGGGTGGCGACCACGAAGTCGCAGGCCATCGTGATCTCCAGCCCTCCGCCGACCGCGAAGCCGTCGACGGCGGCGATCGTGAGCTTGTCGAGCTCCTCGAGCGTGTTGGCCATCGTCTGGTAGAGCCGGGCGCGGCGCATGACGCCGTTCGCGTCCCCCCAGGAGTGCATCTCCGTGATGTCGTCGCCGGCGCAGAAGGTGTCACCCGCGCCGGAGATGACGAGGACCTTGACAGCGGTCGAGTCCTGCACCTCGCCGAGGGCTGACATCAGCTCGTCGCTGAGCGCGATCGACAGCGCATTCCTCTTCTCGGGCCGGTTGAGGGTGATGCGCGCGACGGCCCCGTCCTCGCGGTAGGTCAGATGCTCGTATTCGGTTTTCGTCGTCGTCTGGTTCATGGGGGAAGTAGTACCGTTCAGCTACTAGTTGCACAACTGATCCATGAGGGAGGCGAAACTAGTTGCCGGCGGACAACCAGCAGTCGAAGCTCCAGTCCCGCCGGCCCGGCTCGATCGAGCGCGCCGCGGAGGTGGTCGGGGACCGGTGGACGATTCTCGTGCTGCGCGAGGCCTTCTTCGGGGTGCGTCGCTACGGCGAGATGGCCCGCAACCTGGGG
>Ga0183260_10000059_pt1 | contig 73836 bp, 61 predicted proteins | sample AntDrymUQ4972206_2_FD_129768 | JGI IMG/M metagenome (GOLD analysis project Ga0183260, IMG submission 129768) | Polar desert sand microbial communities from Dry Valleys, Antarctica - metaG UQ497 (22.06) (version 2) (version 2) | ecosystem: Environmental > Terrestrial > Soil > Desert | place...
AGCTGGGCTTGCTCCTCCGAATTGCGCGCGGTAGCGGGACCGTTTCCTGCGAGCAAGTCAACCGCGAAATCGAAAGGGTCGGTTCCTGCTACGGGGCGCGCGCGGGCCGGATGGACGTGCCACTTAGCACCCGGCACCTGGAAGTCGTCGGCGATCCAGAGGTCGTCAAGTCCGTCGCCGTTGAAGTCCGCGAGTGACCAGCCCGTGTCGAGCTCGCCTTCACTGTCGCTCATCTGCGAACACTTGGTGGTGGCTCTCGTGTCGAACGCCAGCACGCTGCCGTCGCCTTGTACGCGCCTTTCGGAATAGCTTACGTAAAGGCGGTTGTGCGAAGGACAAGCGCTGTCCAGTCGGCGGAACCACACCAGATCGGTGCGTCCGTCGCCGTCGACATCGCCGAAGCGTGAGCTGACAAGTCCCTGAGTCATGCCAGGTACGGTGATGTTGTCCTGCGTGTCGAAGCTGTGATTGACTCCCTGCGAGTCAGACCACGTGAAGTCGGTCGGTCGATAGCATGCCGTGGCGGGCCGCAGATGCCGGTGACCTGCGTCGGAATTTTGTAGCTACTCAGGCTGTGAGTCTCCAGGCGCTGCTGCGCGCTTCGAGCCACACTCGGCGCGGGAACAAGGAGGTGCCGGTCCGAAGTATGTGACAGCATTTGTGGTCCATTTGCCGTTCAACCGGCATACGGTGACGTCATGTCAGGGTAGTGACGGCTTCAGAGGCCCGAGTGCCATAGCTACGGATGCTCGACACGCGCCTCGACAGATGTCGCGAGGATGGGCAGGACGGAACTTCCAGGTCCCGTTAGCACTCTTACCCAGCGACTGCTAAGATTCGCCCGTACTGTTCAGGAGTTGAGGATGACCGTGCAAGCCCTGGTTGCCAGCAATTTCCCGGTTCCGGCCCCGACCGGTTCGCTGGAGGCCTACATTTCCGCCGTCAATCGCGTGCCGGTGCTCACCGTCGAGCACGAGCAGGCGCTGGCGCGCCGCCACACCGTCGAGGGCGACCTCGACGCTGCCAAGGAACTGATCCTGGCGCACCTGCGCTTCGTGGTTCACGTCGCGCGTGGCTACAAGGGCTACGGCCTGCCGCTGGGAGACCTGATCCAGGAAGGCAACATTGGCCTCATGAAAGCCGTGAAGCGTTTCGACCCTGATCAGGGCGTCCGGCTCGTGAGTTTCGCCGTGCACTGGATCCGTGCCGAGATGCACGAGTTCATCCTCAAGAACTGGCGCATCGTCAAGGTCGCGACCACCAAGGCGCAGCGCAAGCTGTTCTTCAATCTGCGCAAGTCCAAGAAGCGCCTGGGCTGGCTCAACGCCGAGGAAGTCCGCACGGTCGCGCGCGACCTCAAGGTGCCCGAAGCCACCGTTCGCGAGATGGAGTCGCGCCTGTCGGGTCGTGACATCGGCTTCGACAACTCGAACAACGACGACGACGATGCGCCGCCGTCACCCGCCGCGTACCTCGTCGATCCGCAGGCGTCTCCGGACGTGCTGCTCGCCAGCGAACGCCAGGGCGAGCATCAGGTCGGCATCCTGCACGAGGGGCTCAAGGAACTGGACGCGCGTTCGCGCGACATCCTCGTGCGACGTTGGCTGGCTGATGAGAAAGCAACCTTGCAGGATCTCGCCGACGAGTACGGCGTATCGGCCGAGCGCATCCGCCAGGTCGAGGCGAACGCCATGAAAAAGATCAAGGCGTTGCTGGTCGCGTAAGCGCAGTGCATCGCTGTTGATATCGAGAGGCCTCGCAATGCGAGGCCTCTTTGTTTCCCGCCCCAGCCAACGGCTAGTAGGAGGCGGAAGGCAGCGCGAATCGCTGGAAGTGCCCCTCATTCGGCGCTTCGCTCCACTTTTTCCCCACACGCGAGGAGAAGGGAAAGGCTGTCAGGTCCAGTCGACGGGATCGACATCAAGCGACCAGCGCACCCGACGAGCGCTCGCCAGTTCGTGAAGCCGCGGAACCCACGATTGCAGGCACGCCTGCAATACCGCGCGCCGCGGTGCTTCGAGCAGCGCCTGAGCGCGCATGAAACCCGCGCGGCGTGGGTGCGGCGCCGGCAGCGGTCCGAACGCACGCGGTGCTTCTTCGGTGCCCGCCGAAGCGTCAAGACGCAGAGCGGCAAGCGCGTCCGCGAGAAAAGCGTCCACCGGCTCCGACGTCTTCGCCTCGGCGCGGAGCAACGCTTGCGCCGCGAACGGCGGCAATCCAGCCATGCGCCGTTGCTCGAGTTCGGTACGCGCGAACGCGCCGTATCCGCCGACAAGGAGCTGCTGCAACAAGGGATGCTGGGGCTGGTGCGTCTGCACGATTACGCGACCGGGTCGTGTGCTTCTGCCGACGCGTCCGGACACCTGGATCAGCAACTGCGCGAACCGCTCCGGCGAGCGGAAGTCCGCAGCGGCGAGCGCCGCGTCGACGCCGAGAATCACGGCAAGCGTCAGCAGCGGCAAGTCGTGGCCTTTCGCGAGCATTTGGGTTCCGATCACCAGTCCCGGCTCTCCTTTGACGAGCGGTTCCACGAGTCGGGCGAAACTGCCCGACGTGCGCGTGCTGTCGGTGTCGATGCGAATTACGCGATGGTCCGGAAAGTACGCGGTGAGTGACGCTTCGAGTCGCTGCGTACCGAAGCCGGTCGGCGCCAGAGCCAGACCCGCGCAGGCACCGCAATGGTTCGGCACGGCGGTGCTCAAGCTGCAGTGATGGCATCGAAGACGGCCCACATTGCGGTGCCAGATCAACGCACGACGTTCGCTGTCACTGGTCGAGCAACGCGGACACGCCGGATACCAGCCGCAGTCGTGGCACAGCAGGACCGGCGCGTAACCCCGTTGATTGCGGAAAACGAGCGCCTGCTCGCCGCGCGCGAGGCACGCCGCGAGCGCCGCGTGTGTCTCACCCAGCAGGCCGTCGCGCAGTGCCTGCCCGCGCAGGTCGAGCACGCGCGCCGTGGGTGGCTTTGCGCCGCCCGCACGTTCGGGCAGCACGAGGCGTCGATAGCGCGACTGCTCGACGTTCGCGAGACTCTCGATCGACGGCGTGGCCGATCCGAGCACGACCGGAATGCCGAGCGCTCGTGCGCGCACGATTGCGAAGTCGCGTGCGTGGTAGCGAAATCCCTCCTGCTGCTTGAACGATGTGTCGTGTTCCTCGTCGATGACGATGAGTCCGGCACGGGGCAACGGCACGAACGCCGCGGAGCGCGTGCCGAGGATCACGCCCACCTCGCCACTGGCGGCGCCCTGCCAGACACGCGCGCGGGCGCCGGCGGCGAGTCCCGAATGCACAACGCCCACTTGGACTCCAAGCCGCTCCTCGAGTCGCGCCAGCAGCTGCGGCGTCAGTCCGATCTCGGGGACCAGCACCAGGCTCTGGCGTCCCGCTGCGAGTTCGCGCCTGATCAACTCGAGGTACACCTCCGTTTTGCCGGAGCCCGTAACTCCGTCGAGCACGACAACGGAAAAACCTGGCTGGCGCCCAATGGCGTCCACCGCGAGTTGCTGTGCGGCGTTGAGCGGCGGGCCGGGGCGGCCGGTCGCGGTGCAAACCTTGTTCGACGCCGCGGCGATCCAGCCACGTCTGCGCCACGCGCGGGCCGCGCGCGCCATCGCCTCGCTCGCGGACCATTCCGTCCGTGGCGCCGCGCCGGCCTGCAGGAGCTCGAGCAAGCGAGCCGGCCCGCTGCCGGCGCGCGGAGGACGCTGCGCCAACGCCTCGCGACCCTCGCTCGTGAGGATCAGCCACTCCGCGTGTGTGGGCGCGGAATTGCGTCGTCGCAGCCACGCAGGCGTAGCGCTCGCCAGAACCTCGCCCAGAGGATGCGCGTAGTAATGCGCCGCCCAATGCAGGCTTTCCCACAGCTCGCCCTTGAGCAACGCATCCGCATCGAGTCGCGCTTCGATTTCGCGCAAGACGTGCGTGCCGGAATCGGGACCGATGTCCGCCACCACCCCCACGAGACTGCGCGAGCCGAAGCGCACCCGCACGCGACAGCCGATCCACCCGGCATCGACGCAACTGCTGTCGTCACCGAGATAGTCGAACAGTCGCGGCAAGGGCACAGGCAGTGCCACGCGCAACACAAGCCTTGGAGCATTCTTCGAATTCACTGCGCCATCAAACCAGAACACGGGGAGTGTCGGCGAGGGCGGCTCTACATGTCCGTTTTGAAGCCAAACCTGTCCCGTTTCGCGGTTAGCGTTCCTTGTTCACTTTCTTGGCATGAAGTTGATCCAAGTGGATGCTGCACCGAACTTTTTTTGCTTATCCACATCGATTGTGGATAACTCTGTGGAGGAAGGCCGGTAGCGACCGGGATTAAGCCCGCCAGACAGCCTCGGGCCTGCCTTGGTCAAAAAATAGCCATATTGCGAATACTGATTGAAATCAAAGATTTGTCGACCTCGCTCGCGAATCGGAAGTGCACCCTTTGCAACTTCTTCATAAAAACAAGTCGATTTCCGCCGCCTGTGAACAACGGCGCGGTGGAGCGGGTGCCGAGACGCTTGTCAAGCGCCGCAAAAGGCCTTGCACCGGACCCTCCCGAACGTACGATTCGAGCCGATGCTTGCGCCGGCGGGCGAGGGTCAACCAGCGGAGCCGCCGTGCGTTGCGTGGAGGATTGATGACACACTCGCAAAACGCGCGAGTCGGAGCTTGATCCGTGTACCGCCGATGTTTGTGGTAAGCCCTTCCGCCGGAGCGCTCGAAGTCGATGCGCCCTGCGAATCGCGAGCGCCTCGAACGCTGTCGGGTTTCCTCGAGGGCGTCGAGCGGCGCGCCCTGTACGTGGCGCGACTCGGCGTGCGGGAAGCCGATGAGGCGCTGGACATCGTGCAGGACGCGATGCTGAATTTCGTGCGCGCCTACGCCAAACGGCCATCGGACGAATGGGCGCCGCTGTTTCACCGCGTACTCGAGAGCCGGATTCGCGACCATCAGCGCCGCCGCAGCGTGCGGCATCGGTTCCGGGTGTGGCTGTCGAAGCCTCCAGGCGAGGACGAGGACTCGAGCGATCCGCTCGCACGGATCGCGGACGAGCAGGAAGCCGGACCGCTGCAACGCGCGGCGGATCGCGACACCCGCAGCGCCTTGGCGAAGGCGCTGGGCGAGCTGCCGAATCGGCAACGCCAGGCGTTCACCTTGCGCGTGTGGGAAGGCTGCGATGTATCGGCGACTGCGCTCGCGATGGGCTGCAGCGAAGGCAGTGTCAAGACGCACCTGGCGCGCGCGCTTGCCACGCTGCGCCGCAAACTGGAGGAATGTCGATGAACACCGATCGATTCAACGCGACCGAGGAGGCACTGGACGCGTCCTGGTGCGCGGACGTGCGCGCGAAACTCGATCGCGAAGCCAGCGCACTCGACAGCGTGACTGCGGCGCGCCTCGCGGCTGCGCGACACCGCGCGCTCGCCATCGCGCAGGAAAGGTCGCAGGCGCGGTGGTGGCCCTGGCTGGGCGGCGCGGTCGCGGCGTCGCTGTTGCTCGCGGTGGTGTGGGTGCGTGCACCAGAGGGACCGACACTCACCACAGCAAAAGCCTCAAGCCCTGCGGCGTCCGTGCCGGCCGGCACGCACCCGACTGCTTCGCCGCTATTGATCGAGAGCGATGTCGCGGTGATCGCGGACCTCGAATTCTACGATTGGCTGGAGGAGCAGGATGCCCTGCTGTAAGACGCCGGGTTGGTTCGGACTCGCGTTGGCGATGTTGCTCGCGCTCGCTGCGCCTCTGCGCGCCGACGATGCGTGGCCCGCGCTGACGCCGACCGAACAGAAGGTCCTGGCGCCTTTTGCCTCGGAGTGGCCCGGCCTCGACGGTCAAATGCGGGCGCGTCTGCGCGTGCTCGCGGAGCGCTGGGCAGAGCTGCCGGAGGCGGCACGCGCTGCCGAAGTGGACAAGTTTCGACGCTGGCAGGCATTGCCGCCCGAGCAGCGCGAACAGCTACGCGACCGACATCGCGCGTTCCAGCGACTCGACGCAACGGAGCGTGCGCGCGTGCGCGACGAGTATCAGCGCTGGCAAAAGTTGTCGCCGCGCGAACGCCGCGCCCTGCGCAGGGCCACGGGGCCCCAGCGCCCGGCGTGGCGGGGCGCGGTGCGTGCCATGGATGCGCAGTCGCGCGTGCGGTTGCGCGAGGCCGTTGCCGGACTGCCGCCGCCATCGCGGCGCGCCCTGCAGATGCACCTGCGCAGCCTGGATCCCGCTGCGGCGGGCGAAGTTTTGCACGGACTTCTGGAACGACCGGCAACTCAGCGCGCGGCGTACATCGCGAGCTTGCGCGATGGCTCCGCGACGCCCCGCTGATTCCGCCTTTGCGAACGACGCCCGTTGCGAGCACCGCACCGCTCAATGCGTCGTGACTGGCGTCGCCCCCACGACGACTTCGTTCCGGTGCCTGGGTCAATCGGCCACTTCGAGCACGCGACGCGTGGCCGTGAACTGATTGCCGAATCGCGCGAGGCCTTCGGCGCGCAGCCGCGACGCATGTTCGCGCAAATAATCGTCCAGCGCGACGCGATCCCGGAGCCGGTAGTGGATCGTCCAGCGCAAGGTGGGTGCGGCGGCGTCGGATTCGCGCGCCGGATCGTCGCGCCGGTAGCGCGTCGCGCCGGTGAAGCCAGGCAGGGCGAGGATTTCGGCGATGTGCGCATGGAGCCACGCGCCGTAGTCTTCGGCAATGTCCGGCGCCACGTCGACGTTGACCTCGTACACGATCACATCAGCACCAGGCTGAGCACCAGCGCGGCGCTCGCGCCAAGCGCCAGCAGGATCACATACGCGATGCCGAGCACGAAGAACTTGAGCAGCGTCATGATCCAGCCCTGCGCGTAGACGCGCTTCTGCATGAGCAGGAGGTACAACGGCAACCAGATCCACAGCGCCGCCACCAGCAGATTCAGCAGCCCCTTGAGCCAGCCGTAGTTCGCCACCTCGCCAAGCGCGTAGGCCCCGATGATGAGGATCAGCCAGAGCGCGATGAAGGCGTGGCTGTGCAGCGCCACGATCATGTGCTCCATGTAGAGGCGGCGCTTGAATACGTAGAGGATCTTGAGCAGGACCGCGAACAGCGGCAGCAGCACGAACAGCGTTTGCGGCGCCACGCTGAAGAAGGCTTCGGCGAGCAGGCGCGGGTTGTCGCGGATGCGGTCGCCGTTGTCGAAGGCGCGGCGGGCCCAGTCGGTCAGCGCGGCATTGGCGAAATCCGGCAACCAGGGCAGGTTCGCTGACGTCTTGTGTGGATCCCAGCCGCCGAAGCTAACGCCACCGGCTCGCCGACGCGGCTCGGGCGGCACGGGCTTTCCGGCCGCCAGGGCGGCATCGCGCACGCGTAGCCAGTCGATGCGCTGCTCCGCTTGCAGCCGTATGTCGGCTTCGGCTGCCTTGAGGCCCACGCCCACGCCCGGCACGCTCCCGGTCTCCTTGCGCGCCTTGGCGAGTTCCCGCAGGGCGCGGTCGCGCGCGGCTTCGGCGGCCGCGACGCTCGTCGCGCTCCGGATGTCGAAGTCTCGCGAGCGCGGCTTCGATGGTTTCGGGTCCATGTCGGTCGACCCGACGGAGACCGGGCCGATGGACGCCGCGTCGTCTTCCACGGCCACGGTGTCGCCGGCTTCGATGTCGAGCGCGAGGTTCGACACGAAGAATGCGATGAGGGTCAGAAACACGAACATGCGCACCGGCGTCACGTAACGGACGCGGCGGCCGGCGAAGTACTCGCGGGAGAGCAAGCCCGGCTTGAAGAACAGCGGTCCCAGGGTTTGCAGCGTGCGCGAATCGAGATTGAAGACCGAGTCGAAGAAATCGCCGACGATGCTGCTGAAGTGCCGGACCAGGCCCTGGGTCGGCTGGCCGCAGCGGAAGCAGTGCGGTCCGAGCAGCTCGGCGCCACAGTTGCCGCAGGCAACCGCGGCGGGATTCGCGGATTGCGGCAGGACTTCGGGCGCGGCGCCGACCGCCGCGACAGCGACTTCTTCCGGCGGGTGCTCGGCAGGCGCGTCCGGGTCTGGCGGCGTACCTGCGCTGCTGCTCACGCCGCGGCGCCTACCGGTTGCAGATAACCGGTCGCGCGCATCCAGCCCAACGTGTCGTCCACCAGCTTGGTGAGCGGAACGATGCGGAAGTCGAGCTCGCCGATGGCCTTGCTCGAATCCACGCGCAGGTCATGGCAGACGAGCGCGGCTCCTTCGGGTGTGAGTTGCGGTTCTCGTCGCGTGACCAGGCTCCAGAGATCCTGCGCGCGCGCTACGGCGTGCAACAGGTTCGGCGACATCGCTTTCGCCGGAACGCGTCGCCCCAGCCTGCGTGCCGCGAGCGTCAGCAGATGCAGGAACGACGCATGCTCGCCCCCCAGCAGGTAGCACTCGCCGTAACGCTGACGTTCCCAGGCGCGCACATGCGCCAGCGCGACTTCGCGCACGTCGGCAAACGGCCCCGAGCCCGGCGGCACACCCGGCAGCGACTCCTGTTCGATCAGGCGGAACATCCGCGACCAGTTCTGCGTGTCCCCGGGGCCGAGCAGGTGCGACGGGTAAGTCACGATGACCTTCAGACCATGCTCGTCTGCCGCGTCCCACACCATCTGTTCGGCCATCGCCTTGGTGCGCGCGTAGTTGTGGCGCGAGTCCTTGGCGATCAGCGGCGCGTCGTCGCGCAGCATCTGGTCGTTGCCCACGCCCATCGCCGAGACCGACGAGGTGTGCACGAAGCCTGGCACCTGGTAGCGGCGCGCGGCGTCGAGCACGATGCGTGTGCCCTCGACGTTGACGAGCGTCTGCTGCGCGTTGCGCTGGCGCCAGACGTTGGTGTCGGCGGCGATGTGGAAAATCACGTCGGCGCCGCGCGCTACCGCGAGGTCGATGCTGGCCGCATCGGTCACGTCACCCGGCAGCGGGACCGCGCCGAGGGCACGCAACACCTGCGCCTGCGCGGGGCGACGGAACAGGGCATGCACGATCACATCACGCGCGACCAGTTCGCGCACGACGTGCCGACCCAGAAATCCCGTTGCCCCCGTGACCAGCGCCGTGCTCTTGCTCATGCTCGATTCCCTTGCCCGTAGGGTCGCTAAGATACGCCGTTCATGTCTTTCGCTGCGCTCCCCACACGACGTTTGCGCGGCGAAGTCATCGCGACGCTGCTGCTGGCACTACCCATCGTCGGTGGGCAGCTGCTCAGCGTGGCGATGAACGTCGCGGACACGCTGCTGGCCGGCCATCTGTCGACGCGCGTGCTCGCAGCCGTGGCGATGGGTTACCAGATCTGGGTCCTGGCGCTGCTCGCGGTGCTGGGGCTCATGCTCGCGCTGACCCCCACTGTCGCGCAACTCGACGGCGCCGGACGACGCGCGGAAGCCGGCGCGGTTTTCAGACAGGCGCTGTGGCTCGCGGTGCTGCTCGGCGTGGTGCTGTTCGCCGGCATGCGTGCCTCGCAGCCACTGCTGGTCGCATTCGGCGTCGACGCGGAAATCGTGCCCGAGGCCATCGCATTCCTCGACGCGATGTCGTGGGGCACGTTCCCGCTCGCTATCTTCTTCGCGTGCCGCTATTTCAGCGAAGGACTGTCGCTGACCAAGCCCGCGATGTACTTCGGGATCCTCGGCCTCGCCGTGCTCGTGCCGCTCGCGTGGGTGCTGATGTACGGCCGACTCGGCGTGCCCGCGATGGGCGCGCGCGGCGCCGGCATCGCCCATGCGACGGTGCTGTGGCTGCAAGCCATCGGGTTCCTGATCTACATCGCGCGGCGGCACCACTTCCGCGCCGCACAGCCCTTCGCGCGATTCGACTGGCCTGATGTTCCGACGCTGACCGCACTGCTGGGCATTGGCCTGCCGATGGGCGTCGCGATCCTCATGGAAGGCGGCCTGTTCGTGTCGACCGCGCTGCTCGCGGGTTCGCTCGGCACGATTTCGGCGGCTGCGCACCAGATCGCGATCAACGTCGCATCGATCGCCTTCATGCTGCCGCTCGGCATCGGCATGGCGACCACCGTGCGCATCGGCAATGCGGTGGGGCGCGAAGACCCCGAAGGCATCGCGTGGGCGGCGCGCGCGGGCATCGCCATCACGCTGGCGACGCAGGCGGTGTCGGCGGCGCTGCTGCTCGGCGTGCCTGCGCTCATCGTCGCGGCCTATACGCGCGATGCGGAAGTCGCGTCTCTCGCCATCGGGCTGCTGCTGCTTGCGGCCATCTTCCAACTCGCGGATGGCTTCCAGGCGTTCTTCAACGGCGCGCTGCGCGGACTCAAGGACACATTTATCCCCATGGTCATCACCATCGTCGCGTACTGGGGCGTGGGCTTCGGTCTCGGCTGGTGGCTCGGCATCGCACGGGGCGGCGGCGTGCGCGGCCTCTGGATAGGGCTCATCGCAGGTCTCACGGTCGCCGCCCTCGGCCTCGGGTGGCGCCTTGCCACGCAGCTGCGGCGCCGCGCCGGTGTGCCGACCAGGTTGGTTGCGGCGCAGGAAGCCTGAATCAATCGCGCGCAAGACGAGGCACGGGTATGCTGCGCGCCCGCGCGGTCGCCATCAGTCAGGGTGACCTTTGAACGATGTCGCGCGGCCCCTTTGCGGTTAGCCTCGATCCATTCCCGGCAGCGAATCCACCATGACCACTCCCACCGCCACGGCCGCCACTGCGCCGCCGCGCAAACTGTTCTTCCCGCTCCGTGTGATCCGCGGTTTCTGGCGTGCGCTCGATTTCTCGCGTCGCCTGGTGTTCAACCTCATCTTCCTGCTGATTCTCATCGCGATCTTCGCGGCCATCGGCAAGGACGCGCAGCCGGTGAACGAGAAGACCGCACTTGTGCTCAATCCCGAAGGCGCGATCGTCGAGCAGTTCACGGTCGATCCGGCCGCGCGCATGTTCTCCAAGGCGCTGGGTCAGGAAACTGCCGAAGTGCAATTGCGCGACATCGTGCGCGCGATCGATGTGGCCGCGAAGGATGGCAACATCGCACGACTGGTTATCGTGCCCGACGGAATCATGAGCGTCGGCATGGCGCAGCTGCACGAGATCGCCGCGGCGATTGGACGATTCCGGGCGACCGGCAAGCCGGTCATCGCGTTTTCGGAAGGCATGGAGCAGCGCGGGTATTTTCTCGCCGCACAGGCCGACAAGGTCTATCTCGATCCCGATGGCGGCATGATCCTGCAGGGGCTCGAGCGCTATCGCACGTATTTCAAGGACGGACTCGACAAGCTCGGCATCGAGATGAAGCTGTTCCGCGTCGGCGAGTTCAAGTCGGCGGGCGAGCCCTGGATCCTCAACCAGCAGTCTCCTGAAGCGCGCGAAGCCGATCTCTACTGGATAAACGACGTGTGGCAGCGCTACCTCGTCGAGGTCGGTGCACGCCGCAAGCTCACGCCTGCCGTCATCACCGCGCAGATCGACAGCGCGGTGGAGGGACTCAAGGCGGTCGACGGCGATCTCGCCAAATTCGCGCTGGCCAACCGCTGGGTCGACGCGCTTAAGACGCGCGACGACCTGCGCAGGGAACTGATCGCCGCGGGTGCGTTCGACGAGGAAGAGAAAACCTTCCGCCAGGTGCATTTCCAGCGGTACGCAGAGCAGGCCAAGGCGCTCGACCTGACCAAGATCGGCGACGGCGTCGCGGTCGTGGTGGCCCAGGGCGAGATCGTTCCTGGCGAGCAACCGCCCGGACTGGTCGGTGGCGAGTCGGTGGCATTGCTCCTCGAGGACGCGCGCGAGGACGAGCACGTCAAGGCCGTGGTGCTGCGCGTGGATTCGCCGGGTGGCGGCGTGTTCCCGTCCGAGCAGATCCGGCGCGAGGTGGCGCTGACCAGAGCAGCCGGCAAGCCGGTGATCGTCTCGATGGGGAACGTGGCTGCTTCCGGAGGCTATTGGATCAGCATGAATGCCGATCAGATCGTCGCGGACCCGAGCACGATCACGGGCTCGATCGGCATCTTCGGACTGATCCCGAACGCGGTCGGCACCATGAACAAGCTCGGTCTCACCACCGACGGCGTGGGCACCACCTGGCTGGCGGATGCGGGCGATCCGACGCGGCCGTGGGATCCACGCGTCGGCGAGCTGATCCAGAGCATCATCAACCACGGCTACGCCGAGTTCATCGGCAACGTGGCGCAAGCGCGCAAAAAGACCGTCGCGTCTGTCGACGAGGTCGCGCGCGGTCGCGTGTGGACCGGCGAGCAGGCGCGCGCGCGTGGGCTGGTGGATCGCATGGGCACCCTGCGCGAAGCGATCGCGCTGGCCGGCGAACGCGCCAAGCTCGGCAAGGACTTCCCGGTGCGTTATGTCGAGAAGGAGCTTTCGCCGTTCGAGCGTTTCGTCGTGGGCTTCAGCACGTCGCGCGTCGGCGCCCTCATCGCCGCCAGGATGATCGGCACCGAAGCGGCCTTCCTGCCGGAACGTCAGCGCGCTGAACTCGCCGGACTGATGCGCATGGTCGAACACGCGCGCACGCGCAGTGGCGTCTCACTCATCGCGCACTGCGAGTGCGGGCTGTAAAGCGTTTCGCTCGCTGGGCGAGCGAGTGACTTTTGTCTCGTCAAAAGTCACCAAAATCGAATGCGCCCTGGCCGTTCGCCGGAATCGCGTCAGCGATTCCGGTGCCCTGCGCTTCTCGCAATCGACCGGGATGCGCCGAACTCGCACTTCCCTGTGCTCAAACACTCGGCGCATCAAGTCCCGGTCGTTTGCTGCGATGCTCGGCTCACTCTAAGGGCGCAAGCTCGCTCTAGGTCCGCGCATCCCTGCGCTGCCGTGAAGTACGCTGCGAGTGCAGGCGAGTGCCGGGGCGGGGTCAGTTGTTTTCGGCGGCTTCGAGGGCGGCGTCGGTGCGGTCCTTGCCTTCCTCGAGGGTGGCCTCGACGGCCCGCGCCTTGTCCATTGCTTCGAGATGGGCGTCGAGCGCCGCGGATTGCGGCTGAGGCGGCGATGGCGGTGGTGGCGGCTCGGTGCTGCACGCGGCCAGAGCGGACACGGCCCCGATCAACAACATCGGATGAAGCGTCTTGCGGCTCGACATGGCGTGCTCCGTCGCGGTGGGTCGTGGGTCGCGGGTCTCGGCTGCGAACTTGACGTCCGGTGACCGCGGCTGACTATGCTACGCCGACGCGGAATCCCAAGGCCGGAGCCAAGCATGACCCAGGATCGCTGGCGACTCGATGGACGCGCGGCTTTGGTCACCGGGGCAAGTCGCGGCATTGGCCTCGCGTGCGCACGCGGGTTGCTCGAGCGGGGCGCCACGGTCCTCCTGACAGCGCGCGACGACAGTCATCTTGAAATCGTCGCAGAGGAGTTGCGCGAAGCGTTCGGCGAAGCGCGCGTGCATGCATTCGGCGCAGATGCGGGAGAAAGCGAACAACGGCTCGAAATCTTCGACTGGATCGACGACCTCGAGGTCGAACTGTCGCTGGTCGTCAACAATGTCGGCAACAACGATCGGCGGCCTGCAATCGAGTACGACGCGGCGACGCTGCACGCGCTGTTCGACGTCAACCTGGTGAGCGCGTTCGAGGTCTCGCGCCTCGCGCATCCACGGCTTGCGGCGCACGCGCAGTCCGCGATCGTCAACGTGTCTTCGGTATCCGGAATGACGCATGTGCGCACCGGTGCGGCATACGGCGCCGCGAAGGCGGCGCTGCTGCAACTCACGCGCAACCTGGCCTGCGAATGGGCCGTCGACGGAATCCGCGTCAACGCGGTGGCGCCGTGGTACATCCGCACGCAACGCACGGCGTCTGCGCTGGCCGATCCCGACTATCTCGAGGAAGTGCTGGCGCGCACGCCGCTCGGTCGCATTGGCGAACCCTATGAGGTCGCGGCGGTGGTGGTGTTCCTGTGCCTGCCCGCGTCGGCGTACGTCACCGGGCAGTGCGTGGCGGTCGACGGCGGATTTACTGCCTTCGGGTTTTGAGGCACCGGGATCGGAGTGGGGGCGCCGTTACCCACAGAAGCGCACGAGCGCATCGCGCGCACCCGCGTATTCCTGATCGAGTGCGGCACGTTGATCGTTGAAGGCGCGGCGCCTCTGGCTGCCCGTTTCGTCGGCGCGCTGCTTCCACCAGCCGCAGAGCTCGCCACGCGGCATCGCCCGGCAGCGATCCTCGACGTAGGTGTATTGCGCCCCGTAACGCGGATCTATCGTGCCGTTGACGAGGCCTGGGCCGGAGGCGTCGACGCCGAGTGTCCAAAGCGGCACGTATCGGCCGCGCGGCGTCGGATCGGAACTGACGTAGCTCGCCCCGTCGTTTGAAGTACAGCGAAACATCTGCGGCAGCGGATCCTCGATGCGCACCTGGGTGACGGGGGCAGGTGCCACCCTCGCGGTAGCCGCACTCGTCGCTGTCGGGTCCCTCACGGCAGGCGCATACGAGCGCGGCAAGATCGGCGCCTCGAGCGTTTCCGAGCTCGCCTTGCACGCATGATCCTGGTAGCTGATCGCGCCACCGCGCGTGCGGCACTTGAACACTTCTTTCGCTGCGGCATGCCCCGCGAAAGCCAGGACAATGATCAACACCAGGGCCTCGCGGCATCGCGAATCGTCGGAGCGCAGCGGAACGCAGCTCTTCATGCAGCGAATCCTACTCGCGCCTTCGTGGGAGCGACGCCAGTCGCGTGTGGCGTCTCTCCCACAACGACGCTTGGATGTCACGACGCCGCCAGCTCACTGCCAGGGCAGGCGGTCGAGGTCGAGATTGCCGCCGGACACGATGACGCCGATGCGCTTGCCCTCGAACAACTCCGGATGCGCCAGGATCACGGCGAGCGTGACCGCCGCGGAGGGTTCCACCACGATCTTGAGACGCTCGAACATGAGGCGCATGGCCGCGATGATCTGATCCTCGGTCGCGGTTGCGATGCCCGCGCAGTGCCGGCTCAGGATGTCGAACGGTATCTCTCCGAGTGTCGCACGCAAGCCGTCGCAGATCGTCGCGCTCGGCCAGTCGGTAATGCGTCGACCCTGTGCCAGCGAGGCCTGGGCGTCGGCTGCTGCCGCCGGTTCCGCGCCCCACACCGCCACGCGGCGGTCGCGCCCGTACGTGGCGATCGCGGTACCCGACAGCAAACCTCCGCCCGAAACGGGTGCCATCACGATGTCGAGCGCGCCCGATGTCTGCTCGAACAGTTCAAGCGTCGCCGTGCCTTGGCCCGCGATGACGCGCGCGTCATCGAAAGGATGCACCGGCGCCGCGCCGGTCTGCGCAAGCGTCGCCGCCATACCGGCGCTGCGCGCGGCCATGGTGGGCTCGCAGTCGATGACGTGGGCGCCGTAACGCACGGCCGCTTCGCGTTTGGTCGCGGCGATGTCGTTCGGCACCACGACATACGCCGGAACGCCACGCAATTGCGCGGCGCGTGCAACGGCCGCGCCATGGTTGCCAGAACTTTGCGTGACGATGCCGCGCGCCGCCTGCGCGTCGTCCAGCGAGAACACCGCGTTGCACGCGCCGCGGAATTTGAAGGCGCCGACACGCTGGAAGTTTTCGCACTTGAACACGAGACTGCAGCCGGTAAGCGCATCCAGGCTCGCGGATCGCAGGATCTCGGTACGCCGTATCCACGGCGCAATGCGCGCCGCGGCAATCTCGACCGCGTGGATGTCGGGCAAGGGATTCATGGGCTCGATGTTGACGCAATGGAGGTCGGGGCGGGCGCGCGGGTCCCACCCAGGCTCGCGAGCGCGGAGCCCGCCACGACCAGCGCCGCGCCGCACCAACCGATCAGCGCAACGCGCTCGATCGCGATGGCGCCCGGTACCAGCGCCGCCAACGCGTAGCCGCAGAGCAAAGTCAGCACCGGTGTCGCTGCGAGTACCAGGCTGACGCGCGAGGCTTGCCAGTGGGCCAGCGCCGCCGCAAAAGCGCCGTAAGCGACCAGCGTGTTGATCGAGCAGTAGAGCAGCAGCCAGCCGTGCGTCCCATCGAGCGCGAGCAGGCTTCGAGGCTGCGCGAATGGCGCCAGGACGATGGCGGCGACCACGAAGATGAAACCCAGGATCGCGGCCGCGGACAGTCGCACCAGCAACTGCTTTTGCGCCAGCGCGTAGAACGCCCACACCACCGCGGCCAGCAGGACCCACGCGCTGCCTGCGACGTAGGCGGCTTGTTCGGGTTGCTGGCGCCACTGGTCGTGCGCGAACAGGGACAGCCCGCTCACCACCGCGACGAGCCCGAGCCATTGCCAGGTCACGTAGCGCTCATGGAACACGACGAGCGCGCCCAACGCCATCAACAGCGGCGCGGCCTGGATCAACAGCTGCGCATTCGCCGGTGAGGTTGCGTCGACCCCAAAGAGATAAAACACGTAGTTGCCGATGAGCCCGGCGCTTGCGATCGTCAGAAGAACCCACTCCTGCCGGCGCAGATTCGCGAAGCCCCGGAGCTCTCCGCGCACCGAGAGCCAAAGCAGCGCGACGAGCGCGGCGAACACGAACCGCGCCCAAGTGAGCGTGATCGGGTCGAGGGCGTTTAGCGTCAACTTGAGCGCGAGCGGCAGCGTCGCCCAGCACGCAGTGGTGACCAGTGCGAGAGCAAGTCCCAACTGCCAACGTCCGCTGGGTTGGTGGCGCGACATGGAGGGCCCTCGAACGGCGCGCGAGTATAAAGTGACCGACTTCGTGGTGCTTTAACTTTGTAACCAATAGTCACGTATACGGGCGCCGCAAAACGTCGCAGTCCTGTTGCAAGAAGGTTCAGGGGGAATTCACCGCGCGAGTTTCAGGATGAAGACGCCGTGAAAACTTTGCGGCTTCGAATTCGAGGAATCCCCAGATGAAACGCCTGCTGTCGCTGCTCGCGCTCGGCCTTCTGGCCAGCTGCGCGACTTACCCCGATTACGGCTACTACGACGACGGCCGCACGTACGACGGCTACGCATCGGACGACTATTACGAGGATCGTTATCGCGAGGGCAGTGACTACTACTACAGCACGCGCCCGGACTATTACTACGACGACGGTTTCTACGGCTACGGCCCTTATTCGCACGGCTATGGTTACGGCGGCTATGGCGGCTATGGCCTGGGCGGCTACGGCGCATACGGCGGCCTGCTGGGCTACGGCTTCGGACACCGGCCTCGCATCGGGCTCGGCTTCGGATTTTCGTCAGGTGGCTACTACCCGTACGGCGGCTTGTACGCGGGCTATCCCTACGGTTACTCCGGCTTCAACGGCTATTACTCGCCCCGGCATTACTACCGCTACGACCGATACGACCAGCGCAGCAGCAACGACCCGTGGCTGGATGCGCGCAACCGTTATGGCAGCCGCGGCGACGGCGTCATCGACAACGACGCCAGCGATCTCGCCAACCAGCTGGCGCGCCAGCGTGGCGCGAGCGACAGCGTCGGCACTTTGGGCGGCGACACACGAGCCACGACGTCCTATCCGCCAGCGCATACCTATTCGCGCGACCGCGACCCGACGCCGGAGGATCGCAACGGCTGGCGCAGCGACTATCGCGACGCGCAACTCGCATCGCCACGCAGCGCGGCTGCGGGCAATGCGTACTCGCGCGGGTCGTCAGCTCCTCAGTTGCGCATGCAACAGGCGCCGACAGTCGAATGGCGTGGCCAGTCTCAGGAGCGACAGAGTTACGCAGCGCCACGCTTCCAATCGGCTCCGCAACAGCAGAGCTACGCAGCGCCGCGCTTCGAGTCTGCCCCCCAGCGCTTTTCCCAGCCTGCTCCCGCACCGCGATTCGAGTCGCGCAGCGAAAGCGCGTCGCCGCGCAGCACGGCTCGTGAACGGGACGCTACCAATGAGTAGCAAGTTTCGGAATGTGACGGGAACGAGTGCCCGCAGTCAGCTGCCAGCAATTCTCGCTTCGTATAATTCCGGCCGTCAGAGGTTCAAATTCTGGTGCCCGGAGCTCTAGTCCTCTTGGATTCCCCCCTGTTCCCGAAAGGTCTACCGGGCATCAGATTCTTATAACGCGGCCGCCGAGAGGCTGCTCGCCGAAAACCCCACGGGGCGCGCAAGCGCCCCGTTTTTTGTGCGCGCGTCGCGCCCGTGGCAAAGTGCCCGTAGGCGCGCGCCGAGAGCCGTGTTTGGTCCGCGAGATTCTTCGTCCCGGCAAGCTCAGCCCCTCATCCGGCGCGGCGCGCCACCTTCTCCCGTTGGGAGAAGGAAACAGCTGATGCATTCACTTATCGTTGCCGAGACTCAACGTGTACCACTACGACGTCATCGTGATCGGGTGAGGCGGGGGTTGTCGCGCCACGACGCGACCCGCCGAACGCCACGGGCAGGATGCCCGTGGCCGGGGCGACTTGGCGAGCGCACGATGCGCGAGCATAGTCGCCAACGCCGCCCCTGCCATTCCCTTACGGTCTCAACGAAGCGCCAGCGAATATGTACACCTACGACGTCATCGTGATCGGGTGAGGCGGGGGTTGTCGCGCCACGGCGCGACCCGCCGAACGCCACGGGCAGGATGCCCGTGGCCGGGGCGACTTGGCGAGCGCACGATGCGCGAGCATAGTCGCCGACGCCGCCCCTGCCATTCCCTTACGGTCTCAACGAAGCGCCAACGAACATGTACACCTACGATGTCATCGTGATCGGCGGCGGGCACGCCGGCACCGAGGCTGCGCTCGCCAGCGCGCGCGGTGGCGCGCGCACTTTGCTGCTCACGCACAGCATCGAGACGATCGGTGCAATGAGCTGCAACCCCGCCATCGGCGGTATCGGCAAGGGTCATCTCGTGCGCGAGATCGATGCGCTCGGCGGCGCCATGGCGCAGGCCGCGGACGCGGCAGGCATCCAGTGGCGCACGCTCAACGCGAGCAAGGGTCCGGCCGTCCGGGCGACGCGCTGCCAGGCCGACCGGCAGCTCTATCGCGCCGCGATCCGTCGCATTGTGGAGTCCCGGGCAAACCTCGACCTGTTCCAGCAGGCGGTCGACGATCTGTTGCTGGACGGCGATCGGGTCACCGGCGTGCGAACGCAGTCCGGCGTGTCGTTCCATGCGCATGCCGTGGTCCTGACCGCGGGGACATTTCTGGCGGGCAAGATCCACGTCGGTGAGGCGCAGCACGCGGCTGGTCGCGCCGGAGAGCCGCCTGCGCAATCGTTGGCCGCACGCCTGCGCGAACTCGCGTTGCCGGTCGGACGGCTCAAGACGGGAACGCCACCGCGCATCGATGGCCGCAGCATCGACTATTCCGTCCTCGCCGTGCAGGCAGGCGACACGCCGTTGCCGGTGTTTTCCTTCCTCGGCTCGGTCGACGCTCACCCGCGACAGGTGCCGTGCCACATCACGCACACGCGGGAGCGGACGCACGCAATCATCCGCGCCGCGCTCGACCGTTCGCCGCTCTACACGGGCGCGATCGAAGGCGTGGGTCCGCGCTACTGTCCTTCGATCGAGGACAAGGTCGTGCGCTTCGCCGAAAAAGCCTCGCATCAGATCTTTGTCGAGCCCGAAGGGCTCGAGACGCAAGAAATCTATCCGAACGGCATCTCGACCTCGCTGCCGTTCGACGTACAGGTGGCGCTGGTGCAATCGATCGTCGGTTTCGAGAATGCGCGCATCACGCGTCCGGGTTACGCGATCGAGTACGACTACTTCGATCCGCGGGCGCTGCACGCATCGCTCGAGACGCATTCGATTCGCGGGCTCTACTTCGCGGGCCAGATCAACGGTACGACCGGCTACGAGGAAGCCGCCGCTCAAGGCCTGATCGCGGGTCTCAACGCGGCGCGTGCGACGCGCGGACAGGCACCGTGGACGCCGCGTCGCGACGAGGCCTACCTCGGCGTGATGATCGACGATCTCACCAGCAACGGAACGATCGAGCCGTATCGCATGTTCACGTCGCGCGCGGAGTATCGGCTGCATTTGCGCGAGGACAACGCGGATCTGCGCCTCACCGAGCAGGGCCATGCGCTCGGGCTCGTCGACGACGCCCGCTGGAGCGCATTCGCGCGCAAGCGCGATGCGATCGCGACCGAGCAGGACCGGCTCGCCGCGCTGTGGGTCGCACCGGGCAATGCGCTCGCGCAGTCGGTCGACGCCGCGCTCGATGTGCAGATTTCGAAAGAGGGCACGGCGCTCGAGTTGTTGCGGCGGCCTGACTTCGTGTATCGCGCGCTCATGGACGTGCCGGGCATCGGACCCGGTGTCGATGACGACAAGGTGGCCGAGCAGGTCGCCATCCAGGCGCGCTACTCGGGTTATCTCGAGCGCCAGTCGGAGGACATCGCGCGACAGCGCCGGCACCAGGAGTCGGCGATTCCCGACAGCTTCGACTACGGTCACGTGCGGGGCCTGTCTGCCGAAGCACGCGCCAAACTGATGAGGGGACGCCCCGCGACCATCGGGCAGGCGCAACGCATCAGCGGCGTCACGCCGGCCGCGATCTCGTTGCTGCTCGTGCACCTCAAGCGCCGCGCTTCGACGACGTCCAGAGACTCTGTAGGTCAGGTCGCACAAGCGACCTGACGAAGGATTACCAGAGCGAGCGTCAGGTCGGCGAGGCCGACCTGACCTACACCACACGCCTGCGGATCGGGATCTGCTCGAACGGCACGCTCGCGACGACACCGCGCGAGTTCCGCCGCGGCGTACCAGGTTCCGGCGCCAGCGCACGCAAGGTGATGACTTCCCAGGTCGCCGGCAGCCCACTCGCGCGACGCGACTTCTCGTATGCCTCGAATACGCGCTGCATGCGCGACTTGCCGGTGAGTGCGCGGCGTCGCGCACTCAACGTATTGCCCGCGCCGAGCCCACGCAGCTCGCGCATGAGCGTCGGCACGTCGGGATAGTCCAGGACGAAGTTCTCGCGCTCGAGCACCGGATTGCGGAAGCCGGCCGCCAGCAGCGCATCGCCGACGCGCGCGATGTCGTCGAATGCATTGACGTGGGCCGCGCCGGCATCGGCCTGCCCGAACGCGTCGCGTAATTCAATCAGCGTGTCCCGACCGAACGTGGACGCCAGCACCACGCCGCCATCGCGCAGCACGCGCCGCCACTCGTCGAACACGACCGGCAGATCGGTCTGCCACTGCAGGCACAGGTTCGAGAAAAGCAGGTCGACTGATGCATCGCACAGTGGCAACGCGACGGCGTCGCCGGCGAGCAGACCGAAGGGCCGCCACCAGCGGCTGCGTTTGCGGGCGGACTCGAGCATGGGCAGCGCATGATCGAGCGCGAGGGTGAGTGCGCGGGGAAAACGCTTGCGGAGCGCCGCAGCCGCGCGGCCGGGGCCGGTTCCGACGTCCACCACGACTCGCGGCGCGAAGTCCTCGGACTCTGCGTCGACCTGCTCGAGCAGGCGCAGTTCGACCTCGCGTTGCAACGTGGCAAAGCGTGTGTAGTGAGGCGCCGCGCGCGCGAACGCGCGCCGCACCCCACCGGGATCGAAGACGTTGCTCACGGGGCAAGGTCCGCAGAAATCACAGCGCGTGGGTCTCCAGCCAGTCGAGCACGGCGCGCGCCAATGCGTCGGCGTGACTCAGAAACGGGGCGTGGCCGGCGTGCGCGATAGAAACAGCCTCACCACCCGGTGCAAGTCGCGCGCTCGCTTCGAGTGCGCTCGGCGGAACCAGCCGATCGCGTCGCCCTCCGATCCACAACGAGGGGATCGACAGGCGTCCCAATTCGGCACGCATATCCGTCTCGCGAAGCACCGCCAGCCCGTCTTGCAGCACCCTCGGGTGGGGCGCCGGTCGGGCAAGAATCTCGTGCTGCAGGAAACGCAGGTCTTCGCGCAGATGGTCGCTGCCATGCGCCTCGAGCGCGAGGAAGCGTTTCACGGTGGCGCGATGGTCGACCTCGAGGCCCCGTGCGAACTCGTCGAGGAGTGCGTCCTCCACCGCGTTGGGCCAGTCTGGCGCGCGCGTGAATCGTGGCGTAGCCGCCAACGCGACGATTCCGGTCACGTGGTCGCTGCCATCGATCGCCGCGCGCAGTGCCACGAGTCCTCCCAGCGACCATCCGAGCCAGGGCGCGCGGGGAATGTTCGGGACGAGTGCGTCGACGCAGACGCGCAGCGTGAATGCGTGCTCCGCGTTCCATGGACTATCGCCGTGGCCGGGCAAGTCGACGACGTGCAGGGTGCGATGTGGCGCCAGCACTTGGATCAGTGGCGCAAAGACGCCCCCGTGCATGGCCCAGCCATGTAACAGGACGAGAGGTGGTCCCTCGCCGATGGTCTGGATGCGGATCAAGCCCAACGTCCCGCAAAAAACAGTGCCCACATCCCATTGCAATTAGTCATTGCGCGCGCGCCTCACCCACCACTCCGCACACGACCCCAGCAGTGCATCGATGTCCTGGTCGCCATGCAGCGCCGACAGCGTGATGCGCAATCGCGCCTGGCCCTGCGGCACGGTCGGGGAGCGGATCGCGCCCACGAAAAATCCTCGCCGAGCGAGAAACGCCTGCGCGTCGAGCGCCGACGTGGCGTCGCCGAGCTTGAGTGGCTGGATCGCCGTGGATGAGTCGAGCACCGGCAACCCGAGTTGCGCCGCGCCTGCACGCCAACGTGCGATGGATTGATGCAGGCGTGCGCGCAATACGCTGCCTTCGTCACCGCGCACGATGGCGAGCGCGGCCAGCGTGGAGTGCGCGAGCGCCGGGGGCAGAGCGGTCGAATAGACGTAAGGCCGCGCGAACTGCAGCAACGCCTCGATAAGGTCGGTGTCACCGAGCACCAGCCCGCCGCACGTGCCGAAGGCCTTGCCCAGCGTGACGGTGAGCAGTGGCACGTGGTCGCTATCGAGGCCCGACGCGGCCACGCTGCCACGCCCGTCCGGACCGACCACCCCGCAGCCGTGCGCGTCGTCGACCATCAGCGTGGCGTTGGCGGCACGCGCGACGCCCGAGAGTGCGGCAAGAGGCGCGACGTCACCATCCATGCTGAAAACGCCGTCCGTCATGAGCAGCGCTGCGCTCGAGGGTGGCACGCGTGCCAGCTGGCGCGCCGCGCCTTGCGCATCCGCGTGCGGGTAGCGCACAAGGTGCGCGCGCGCGAGCGCTGCAGCGTCGATCAAGCTGGCGTGATTGAGCTTGTCCTCGACCACGTACTCGCCCCTCTCGAGCAAGGCCATCGGCACGCCGAGGTTGGCCTGATAGCCACTGGCGAACAGCAGTGCGCGCCGATAGCCGAGCCATTCCGCGAATGACTGCTCGAGCGCGCGATGCGGTTCGAAGTGCCCACCCAGCAGATGCGCGGCGCCGCTGCCGACGCCAAATCGCTGTACGCCCTCGACGAGCGCAGCGCGCACGCCCGGATGTTGCGCGAGTCCGAGATAGTCGTTGCTGGCGAAATTGCGCAGGCGTTGTCCGTCGCGGACCAGCGATGCGCCCTCGCGCGAATCCTGAGTGACGAGCAAGCGCTTGAGTTGCGCGTTCGCGCGCGCCTCGACGCGCGCCGCTGCGCGCGCGATCAGCGCGGGGCGGGGCGGATCGGACAACGACTAGAGCCTGCTGACACTTATGGCGCGGCCCTAAGCCGCAGCCGCGGCGATCACGTCGACATGCACGGTACGGCGTTGCTCGACCGCCGCGGCAGGCTCGACCTGAATTCCCAGGCGCTGGAACAGCGCCTCGTCACGCGCGACGTCGGGGTTGCCCGTGGTGAGCAGCTTGTCACCGTAAAAAATGGAGTTGGCACCGGCCAGGAAACACAGCGCCTGCAACTCGTCGCTCATCGTTTCGCGGCCGGCCGACAGGCGCACGTGCGAGGCCGGCATCAGGATGCGCGCCACTGCGATGGTGCGCACGAATTCGAACGGATCGATCGGCGCGGCATCGGCCAGCGGCGTGCCGGGCACCGCAACGAGCTGGTTGATGGGCACGGATTCGGGATGCGACGGCAGGTTCGCCAGCTCGATGAGCAAACCCGCGCGGTCGGCGCGCGTCTCGCCCATGCCGACGATGCCGCCGCAGCAGGTCTTGAGTCCCGCGTCGCGCACCGCCGCGAGTGTGTTCAGCCGATCGTCGTAGCCGCGCGTCGAGATGATTTCCGGATAGAACTCGCGCGAGGAATCGAGGTTGTGGTTGTAGTAGTCGAGGCCCGCGACTTGCAGCGCCTGCGCCTGCGCGGGCGTCAGCATGCCGAGCGTGGCGCAGGTTTCGAGCCCGAGCGCGCGCACGCCGCTTACCATCTCCGCGACACGCGCCAGATCCCGATCGCGCGGGTTGCGCCAGGCAGCGCCCATGCAGAAGCGCGTCGCTCCGGCGTCCTTCGCCGCCTGCGCGTGCTCGAGCACGGTCTCCAGCGGCAGCAGTCGTTCGACTTTCAGGCCGGTGTCGAAACGCGCGCTCTGCGGGCAGTACGCGCAGTCTTCGGGGCACGCGCCCGTCTTGATCGAAAGCAGCGTGCTGACCTGCACGGTGTTGGCGGCGAAATGCGCGCGATGCGCGCACTGTGCCTGGTGCACGAGGTCGGCGAAGGGTTGGGCGAACAAGGCGAGGACTTCGTCGCGCCGCCAGTCGTGGCGAATCGGAAACTCGTTCATGTCAGGCGCCAGCGTTCGCAACAGACCGTCAAGTCTGGAAAGCGCCTCACGTCCTGTCAACCATCCGCGAACCGAAAAGGTTGACGACCCCAGCCGGTGCCGTTACGCAACCGTGCCGCAGCCCTCACCCGCCGAGGCCGACACTCCCTTCGTTCGTTGTGGTCTGGATTTCATAGAGGTGCTCAACGCCGAAAAGCCAGAAGTCCTGTTCTGGAACTAGATAGCTCAAGGCGTCGTCACCTCCCGCTACCGGTTCTGATCGCGGGTCCTTGATTGCCAGGTAGGCGCGAAGGAGGCCGTCGCGATCATTTCGAGTGAGCACGTCAATGCATGTCGCGCGTATCGGAGCTGAGCCTTCTTCCGGAAGTACGAACATGATCGGATCCCACGCTTGGATGAGAACGTCGCATCCAACGAACCGCCGCAATCGATCCAGCAGCGCAAAGGCTTCCGGGCCAGGTTGCCATGTGCTTCTTTCCGCCTTCGCTTGAGCGGCTTCGCGCCGTAGTTGCGCTCGCGATGGGCGACCCTCAAGACGAAGGGGCGGACCAGGCAGAACCCACCAGTTCGATTCAATCGTGACTTTCACGGGATGCTGAGCTGCGAATTATTGCCGGACGCAAGACAGGAACCATGCCGAGCCTGGAACCGACGCCGGCGCGTAATGAATTGCTATCCGCCATTGCTCTGCAGCAGGCGCGCGAAATCCCCAGACACGTACTTGAGGTAGCGATCTTTCATGTACTCCTCGCGAACTCCGGTTGCCTTGTTGACCTTGGTGCCGTTGAACCAAAGACTCCGCTTGCCGACGTTGATGCCGGTCTTGTTTTGCACGGATTCACTAATGAATTCCTCGGACGACATGACCCAAATCTTATCCAGGCGCTCCGAGTACAGCACAAACCAATAGTTGGGCCGAAGGTCATGAGTTATTGCCGCGAACAACGCACCATCACCGAGCTTGACGGTGCTTGAGCGCGCCTTGATCTGCACCTCAATAAAGCTGCCTTCTGGGCGCTTGATAACCGCATCAATTGCGTTGTCGTCAACGAGTGGAAGATAGACGTCAAGGCCTTGTTTGAGCATGAGCCCCGACAACCCAGTACTCGATTCGCTTGCCGAAGCCTGCGGAATGTCGGAATGCGATGGACATGCTTGGCGGTCGAAGTTTGTTCCGTCGCAGTCTATTGGTCTGGTCGCATCGGGTCGGTCCAGCCGCGATTCGCGACATAGGCGGCTCGCGAGCGCGCGAGCGCCGCCCATGCGACGTTTGTCGATCAAGCTGGGCGGATGCTCAGGCGAAGGCCGAGCGCGTGGGAAACCTTCATCACTGTGGCGAAGCTGGGATTGCCCTCCCCGGAAAGAGCCTTGTAGAGCCCTTCGCGGGACATGCCGACGTCGCGCGCGAGCTGGCTCATGTTGCGGGCACGCGCAACCACGCCGAGCGCATGCGCGATGGTCGCCGGGTCGTCGCCCGCTTCTTCCATCACGGCCTCAAGATAGGCGGCGATGTCGTCTTCGGTTCTCAGATAGTCCGCCGAGTCATAACGGCTGAAAGTTACGGGAGCCATGATTCATTCCTTCCAAAGTGCAGCGAGCGTCTTCGCCTGGGCGATGTCCCTGTCCTGCGTGGACTTCTCGCCTCCGCACAGCAAAACGACGATCAACATGCCTCGTCGCATGTAGTAAACGCGGTAGCCGGGACCCTGGTCGATGCGCAACTCGGAGATGCCTCCACCCACCCCCTTCGCGTCGCCGGGATTCCCGACCGCCAGTCGATCCAGGCGCGCCGCAATACGTGCCACAGCGCGTCGATCGCGCAGCTCGCTCAGCCATTCATCGAAGACGCTGGTCCTGATGAGCTCGATCACGTGCTTACTATAGTTAACGGTTTGCTGTACGTCAACCTTGGTTGACAAGGCTGGAGGTTCGCACGAGTGACAAACTCCGCCGGCGACCATGCGCGCTGGTGGTCGATTGCGAAATTGACCGTGGCGGAGTTCGCAATCGTTTCCACGCCGACTTGTGGTGCGGTACAACGACGCGGTGAATCTGCTCCCTACTCTCGAGGCGTTTCGCGGTCTGGCGTCGTCGTTCCGGTTGCTGCCAGCGCGATGCGTACTGTGCGGCGCGAGCGGTTTGGCGGGGCTCGACCTTTGCGCGGGTTGTCGCGACGACCTGCCGCGCAACGATGCCGCGTGCGCGACCTGCGCGTTGCCGTTGCCGGTCACCGCCGCCATGTGCGGCGTGTGCCTGCGCAAGCCGCCGCCGTACGTCGCGGCGTTTGCGGCATTGCGCTATCGCTATCCGGTCGATCAGTTGATCCAGCGCCTCAAGTTCGGCGGGGATCTCGCGGTGGGACGCGTGCTCGCCACGTTGCTGTGTGACGCGTTGCCGCGCGCGTGGCACGCACCGGATGTGGTCGTGCCAATGCCGCTCGCGCGCGGTCGCCTGCGCACGCGCGGCTGCAACCAGGCTCAGGAACTGGCGCGTGGTCTGCCGTGGCGGGTCGATCGCACGACGCTGGCGCGGGTGCGCGAGACGTCGCCGCAATCGGAACTCGATGCGCGCGCGCGCCGCGCCAACGTGCGTGGCGCGTTCGTCGCGAGCGCTGCGGTGCGCGGGCAATCCGTGGTGCTGCTCGACGACGTGATCACCACCGGCGCGACGGTACGCGCCGCGGCCAAGGCCTTGCTGCGCGCCGGCGCTCGCGAAGTGCGCGTGCTGGCGGTGGCGCGCGCGCCGCGTCGAGGCGACTAGCAGGACATCATGCAGGCCGTGCGCATCGCGACGGCGACAGCGCGGGGTGGACATCGCATGCACCAGTCACCCGACCGAGATCAGCGCGCCGATGACCGCGACCGCGCGCGTGAGTCTCTGCCAGCGCAGGATCGCGGCGCTGCGCGTGTCGTTGTCGCTCATCGCACGATCCGCTCCAACGCCGGCAACATCAGCGCAACGCGAAATGCACGGCAATGCCGAGCCACAGTGCGGCGCCGACCCACTGGTTCAAGCGAAATGCGCGCAGGCAGTCCGGGGTGAAACGGGTGCGCGCAAGCCAGTGGCACCAGGCGGCGATGCAAGCCGCGATGCCCCAGCCGATCCAGTAAGCGAGGCCCAATCCGGCGCGATCCCCCACCAGGGCCATGGTGCCGAGGAAACAAGCCTGCACGATCGCGATCACGATAAGGTCGAGGTCGCCGAACAGGATTGCGGTCGACCTCGCACCCATGGCGATGTCTTCTTCGCGGTCCGCCATCGCGTAATACGTGTCGTATGCGAGCGACCAGAACACGTTGGCGCCGAGCAGCAGCCACGCGAGCACCGGAATACTCTGGACGGTAGCCGCGAATGCCATCGGGATGCCCATGCCGAACGCGAGTCCGAGCACGACTTGCGGCGTCCAGAGGACGCGTTTCATGAAGGGATAGGCGACGGCGAGGGTCAGCGCCACGAAGGAAAGCAACACGGTCAGGCGATTGGTCGCGAGCACCAGCGCGAACGCGGCGCCCATCAGCGCCACGAACAGGATCGCCGCCTCGCGACCGCTCACGGTGCCGCGCGCGAGGGGCCGGTCGCGCGTGCGCGCCACGTTGCGATCCAGCCAGCGATCGGCGTAGTCGTTGACGATGCAGCCGGCGGACCGCGTGAGGATCACGCCCACGCTGAAGATCATCAACAGTTCGAAGCCTGGAGCGCCTTCCGCCGCGAGCCACAACGCCCACCACGTTGGCCACAACAACAGCAACCAACCCACGGGCCGATCGAGTCGCATGAGGCGCGCGTACTCGCGCAGGCGCTCGAAGCGATGCGCGGGCATCCACGCCAGCCATGCAGGCTGCCCTTCGGCAAGGACCGTGGCACGGACGTGCGCGCGCCCGCGTGCAGGCGGACGCGGCGCTGCGGGTGCTCTCGAGGGCGATTGCGCGGTGCGCGATACGGGTGATCGCGACGCTCCCCGAGGAGGGGAACGCGGCGCAGGATTTTCCTTGATCGGCGGCTGCACGGCGCGCGTTGCCGTCGATGACCGCTGTGGCACAGCGGATGCCGTCGACTTGCCGGGCGGCGCCGCTCGGGTCGCAGGGGTCGCAGGGGTTTTCGGCGCGATGCGTGGCGGCGGCGCCGGGGGGACTCGGTTTGGCGGGCGCGTCATCGATGGATTGTGCCGAGGCCGCGGTCGCCGCGCCATCCTTGGTGCCAATGTCCGCGGGGCTCGTCGCAGGGCGCGCGACCGCGCGCGTGTTAGCGTCCGGCGCGTTGCGCTGGCCGGGCCTGGATCGTTCCTTGTCGAATCTTGTCATCCATCGCGCGAGTCGCCTCGAGTTTCTCGCCAGGGATCTGGACGCGGTGCTGTCGGAGACCCGGCCAGACGACCCATTACGCGTCCAGACTGTCGTCGTGGCGCACGCGGGCATGGGACGCTGGCTGCGCCAGTTCCTCGCGCTCGACGCGACGCCGCGCCGTGTACCTGCCGTCGTCGCGAATCTTGCCCTCGTGCTGCCGTTCGAATGGCTCGACCGGCTCGAGGGCGAGTGGCTCGAGCATCAGGTCTCCGAGGGCTGGCAACGCGATGCCTTGCGCTGGTCGATCGACGCGGCGCTGGGGCGCCTGTCCGACGATCCCGCACTCGCGCGCACGCTGCACGGAGAGGACGGGGCGCGCCAGCGCTTTCGTCTCGCCGAAAGGCTGACCACGCTGTTCGCGCACTACCTGCTCTACCGGCGCGGGCGCGTCGTACAGTGGGAAGCGGGCCGCGAGGTCCACTGGCAGGCGCGGCTGTGGCGCGAACTGCGACGACGGGTACCAGGGCCGCACCGCGGCACGACGCTCACCCAACTGCTTGCCGCGCTGCGCGGTGACAGCGTTGCGGTGCAGCCTTCGGAGCCGCATCTGCTGTTCGGGTTCAATCATCTGCCACCCGATCATCTTGAACTCGTCGAAGCCCTGGCCGCGCAAGCGCCCGTGCATGTGTTCCATCCCGTGCCGACCTTCGCACTGTGGGGCGATCTCGCAACCGAACGCGCGATCGTGCATTCGACGGATGCGGAGTCGTTGCACCTGGATCTCGGTCATCCGTTGATTGCAGCGCTGGGGGGGCACGGGCAGGTTCTCGCGGCACAATTCGAATCGCGCAGCGGTGAGCACGGCTTCGGCGATGCGCTCGACGAGCACGAACCACCGCGCGATGACCGCCTTGGAATCGTACAGCGCAGCCTGCGCGAGCTCGACGATGCAGTGACCCTGGATCGGGCCGCCACCCGCGACGCGAGTCTGCGTGTGCACGTCTGCCACACGCGCCTGCGCGAGCTCGAAGCGTTGCGCGATGCGATCCTCGCGCGTCTTGTCGAAAATCCCGCGCTGCGGCCGCGCGACATCGTGGTGATGGCGCCCGACATCGATTCCTACGCGGCACTGCTACCTGCAGTGTTCGGTGACCCCGAATTCGCCGCGTGGCTTCCGTACCAGTGCGCTGATCGTTCGCTGCAGGCGCTGCACCCGTTGCTGGCGAGCATCGATCGGCTGCTCGGCCTCGACTCGATGCGATTCGACCTGGACGACCTGCTTGATCTGCTGGCGCTGCCCGCGGTGTCGCGGCGCTTCGGCGCGGACGCGGACACGATCGCGGCCATCGCGCACTGGGCACGTGCGGCGGGCGTGTCGTGGGGGATCGACGCGCGGGATCGTTGGCCGGGTGAGGGGCTCGAGAATTCGACTTCGACGCGTGCGGACGATCTCCACACCTGGCAGTTCGCACTTGATCGCGCGACCGCCGGGTATCTGTGCGGCAGCGCAGACCAGCTGCTCGATGGCGTGCTGCCGCTCGACGACGTCGGGAGTTCCGGCGCGTCTGCACTGGCCGTTCTCGCCGATGCGATGCGCAGCCTGCGCGACTGGCGCGACGCGCTCGGTGGCCAGCGCACGCTTGCGGGCTGGGCTGATGCCGTGCGACGCCTGTTGCTGGACGGCTTGTTCGCCCCGGCGCCCGACGATCTGGACGCAGCCGATGCGCTGAAGCGCTGCCGCACCGCGCTCGCAGCCATCGAGCGGGGCGCAGCCACCGCAGGGCGTGTCGATGCCATGTCCTTTGCGCCGATGCGCGAAGCGTTGCGATCCGCGCTCGACGGCACGGGCGCGGCGCAGCCCTTCCTCGGCGGCGGCATCACGGTCTGCGGCATGGTGCCGGCGCGCGCGCTGCCCTTCCCGATGGTGTGCGTGCTCGGACTCAACGATGGGGAGTTTCCGCGCATCGATCACGAACTGGGACTCGACCTCACGCAGGCGCCCGGTGAATGGCGCAGCGGCGACCGCAGCCAGCGCGACGAGGATCGCTATCTTTTCCTGGAGGCCATCCTCTCCGCGCGCGAGGCCCTGCACCTTTCGTATCGCGGCTGGAGCGCGAGCACCGGAGACGGGCTCGAACCGTCTGCGCCGCTCGCGGAACTCATGTCCTGGCTCGACGCCGCGACTGCGCGGGATGGGTCGCCGACCCAGACCGGCCATCGGCCGGCACGACCGTGGCGGGTCGAGCACCCGCTGCAACCCTTCGCGTTGCGTGCCTTCGACGGCAGTTTGCCGGGCGTGGTTGCATTCGACGCACGACAGCGCGAGGCCGCGCATGTCCTGTCAGCGCCTCCTGCGCCGCTGCCTCGTTTCCTCGATGCGCCGTTGTCCGGTGTCACCGGAGCGGCTGCCCTGAATTTGCGCGATGTCGTGGCCTGGCTGCGTGAGCCGGGGCGCGCGTTCCTGCGCGACAGTCTCGAGCTCGAGCAGCCGTGGCTCGGTCCCTCGGACGACTCCGGTGAACCGCTCGACGCGACCTTGCCAAGGGTCGCGAAGAAGTCGCTTTCTGCGGCATTGATCGAGGCGTTCTGGCGCGAAGGGGAATTGCCGCCGGCGTTGCCCGCAGCGTGGCGCCGGAGCGGCGTGCTGCCCGCCGGACACGTTGCGGATCTCGCCTTCGACCGGGTTCGCGAGGTCCTCGACAAGGTGGCGAAGCCGCTCACCTCGATGGGCCTCGCGTCACTGATCGGCGCCCCGTTGCAGTCGCTTGACGTGCAGCTCGGCGTGGGCCAGAACACGTTGCGCGGGCGCATCGACGAAGTGTCAGCGACCGACGGTACCTTGCGCCGCGTGCAGTGGCACGAGCATCAGCGCGTGGGCGATGCGCTGGCCGCGTTGCTCGAATGGGCAGTGCTGCGCCTCGACCGCACGCCACAGTCGCGGTTGCTGCTGTGGCCGCCGCTGCGGCTGGCCGACAAGGTCACGCTGGGTGGCTGGGTCGAACCTGCACGAGTTCCCGTCGCGTCGTTGTCGGAGTATGTCGCCAGCGTCTGTGCGCGTTACCAGCTCGCGCGAGCCACGCCCATGCTGCTGCCGCCGAAGTCGGGCAGCGCGTTCTTCAGCGCGCCGACACCGGATGCAGCGGCCGCGAAAGCGACGCAAGCCTGGCTCGGAGCGCAAGGGTCGGCGGGAGAATCGACTTACACGCATTGGTCACTACTGACGCGTGGCACTGCGCTGCTGGATGACGCGGGCTACTGCAGCGAGGAATTCCTCGACTCGGTGAACTGGGCGCGCGCCGCGCTCGCCCAGTTGTTCGGACCCGCACCGTGAGCGCGCTGCCGGGTTGCGAGTGGCGCGAGGTTCCGCTTCGCGATTGCCAGCTCATCGAAGCCAGCGCGGGTACCGGCAAGACCTACACGATCGTGCTGCTGGTGCTGCGCGCCTTGCTCGAGACGGACACGCGCATCGAGCAAATCGTCGTCACCACGTACACGCGGGCGGCAGCGCAGCAGCTCAAGACGCGGCTGCGCGCGCAACTCGATGAGACCGTGCGTGTGCTCGACGCGCAGGATCCGGACACGTCGCCGTTCGGCGAATATCTGGCCGGGCGCATCGCCGCGCTCGGCGCTTCCGAAGCGCGGCGACGCGTGCGCGCGGCACTGCTTTCGCTTGAGCTCGCGTGCATCGACACGCTGCACGCCGTGTGCGCCCGCATCCTGCGTGACGAGCCGCTCGCCGCGCCCATGACCTGCGACGGCGAAGCGCTCGACGCGCACGCACTGGGAAGGGAGTGCCTCGAGGACGCCTGGCGCGCGCGGGTGTTGTCGGCGTCACCCGGCGACACGCCGGACTGTTCGGTGCTCCTCGACTGTGGTTTCGAAAATGTGGCGCGTGCGCTCGCGCCCTTGCTCGAACGCGGGACGATCGAGTTCGTGGGAGTCGACCACGCGGTCGAGCAACTTCGTTGCGCGCATTTCGCGAGCTTGCGCGAGCCGCCGACACTGCACGCGTTGCGTGAGGTCCTGGAAGACAGCCGATTGGAGTTCCGGCTGAACAAGGAATTCACCACGGCGCTGCATTCGCTGCTGGAGGCGCTGGTCGGCGATGCGAAGCACTTCGTGCCCGCCGAAGCGCTGCATGAGGATTTCGCCGCAGCGGCGCAAAACAAGAGGCTCCATCGGCGCAGGATCGGGGAAGTGCCGGCGATCACGGCCGTTTGGCAGCTGGCGGCGTTCGAGCCCGGCGCGGCGCGCGCGCGAACCGCAGCGGCCGTCGAGGCGCTGGTGTCGCACTGCCGCGTCGAGATGCGACGCCGCGCGCGGGCGCGCGACGGTTACACTTTCGCCGACCTGATCGATGCAGTTGCAACGGCGCTCGCAGGCCGAGACGGCGACGTGCTCGCAGCACGCCTGCGCGCGCGCTGGCCCATCGCGCTGATCGACGAGTTCCAGGACACCGACGCGCTGCAGTATGCAATCTGCACGCGCATCTGGTCGCACGCGGACGCGACGCTGCTGCTGATCGGTGATCCCAAGCAGGCCATTTACGGATTCCGCGGCGCGGACCTGTACGCGTATCTCGCCGCCGCGGTCGCGCTTGCGGGCGAGCCGCATCGCCTCGGGGTCAACCAGCGATCGAGCGCGAGCCTGGTCGACGCGGTCAACGCGTTCTACGTCGACGCGGGCGTGGATCCATTCACGCTGTCGACGCTTCGTTTCGAGGCGGTGCTCGCGAGCGGGCGCGCCGATGCAACCCCATTGGTGTCGGCGGAAGGCAGGCCATATGTGCCGTTGCGTTTGCATCTGGCGCCCGAGCAGGTCTGGACGCGCGGCGCGCTGGATCGCTGGTGCCTTGAACGCTGCGCCGACGACATCGCCGTCTCGCTGACGCCGGGCGGCCCGGCGCTCGGCGGTGAACGGCTCGACCCGGGCCACTTCGCAGTGCTGCTGCCGACGCACCGACACGTCGCGGAACTCCGCGCGCTGTTGCGAGCACGCGGCGTGCCCTGCGTCGGTGGCGGACGTTCCAGCGTCTATCAGTCGGCTGCAGCGGAGGTGCTGATAACGTTGCTGCGCGCGCTGCTCGCCCCCGGCGAAGCAGCGCAATGGCGGGCGGTGCTCGCGACAGGCCTGTTCGGCGCAAACTTGTCCGATTTCGATGGGTGGCGCATCGACCCGAGCGCCTGGTCGAGCGAGGTCGATCGACAGCAACACCTCGCGCGAAGCTGGCAGGAGCACGGCATCGGCGGGTTGTTGGCGCCTCTGCTGGCGTCGCGCTCCGCCGCGATCCTCGCGGTCGAGGACGGCGAGAGGCTGCTGACCGATCTGCGCCATCTGCTGGAACTGCTGGCGCAGGTCGAAGCGGCGCACGAAGGGCCGCACGCGTTGCTCACCCGTCTCGAACGAATGCGTCGCGACGACACCGCGACCGCGGCTTCGGACGAGTGCAGCCTGCGCATCGAGGGCGATTCGAATCGCGTCAAGCTGTTGACGCTGCATGCGAGCAAGGGACTCGAGTTCGACATCGTGTACCTGCCCCTGGCATGGCGCCTCGGACTCGCGGACGGGCGCCGGTTCAATCCTGCCGTGCTGGCGCTGCATGACGACGCAGGGCGGCCGATCTGCGACGCGGGCTCGGCCTCGTTCGACCGCAACGAGACCACGGCGCTCGCCGAGGCGCATGCCGAGCAGCTGCGTCTGCTGTATGTCGCGCTGACGCGCGCACGCCACGCCTGTCATGTGTTCTGGGGCAGCATTGCGCTGCGTGCCGGCGTGCAGGCGGGTGCCCTCGACGCACACCTCGCGCGCCTGGCTCGCCGCTTCGACACCGCGGCGGGAGTGCCGGCCTGGCACGCTTTCGCCAACGCGCATCCTCACGCGGTCATGATTGCACCGGCTTGTGCAGTCGGTGAGCGGTGGCGCCCGCGGAACCTGGATGTGCCGGCGACGCTCGAGGTCTGCCGCGAGCGGCCGGCCCGCACGCGGCGTTGGGCAGTGCACAGCTTCACGCGCATCGTGCGCGATTCCGGACATCGTTTCGATCCCGCGAACGCCGCGCCCGCGGAAGACGAGACATTGATCGAGACCGAGGCCGCCGATTCCGGACCTGTCGACGTCGCGTTGCGCGGCGGCGCGACGTTCTCGGGCGACCAAGGTTCGGGCGTTTTCGCATCGGGAACCGAAGCACCGCTGCAACGCTGGCGCGCGTGGCACGGCACGGCGTTCGGCAATGCGCTGCATCAGGCGCTGGAGCGCCTCGACTGGCACATGCCCGTCGACTCCCAGGAAGTTGCCTTGCGCACCGCGTTGCGCGACCACGGCATCGGCGCGCCAGCATTGCCGGCGTTGCATGCACTTGCCGAACGCACGCTGGCGACTCCGCTGCTCGACGGCGTGGCGCTGCGCGACCTCGCCGTGGAGGACCGCGTGGCCGAACTGCGCTTCGACTTTGCACTGCACGGCGCGCAGCTGTCGCGCTGGCCCACCTTGTTCGCGGCGCATGGATGCCCGGAGCTGCTGCCGGACCTGCCCCCGCTCGCGCCACTCGACGGCCTGCTGACCGGCGCGGCGGATCTCGTGTTCCGCCACCACGGTCGCTACTACCTCGCCGACTACAAGAGCAACGATCTCGGCGATGCGGCGGACGCCTATCGCGGCGCGGGGCTGCTCGCCGCGATGCAACGCGGTCATTACGGGCTGCAACTCACGCTGTACCAGCTGGCGTTGCATCGACACCTGCGCCAGCGATTGCGGGATTACGACTACACGCGCGATTGCGGCGGCGCCCTGTACCTGTTCGTGCGCGGACTCGCCGGCGACGACGGAGTATTCCGCGCGCGGCTGCCACGCGAACTGATCGACGCGCTCGATGCCGACTGCGCAGGAGCCGTGCTCGCATGAACCCCGGCAACGACCTCCTGGCCGCGTTTGCCGAGGCGGAGGCGTTTTCTCCGCTCGCGCTGCATCTGGCCCGCTGGATCGAGGCGCGTAGCGGCGACCCGCACGTCGCGCTTGCAGTGCTCGCCGCAGCGGCGGCCGAAACCGCGGGCAATGCCTGTGCGGAACTGCCCGAGCTCGCCGGGACACCGGTCTTCCCGAACGGATCCGCCTGGCCCGCATGGAGCGAGTGGCGGCAGCGGCTCGCGGCAAGCGCATGGGTGGGTACGGAAGATCGAAATCGGGCTGCGGCCGCGGGCAAGGCGCTGATCCTCGCCCCGGACGGCGCGTGCTATCTCGCGCGCGTCTGGCGCGACGAGCACGCGCTTGCCGAGGCCGTGCGCGAACGTTGTGCTGGCGCGGCGCCCCCCGGGACGGAGGATGGCGCGCACTCGGCCTTGCTCGACGAACTGTTTTCGGCGGACGACACGGATCAACGCGCCGCGGTGCTGGCGGCGCTAGACACCAGACTATTGCTGCTCACTGGCCCGCCCGGCTCCGGCAAGACCCGCACGTTGCTGCGCGCCTTGATGCTGCTGCGGGCGCGCGCGGGACGACGCATCGACGTGCGGCTCGCAGCGCCGACGGGCAAGGCGGCGCAACGCATTGGCGAGGCGCTGCGGCTCGGCAAGCAGCAGTTGCGCGTCCAGCTCGGGGATGCGCCTTCGCGCGCGTGGCTCGAGGAACTGCCCGACGAGGCCATGACGCTGCATCGGCTGCTCGAGTACCGGCCCTCGCGACGCGAGTTCATGCGCAATGCGCAAAACCCCGTCAGCGCGGACGTCATTGCGGTCGACGAGGCCTCGATGGTCGATCTGGCCATGATGCGTCGCGTGTTCGACGCGACGCCGACCACCGCGTTGCTGATGCTGGCAGGCGATCCCGATCAGCTCGCTTCCGTGGAAGCCGGTTCGGTGCTTGCGGATCTGGTGCGGGCGGGCAGTTCGAAACCCGATGTCGTCACGCCGCGACATGGGTATCAGGGCGGTGCGCCACCCCCGGCGCTTACCGTCCCCGCCCCACGCGTCGCGCGATTGCTCCGTACGCGCCGCAGCGACGCCTCGCTCGGCGCCCTGTTCGAGGCGGTGCGCGCTGGCGATCACGCGAGTGCCATCACGGACCTGCGCGAGCGCGGGGCCTGGCAGGAGACCGCGGACCGCGCGGCGCTTGACCGCTATCTGCGCCAACAGGTCGCGCCGGACCAGGGCGCAGGGCGTTTCGACGCACTGCTTTCGGCGGAGGATCCCTCGGCCGCGCTGGCAGAACTGTCGCATTGGCAGTGCCTGTGCGCGCTGCGCGTGGGTACGTTCGGCAGCGTCGCCGTGGCTGCGCGCATCGAAGCGCTGCTACGCGGGCGCAGCGCGCGCCCCACACGCGATGGCGGCTTCCATGGCCGCGCCGTGCTCGTCGAACACAACGACTACGGCAAGCGGTTGTTCAACGGCGATGTCGGCGTGTTGCTGGCGGAGCCGGACGGATCGACCCGCGTGTGGTTCGGGGGCGGCGAGGGGACGACGCAGGAACAGCCGCGCGCGTTTGCCCTGGCCGAGTTGCCGGCGCATTCGAGTGCGTTCGCGCTGACGGTGCACAAGGCGCAGGGCGCCGAGTTCGATGCGGTGACGCTGGTGATGCCGCCGCAGGATGCGCGTGTGCTCGGTCGCGAGCTGATTTACACCGCGCTCACCCGCGCGCGGCACCGCGTCGATGTCTGCGCGACCGAACCGATGTTCGCCGCGGGGCTCGCGCGACCGCAGGCACGTCGGGGCCGGCTGCAGGAGCGTATCCGCGGCGAACTGTAGTCGAGCGGAGCTGCGCTCCGCCGGGTGTCGCGACGTTCGACTACGCTCCGCGCACTTCGATTCGTGGCAAGCAGGCGTCCCTGCGCCTGCAATCCGGCCCGCACATCCATGTGCGTGCGTTCGGCGGCGCGCAGCAGTGCTGCGCGAAAGCTCCGCCTCACCCATATACTGCTGCGCATGTCGACGCGCCCTCCGCGCGGCGGTTCGTGGTTGGCCCGACTGGCGTATGGGTTGCCGGCGCTGGCGCTGGCCGCGCCCGCGGCGTTCACCACGCACCCCGCTTGCCTCATCTTCCTGTTGCTCGCACTGCCGTTCTATGCGGCCGGCAGCGCGATGCTGTTGCGCGTCGACGAGGATCTGAGCTGGGGCGGAATGCTCGGCCGCGGCGGACTCGCGCACTTGATCGCGGTGCTGGCGCTGACGCTTGCGGTCGTCGGACTGATCGGCTGGCCGGTGGTGCGGGCGATGCGCGCGCCGGATGTCGCCAACGCACTGTGGCTCTCGCTCGGCGTCACGGTGTTGCTCCTGCTGCTGTGCCGGACGTGGCCGGTGTTCGGCCTGGTGTGGCTGCGCAACCCGGCGCACGACGCCGCGATCGACGCGGAGGGCTCCAGTGCAACCCGGATCGGCCGCAGCGTTTCACTCGCCTGGCGTCTGACCGCGGGCTTCTTCCACACGCTGGGCAGCGGTCTCGCGGTCGGAATCGCGATGTCCTTGCTGGTGATCGGCGCATTGTGCGTGGCGGGCTTGTGCGGCTCATTGCCCACCGACCTGCGGCTCGCTGCATTGTTGCTGTGGGCCCTGGTGATCGCTCCGCTCGTCAGCCTGTTGACCCTGTGGCAATGCGGGCGCCTGCTCCGCCCGGATCACGCGAACGCGACGGCGTTGCACGTCGATGCACCGGCGCGCGAACACGTATTGGTCACCGAGCTGAGTGAGCTGGGCCGGGGTCTGGATCGCGCCATCGATCCCTATCCGCCGAGCGACCCCGCGTCGCTGGCGGCAGGCGTGCTCGGTGCCGCGGCGGCGGGCGAGGTTGATCGCGCGCTCGACCTGCTGCGACAGGGAGCCGATCCGGCGGCGATGCCCGCACTCGATGCGCGCGATCAGCGCTCCTTGCCGATGATCGCCGCGACGCTGCCCGACCTGCGATTGCTGCGCGAGATCATCGCGCGCGGCGGCGACGTCAATCGCGCCGTCGGCGGCCTCACGCCCCTGCTGACGGCCACGCGCGACAGCCTGCAGGGGCGCACCGACGCCGTGATGACGCTGATCACCAATGGTGCCGATCCGCGCATCGCCGATGCCGTCGGCAATACGCCGCTGCATCACGCGGCGCGTTGCGCCGATCCGGCGCTGGCCGCGATCCTGCTCGACGCGGGCGCCGAGCGCGACGCGATCAACGTCGAAGGTCACTCGCCGCTCGCGGTCGCGGCGATGATGCACAACGAGGTCGTGCTGCGCTGCCTGCTCGAACGCGGCGCGAAGGCGGAGCCACCGCGCGGCCTGTCCGCGCTCATCGCCGCGATGAGCGGCACCGAAGATCGGCCTGCGCCGATCAAGATGCTGCTCAAGCACAAGGCGCGCGTCGATGGCCGCGACGTGCTCGGTCGTACCGCGTTGCACGCGGCGGCCCTGCACGGGCACACCGAGTGCGTGGAGGCACTGCTCGCGGCCGGCGCCGACGTCAATGCACGCGACAACGCCGGCGTCACTCCGCTCATGGAAGCCGCGCGCGCAGGACACGACGTGGCCCTGCGTCGTCTGATCGCACGCAGACCCGCGGCCAACGAGGTCGACGCCGCGGGGCGCACGGCGCTGGTGATCGCGTGTCAATCGCGGCGTGCGACGGCCGACACCGTGCAGGCTCTGCTGGCGGCCGGAGTCGATCCACTCGTCGCAACACGCGACGGCAAGCGCGCGCTCGATTTCGCGGTGAATGCGGGCCGCTGGCGCGAGGTCGCGCTGCTCGATCCCGCTTATCCGTTGCCCGCCAGCGTGCGCGAGCACGCCAATGGCGAAGCCGAGGACGCCGCGGCGGTTGCCTCGGCGTCGGCGCATGCGGGCCCGGATCGCGTTGCTCTGCTCGCGCAGGCTCTGGCACAGCGCCACTACGCGGCCGCGGAAGAGTTGTTGGCGCTCCGTCCTGCGCTCGACGCAGAGGCGCTCACCGAGGCGCTGCTGGGTTGCGCCGGTCGCATCGACGCGCAGGGCTATGCGCTGCTGTTGCGCCATGGACTGCGACCCGATTTCGTGGATGCGCATGGCCATGCGTTGCTGCACCGGTTGGCCGCGGCGCGGCCGTTGCCATTGCGTGTCCTTCGACTCATGCGCGGCAGTGGCGCGTCTCCGGCCGGTGGGACAGCGTTGGCCGAGCTGCTCGCCGGGGCGATCTCGATGGACGCGGCAGCACGCGGCTACGCCATCCGCATGGCCCACGACTGGCTCGACGCGGGCGCGGACGCGTGGCGCGCAAGCGGCGGCGAGACGGTCCTCTCGCTGGCCGTGCGACTGTGCTCGAAGTCGCTGGTCGATGCCTTGCTTCAACGCGGCGCTGACGCACGTCGCGCCAACTCCGCGGGCAGCGGCTTGCTGCACCTGCTTTCAACGCTCGATGACGATCAGACTGCGATCACCATTGCGCGCTCCTTGTTGCGCGCGGGCGCCGATCCGGCGGCGCGCGACAATCAGGGCCAGAGCCCGCAAGGCGCGGCCCTGTCGCGCGGACACAATGCGCTCGCGCACTGGCTGGGCTGGTCACCGTGGTCGCCTCCGGGCCGCGCGTTGCGCGACGCCGATCTGGTGGCGGCAGCAGCGCTGGGCGATCGTCTGGGCGTGGTGCGGCTGCTGGAGCTTGGGCTTTCGATTGACGCGCGCGACGCGCAAGGTTGCACTGCGCTCATCCGGGCGACCGGCGGTGGCCACGCCGAACTCGCCACGTTGCTGATTGCCCGCGGGGCGGACGCCGACGCGCGCGCAAGTTCGGGCATCACCGCGCTCGGGGCCGCGCTCACTTCCGGTCGCATCGCACTGGTGGACCGGCTTCTCGAACATGGCATCGCCGTGGATCAGCGCCTCGTCGACGACGCGACGCCGCTGATGCTGGCTGCGGCGCTCGGTCGCGGCGATGGCGTTTCGCGCCTCCTGGCGCATCGCGCCGACGTGCTCGCACGCGATGCGCAAGGCAACACCGCGCTGCATGCCGCCGCGCAGTATTCGTACGCCAGTACCGAGCCCGATGCCGCGCGCGCGATGCTGCAGCAGTTGCTCGACGCGGGCGCCGAGATCGACGCCCGCAACGCGTCGGGGCAGACCCCGTTGCTGGTGCTGCTCGGCGCGCGCGTCACTGCGCACACGTCGCCGGGATCGCGCGCCCTGGTGGATGCGGCGAGTCTGCTGGTGGCAGCGGGCGCCAGCGTCGATATGCAGGACACGCGCGGCGTGGGCGTGCTGCACGCGGCGGCCATGCACGGCCTCCTCGACATGGTTCGCTGGTTGATCCGCGCCGGCGCGGACGCACGACTGCGCGATACGCTCGGTCGCACCGCGCACGACGTGGCGCTGGTGCTGGGTTATGTCGACGTCGCCGCCGAGCTCAAGCGCTGACCGTCGAGCCTCTTTCCGCTACGGCCCCAGCGTCGCGGCGGTGCGCTCGGAATCGCCTGGGGACACGGGCGCATCCGGAGCGTCGGACTCGAGCGGCGAGTCGCGATAGTCGGCCTCGAAGATCTCGGTCAACTCGGTCATCGCGTCGTTCGCGCTTTGCACCAGGCCCGCTTCATCGTGATGGATGAGGTATTGCGCGCGCAGCAACCGTTCGTCATGTTCCCGGAAGCGCGTCAGCAGGTTCGCCGCGCGCTGCGGGGCGACGCCGAGGGCCTCGAGCACCTTGCGCGTCATCACGAGACTCGAATGGAAGGTCTCACGCGTCACGCCGGCCAGCTGCAGATCCATGAGCTTGAACAGGTGCTGGCGATTGCGCGCGCGCGCGAATACCTTGAGGTGCGGATACGTCTGGCGCACCACGCGCGCGATGCGGACGGCGGCGTCGACGTCGTCCATCGCGATCACGAACACCTCGGCCTGATCGACCTTGGCCGCGCGCAAGAGCTCGGGACGCGCGGGATCTCCGTAGTAGATCTTGTTGCCGAAGCGCCGCGAGAAATCGATCTGCTCGACGCTGTTGTCGAGCGCCGTGAACGGGATGCGATGCGCTCGCAGCACGCGCGCGACGATCTGACCCATGCGCCCGAAGCCCGCGATCACCACGCGCGGCACGTCGCCGTCCGGATCGATCGCGTCGAAGGGACGCGAAGAATCGGCGACGAAGCGTCGGCTCGCGCGCGCCGCCACGCTCACCAGCAGCGGTGTGACCGCCATCGACAACACCACCGTCGCGCTCAGCAGGTCGACCAGCTCGGCGGAGACCAGCCTCTCGGCGCTCGCGAGCGCAAGAAGGATGAAGGCAAACTCGCCGCCCTGCGCCAGCAATGCGGCGAACAGCCAGGCCCCGCGTCGGTCGAGATGCGCGCTCCGCAGTCCGATCACGATCAGGATGAGGGCCTTGATCAGCAGCATGCCAATCAGCAGCGCGAGGATCAGCAGTGGCTTCGTGGCCACGAATTGCCAGTCCACGCTCATTCCCACGCCGATGAAGAACAACCCGAGCAGCAGGCCCTTGAATGGCTCGAGGTTCGCTTCGATCTCGTGGCGGAATTCCGTATCGGCCAGCAGTAGTCCGGCGAGAAAGCCGCCGAGACTCATCGACAGCCCGACTTCGGCGGTGAGGAACGCAGTGCCGATCGCGACCAGCAGCGTGGTCGCGGTGAACGACTCGACGCTGCGCGTTGCGGCGATGAGCCGGAACAGGGGGCGGACCAGGAAGCGACTGGCCAGCACCAGCCCGCCGATAAGCAATACGGCGCGCAGCGTGGCCTGCCCCATTCCCATGACATCGGGCGCGGCGCCCGCGCTTTGCGCGAGCACCGGCAACAGCGCGACCGCAGGAATGACTGCAACGTCCTGGAACAACAACACGCCGAGCGAAGTGCGCCCGTGCGCGGTCTGCAGTTCCTTGCGTTCGGCGAGCAGTTGCACGCCGAACGCGGTGGACGACAATGCGAGCGCCGATGCGGCGACGAGCGCGGCGCGCCACTCGATTCCGGATGCCAACGCGATGAGCAGCAGCACCGTCGTCGTCGCCGCGACCTGCAGCAGACCCACGCCAAAAACCGAGCGGCGCATCAGCCACAGTCGCGCCGGCGAGAGTTCGAGGCCAATCAGAAACAGCAACATCACCACGCCGAGTTCGCCCAGCAGCCGGTCGCTCTCGGACGCAGTGATGAGTCCCAGCGCGCTCGGTCCGAGCACGGCACCGGCGACCAGGTAGGCAAGGATGGGCCCGAGCTTCAACCGGTTGAACAGCGGCACCGCCACCGCGATCGCAAGCAGGAAGATGAATGCCTTGAACAGCGTGGCGTCGGCGTGCATGACGGCACCTTGGCAGAGCGTTTTGGCGCACGCAACGCCGTCGCCGGTGCTGCGCTATGCGATTGTGAAGCTCAGCTCGAAGCGGCAGTGATCGTCGCCCCGGTGCATGCAGCGCGACTGACTGATGGCCAGGGTTTCGCCGAAATGCGCGGCGGCACCCAGCATGAGGCCTTCCGCCAGCGCGCACAGTCGGCGCGGCGACCGATACAGGATCACGCGCTCGTCGCCAACCGGTACCGGATACTCGAAGTTGGGCACATCGACGCCCGGATAAAGATTCCGGACTTCCGGGTGAATGATGTCGTTGAGACTACGCAGGAACGGCCAGCAGGCCTTGTAGCGGTCGAACAGTTGCGGGGCGTACGCCCGGAAGTGCGGAATGGCGTGCTGGCCAAACCAGCGCAGGGCCTGTTCGGGCGAAAGGTCGTGAGCGGCGGCGATCGCCATCACGAGACGGCCAAGCTCCGCATCCGGATAGCTTGCGGCGTAGCTGTAACTCGATTGCGCGTCGGCAGCGGCGACTACTTCGAACCACGAGTCCGATCCGAAAGCGTCGACGTAGCAAGTTTCCAGCACTTGGAAAACCAGTCCCTGCATGGTGAGCCGCGCCCCTGCGCTGTGGTCTGGGCGCGAATCTAGCACCGCACAGTCGTGGTATGACCTCCGCGGCTCGCCCGTAGGCGCGCGCCGCGGATACCGTCACTCTGCAGCGCTGGCACTCTTGTCCGCGCTAGCGGCAGGCGTCTTCCTGGCCGTGGCCCGCTTGCGTGGGGCTGCGCCATTGGTGGCCTTCTTGGCGGTGGCCTTCTTGGCGGTGGCCTTCTTGGCGGTGGCCTTCTTGGCGGTGGCCTTCTTGGCGGTGGCCTTCTTGGCGGCCGCCTTGCGCGGTGCGGCGATCCGACGCGCCGACCTGTTGGCGGCCGCCTCTTCCTCGCGTTGCTTCTTTATGAAGTACGCAGCGGCAGCCGCGGTGACGACAGCAACGGCGGCCGCGACGGCGAGCGGATACTTCTTGCCGTTGCGGGCAAGGATGCGCGCGCCCTGTCCCGCCAGGGCTAGCTTGGCGCCGACGTCGAGCGCCTTGATGCCGTCCTGCACCCGCGAGAGGTCGATCGCGCGTGCGCGGTCGTACAACGCGCCGCCGATTTCGCCGGCCTCGCCCATTTTCACCAATGCCTGATTCGCCAGTTTTTGCAGGGTGTCGGCCATGTTCGTGCTCCAGTGCGTGACGTGCCGCGCGTGGGCGCGGTTGCGGAGTGAAAAGGTACTGCCACCAAACTGAATGCACCATGCGCGGCGGGATTGTTCGCCAGCTTTTTCTTGCGGGAATCATGACCGTCGCGACGGGAGCCGTGCGGGGTTGTCGCGCCTGGCGCCGCTCCCACACTACCCGGGCTCGCCGGTCAGCGCGGCCGAGGTTTGGCGCGGTGCGTGGGCGCGGCCGTCCAGGGATCCTGCGGCCAGGGATGGCGTGGATAGCGGCGCAGCATCTCGCCGCGCACTTCCGGATAGGTCCGCTCCCAGAATCCACGCAGGTCCTGCGTCACCTGCAGGGGACGTCCGGCAGGCGAGAGCAGATGCAACGTCACCGGCACGCGGCCCTCCGCGACGCGCGGGGTGTCCGCCATTCCAAACAACTCCTGGAGCTTGCAGGCCAGCACCGGCGGCGAACCGTGTGAGTAGGTCAGCGCGCGCTGCATGCCCGAAGGCACGCGCAGCTGCGTCGGCGCGATGGCATCGAGACGACGGCGCTGCGCGTGATCGAGCAGGCTGGCGAGTGCATCGCCGAGCGCCCCGGCGCCGAGCCCATCGAGTCGCGTCTTGCCAGCCAGCGCGGGCTCGAGCCAGGAACCGCGATTGAGCACCAATGTGCCGTCATCCACCAGCGGCCAGGATTCCTCCGGAAACCAGTTCGCGGCGCACTTCACTCTCTCGCACCACTGCCTCGTCGCTTCCGACCATGGCAGAGACGCCAGCCCGCGTCGCGCGATTGCATCGCTCAACGCCGTCGCGCAGGCAGCGCCACCGGGTTTCGGCAATGGCATGCGCGAAAGGACGATCGCATCGAAACAGTGCACGCGCTCCGCGACGAGCGCGCCCCGCGCATCGTTCCATTCCACGCGGTCGTCGCTGACGAAATGGCGTTCGAAATGCTGGCGCAGGTGCGATTCCGCGAGCGCAGCGGCGCGCACGATCCGCGCATTGCCCACCGCGTCCTGCAGTTCCGCGATCACGAGCCAGGGTTCCCCAGTCAGTGTCGAATCGTCGAACAACGTGGCGCTACGTCCGTTGGCGAGCTGGAAGCGTCGCGCGTCCTGCGGGTGCGCGCGCGCAATGCGGTCAGGGAATGCGCGCGCGAGTTGAAGCCCCAGCAGGTGCGACGGGACGTGCCGCGGCGGCAACCGGGTCTCGCCCAGTCGACGCCGCCACTGCAGGGCAACGCGGTCTATGACCATCAGCGCGCCGCGCGTGCCGCCGACGTTGCCTCGAGGGCCGCGTGAAGCGTCGAGGGCCCGCCAGCGGGCCGCGAAATCGTCGCCGCGCTCGCGCAGCGGATCGCGCGCCTCGATCAGTGCTGCGACGTCACACGCGAGGGCGCGTTCCTCGCCTGTCCGCGCACCCGCGAGCATCGTGGCGATGCGCGGGGACGTGCCGAGTTGCAGCGCGCGGCGGCCCAAGGCAGTGATGCGCTGCGCGTGGTCCAGCAGGCCCAGTGTCTGCAGCAGGTCGCGCGCGGCGGCGAGCGCACCGGGCGGCGGCCGCGTCACGAACTGGAGTTCACTCGAACCCCACGCGGCCAACTCGAGCGCCAGACTGGACAGATCGATCTGCTCGATCTCCGGCGTGCGTTGCGCGGCCAGGCGCAGACTCGCCGGCCACAAGCGATAGCACCATCCTTCGGACACGCGGCCCGCGCGACCGGCGCGCTGCGTCGCCGAATCCTGCGCGATGTTGACGGTGGTCAATCGCGAAAATCCGCCATTGGGATCGAAGCGCGGTTCGCGCGCGAGTCCCGCGTCGATCACGATGCGGGTACCCGGCAAGGTCACGGAAGACTCGGCGACATTGGTGGCCAGCACGATTCGGCGCGCTCCGCCGGGATCGGGCGCCAGCGCCTCGGCCTGTCGCTCGATCGTCAACTCGCCGTGCAGCGGCAGCACACGCAGCGGCGGCGACGCATCGCTTGCCAGCGATTCAAGCGCGCGGGACGTGTCCGCGATCGCGCGCGCGCCCGGCAGGAACACCAGTACGTCGCCCGGATGCGCGGCGAGTGACTGCGCGCAGGCACGCCGGACGGTGTGCGCGAGTGGCTCGTTGCGCAAAGGCATGAAATGCGTGGTGGTCACTGGATAGGCACGGCTGGCGCTCGTCAATCGGGGTGCATCGAACCATTGCGCGAGGCGTTCGCCGTCCAACGTTGCCGACATGAGCACGATGCGCAGGTCGGGTCGGATCGAACGCTGCACGTCGAGGGCGAGCGCAAGCCCGAGGTCCGCGGTCAGATGCCGTTCGTGGAACTCGTCGAAGACGAGCGCGCCGATGCCTTCGAGCGTCGGGTCGTCCTGCAGCATGCGCGTCAGGATTCCTTCGGTCACGACCTCGATGCGCGTCTTGCCCGAGACACGATTCTCGAAACGGATGCGGTAGCCGACCGTTTCACCGACCGCTTCGCCACGTTGGGCGGCCATGAAGGTCGCCGCCGCGCGTGCGGCGAGACGGCGCGGCTCGAGCATGAGGACTTTTTGCGATCCCAGCCATTGCGCACCGAGCAATGCGGGCGGAACCTGAGTCGTCTTGCCCGCGCCCGGCGCGGCCTCGATCACCAGACGCGGATGCGCCGCCAGCGATTCGAGAATCGCTGGCAGCAATGATGTGATGGGCAACGCGCCGGCCATGCCCGTACTGTAGAGCCGAGCTGCGCTCGGCTAAATCGTCGGGATCGTGGCAGCGTCAGCGGAGCACAACTCCGCTCTACCGCGGCGGAACGGGTACCGCCGATGCAACGCCTAGCGCATCGACTCGATCAGCTCGAGCACCTTCGGTTGCAGCGCCTCGGTATCGATGCCGTACTGCGCTTTGACTTCCGCAGCGGTCAACCCCGGCGGAAGGCGATCGATTCCCCCGATGGTTTCAAGCAACCCCGGCATTGCCGCAGCCGCACCGGCTTTGGGATCTGCACTCGATGGCCCGACACCCGTCTGCACGAAGCTCTTGCTCGCCGAACGGAAGCCCCGCACCGGGTAGAAGCGCGCGGGTGACTCAGCCGAGCTGCCGATGAAAATCTGCATCACGCCGTCGAACTGCGACAAACCCGCAGTGACCGTGTAGGTAAAGAAAACGGAATTGGCCTGTGTCGTGCCCGCACCGTCGGTTACCACGATCACGTGCTTGTTCTGCGCGCTGTCGACGAATCCCGCGAGGTCATGCGCGGCGTACGCTGCGGTGGTGCAACGCGCTGCCAGCGACTCGGTGGGGCGGCAGCCCTGGAACTGATCCGGATTGGGCGCCGTATCGACGGAGTCGATCTTGAGAATATCGCCGTAATACGGGTACGCCTGAAACGTGGAACCCGTTCGGGTCGAGAGGTCCAGCACGACCTGCCATTCGCCCAGCATCTGTTGCGTGGTATTGCCGTACGCGAAGTTGAAGCGCTCGATCGGAATGACGCGTGTGCCAATCGTCAGACGACCGCGTGCCTCGGTATCGAAAATAATGGACGCGTTGCCGCCGACGCCGTTGAGCGTGATCGGCCGGCCCTGGTAGTTGCAGGTCTGACATTGCCCGTTGGTGTAACCGTCGAGCGGCGCGCTCCAGGAACTGTTGCCCACCATCGGGCCCGCACCGATGAAGAACGCAGACGTACCGTTGGTGTCGTAGCCGTACACCAGGATCACCAACACGTTGTCCTGGATCTCGATGGTGTAACCGCGACCGTCTTCGGCCGGGTTCCACCAGAGGCCGGATTCCGGCGTGAACGCGTGCGCGCAGCGCGCAGCGAGCGAAAGCACGAGCAGCGCCAGGGCCGATTTCCAGTAAGACATGATGACCTCGGTGTGGGGCGCACGCGCGGCGTGCAGGCTGGCACGTTCGTGCCTGGGCGCTGAATTCGCCGTGAACGAATCGTGAAGAATCGTTGCGACGCTGCCCGAAACCCGGTCAGAGCTGCAGGCTTCTTTGGGTCAGGCGGGCTTTGCTGCTTTGTCCGAGCGAATCGCGCGAACCGTCAGCTCGCCCCGGCGATCCTGACCTACGATGCGCGATCCTCGGAACATGCGGGCTTGGATGCAATTGATCGACATCGGCGCGAACCTCACCCACGAATCGTTCGCGCTCGATCGCGAAACGGTGGTCCGCGAGGCGCTTGCGCTGGGCGTGACCCAGTTCGGCATCACCGGCACGACGATCGCGCTGTCGGAGCAGGCGGTGCTGCTGGCACGCGCGCAGCCCGACCTCATGTTTGCGACCGCTGGCGTGCATCCGCACCACGCGCGCGATGTCGATGCCGATGCGGTGCAGGCCTTGTCGGGTTTCGCTGCGCTGTCGGAAGTGCGGGCGGTCGGCGAAACGGGGCTCGATTACTTTCGCGACCTCGCGCCGCGGCCGGTGCAGCTCAAGGCGTTCGAGCGCCAGATCGCCATCGCGGTGGCGTGCGGCAAACCCCTGTTCCTGCACCAGCGCGATGCGCACGAGGACTTCCTCGCGGTGATGAAAGGCGCGCGCGATTCGGTCGTCGGGGGCGTGGTGCACTGCTTCACCGATAGCCGCGAGGCGCTGTTTGCGTACCTGGATCTCGATCTCTACATCGGCATCACCGGCTGGCTCTGCGACGAGCGGCGCGGCGCGCACCTGCGCGAACTGGTGCGGCACATCCCTGCCGAACGGCTGCTGGTCGAAACCGATTCCCCTTACCTCATGCCGCGCACGCTCGTGCCGAAACCCGCGCACCGGCGCAACGAACCGAAATTCCTGCCGCACATCGTCGAGGAACTCGCGCGCGATCGCGATGAGCCCTTCGAGGTCACCGCGGCGTCGACCACGGCTGCGGCCCGCACCCTGTTTGCGCTGAAGGATTCCGCAACGCCCCTGTAGGAGCGGCGCAAGCCGCGATCCTGTGGCAAGACGAAGCAAGAGCGTCGCGGCTTGCGCCGCTCCTACAGAAAATGCTTCGCTGTTACGCCACGACCTCGTTGGCCTTTTTCTTTCGGTATCTCTGGAACACAACAGCGATACCGATGCCGATCGGGATCAGCAGCTTCTTGCCGGCGAGCAGCAGCACGCCGAGTTTCGCGAACAGTCCCGCCTTGCTCGCGAGCGAGAGCACCGCATCGTCTACACCGTCCGCGACGACGCGCTGCTCATCGCGCAGCTGCGTTTCCACCATTGACGCGTGAATCAACTACGCAAGCCGACGCCGCGCTTGAGGAGCCAGAGGCCGAGCGCGCCGAGGGCGATGACGAAGCCGAACATCAGCGCGAACGCGATCCAGAGCGGCACGTCGGTCACGCCAAGCAGGCCGTAGCGGAACGCATTGACCATGTAGAAAATCGGGTTGGCGTGTGTGGCGGTCTCCGCCCACTGCGGCAGCAGGCGCACCGAATAGAAAACGCCGCCGAGATAGGTGAGCGGAGTCAGGATAAAGGTCGGCACGATCGCGACGTCGTCGAATTTCTTGGCGTACACGGCGTTGACGAAGCCGGCGAGCGAGAAGATCGTTGCTCCGAGCAGCACCGTCGAGATAGTGATGAAGGGGTGCGGCACGCGCACGCGCGTGAACAGCATCGCGATGCAAAGCACGATGGCGCCGACCATGACGCCGCGCAACACCGCGCCGGCGACGTAACCGCCCAGGATCACCCAGTTCGGCATGGGGCTGACCAGCAGTTCCTCGACGTGCCGGCCGAACTTCGCGCCGAAGAACGACGAGGAGATGTTGCCGTAGCTGTTCTGGATCACCGACATCATCACCAGGCCCGGCACGATGAAGTCCATGTAGCGGATGCCGTCCATCTCGCCGACGCGCGAGCCGATGAGCCCGCCGAAGATGAGGAAGTAGAGCGTCATCGTAATCGCCGGCGGCACCAGCGTCTGGCCCCAGATGCGCAGGATGCGTGCGACTTCCCGACGCACGATCGTGGCGAACGCGATCAGGTTGGGATGCGGCGCGGCGCTCATGCGGCTTCCTCCGGCGCGTCGCCGGTGAGCCGGACAAACAGTTCCTCGAGCCGATTGGTCTTGTTGCGCATCGAGCGCACCCGGATGCCGGAGTCGCCGAGTACCGCGAACACGCGGTTCAAGTCCATGGCGCGCGGCATATCGAGGTCCAGCGTGTGGGCATCGGTCGCCGTGAGTTTCGTGCCCTCGATAAGGGGCAGCGGATCGGGCAACGAGCCTTCGATGTCGAGCACGAAGCCTTCGACGTCGAGCTTGGACAAGAGCTGTTTCATCGGGCCCGACTCGACGATGCGGCCATGGTCGATGATCGCGACGTTGCGGCAGAGGTTCTCCGCTTCCTCGAGGTAATGCGTGGTGAGGATGATGGTGGTGCCGGCGGCGTTGATCTCGCGCAGCGTCTTCCACATGCTGCGGCGGATCTCGATGTCGACGCCCGCGGTCGGCTCGTCGAGAATCAGCAATCGCGGCCGCGTCATCATGGCGCGCGCGATCATCAGGCGCCGCTTCATGCCGCCCGACAGGGTGCGGCTCATCGATTCCGCCTTCTCGCCGAGGTACGTCCGCTTGAGTTCGACGTCCGCGCGCGCGCGGGCCTCGGCGCGCGGCACGCCGTAAAACCCGGCGTAGTTGACGAGGATGTCGCGCGGCTTCTCGAACATGTTGAAGTTGAGTTCCTGCGGCACCAGGCCAACCATGCGCATGGCGCGTTCGCGGTCGCGCTCGATGTCCACGCCGAAGATCTCGACGCTTCCGGCCGTCTTGTTGACCAGCGATGTGGCGATGCCGATCAACGTCGATTTGCCCGCGCCATTGGGCCCCAGCAGCGCGAAGAAATCGCCCGGCGCGACATCGAGCGACACGCCGCGCAATGCCTCGACGCCGGTCGCATAAGTCTTGCTCAGGTCGCGCACCGACAGCGCCGGTACGGGTGCGTCCGCGTTGCTCATGGAGGGAGGAGTCGGGCAAACCGTTAGTATAGGGGTCTTGGTTTGTCGTTCTTTTTCTTCTGTCCACGCGGTCCGGCGACGCCGGCGCAACCATCCCGGCGAGACCCCTTGGCTGTCGTCCATTTCCCCCTGAAGCTCAAGTCCCGGCGCATGCTCGCGCCGAGTGTGGCGCACCTCGTGTTCGTGCGCGACGACGGGCTGCCGCTCGATTTCATTCCCGGGCAGTTCGTGCAGGTACATTTTCACTACGCCGACGGCACGCCGACCAAACGCAGTTATTCGCTTGCGACCATCCACGATCACGCGCTCGGTCCGGGCGAGGCGGTCGAGATCGCGGTGAGCTATGTCGCGGGTGGCGCCGCCACTGCGTTGTTCGAGAATCTCGCGGTGGGCGAGAACATCGAGGCGAGTGGTCCTTACGGGCGCTTTTGTCTCATGCCCCAGGATGTGCATCCGCGCTATTTGCTGGTGGGGACGGGAACCGGCGTCACGCCCTACCGCGCCATGCTGCCGCAGCTCGCGCACCTCATCGCGACGCGCAACGTCGAGGTGGTGCTGCTGTTCGGCTCGCGCTCGACGCAGGAATTGTTGTACGGCGACGAGTTCCGCGCGTTCGCCGACACGCATCCGAATTTCCGTTTCGTGCCGTGCTTCTCGCGCGGCATGCCCCCGGACGCGCACCCCGATGCGAAGAGCGGCTACGTCCAGGACCAGCTCGAAGCGCTTGCACCGGATCCCGCGCGCGACATCGCCTACCTGTGCGGCAATCCCAACATGGTCGACGCCTGCTTCGAGCGCCTCAAGGGCTTCGGTCTGCCCGTAGCGCAGGTTCGCCGCGAGAAATACGTCAGCAGCAAGTAAGGGGCCGCGCTCATCCTGTGCAGGCCATGGCGGGCCGACGACTCGATGTCTCGCGCCAGACCGTCAATGCCATCGAGACCGGCAAGTATGATCCGAGCTTGCCGCTCGCCTTTGCGATCGGCGCCCAGTTCGGACTCAGGATCGAAGACATTTTCGACCCCGCTGCATGAGTCTGCATGACCCTACTTCGAGAAAGGCAATGATCGGATTTCGAATGACCAAGTGCCTGTTCGTCGCGACGGCGTTGCTTGCCACCACGCTTGCCGCCGCCCAGCCCCGGCCCGTGCCGGCCGAACAACCGAACCCGGCTGAAGACTCCGCGCCGTCCGGCTCGCGCACCTACGGCAAGCTGCGCTTCGCGCCGTGCAACCTGGCGGCTTCCGATGCGCCGGTCGACGTCGATGCGTTCTGCACCACCCTCGAGGTGCCCGAGAATCCCGCCGCGCCGGACGGGCGCAAGATCAAACTCGCATTGGCGTGGGTGCCTTCCTCGCACGCCAAGCCCGCCGCCGAACCCGTGTTCATGCTCGCCGGGGGCCCAGGTCAATCGGCGCGCGATTCCTATCCCGGCATCGCGGGGGCATTCCGCGAAATCCGCAAGCGTCGCCATGTGCTGCTGCTCGACCAGCGCGGCACGGGCGCGTCCAACCCGATGGTGTGCCGCGATCGCGACGGCAAGCCAGCGGTGCTCGACGACGAGGACACGTCGACGGAGGCGCTGCGCGGGTTTACCGAACGCTGTCTCGAATCCCTGGCCAAGCGCGCCGATCCGCGCTTCTACACGACGTCGGTGGCGATCCAGGATCTCGACCTGGTTCGTGCGCGCCTCGGGGTCGAGCGTATTGGCCTGGTCGGCATCTCGTATGGCACGCGCGTCGCGCAGCAATACCTCGCGCGCTACCCGGAGCGCGTGTATGCCGCAGTGCTGGACGGCGTCGCGCCCAACACGATGGCGCTTGGCATCGACCATGCGCGCAATCTCGAGAGCTCGCTCGACATTCAGTTCGCGCGTTGTGGTGTGGACAAGGCCTGCAGCAGTCGCTTCGGCAACCCGCGCGCCAATCTCGATCGGCTGCTCGTCGAGGCACGCGTGGCGCCGAAGACCGTGGCGTATCGCGATCCGTCCAGCAACGAATGGCGCGAGCAGACGCTTACGCACGGTGTGATCGCGGGGCTCGTCCGTCTGTTCGCCTACGCACCGGGGCTCGCGGCGTCGCTGCCGATGACCTTGCACGAAGCCGTCAACGGTCGCGCCGAACCGCTGGTGGCGCAGGCCGAGATGATCACCTCGTCGCTGAGCGACCAGATCTCGCATGGCATGCAGCTCTCCGTGATCTGCAGCGAAGACGCGGACCTCATCCGCATCAATCCAGACGACGCCGATACCGTGCTCGGCAACAGCCTCGTGGAACTCATGCAGGCACAGTGCGAAGTGTGGCCGCGCGGCACCCGGCCGGAGAATTTCCATTCGCCGCTCGTCTCCGATCGCCCGGTCCTGCTGTTGTCCGGCGAGTTCGATCCGGTCACGCCGCCGCGTTATGGCGCCGAAGTCGTTCGCACCCTGCGCAACGGACGGCACGTCGTGCTGCGCGGCCAGGGCCACAACGTGATCGGCGCGGGCTGCATGCCGCGCCTGCTCGCGGAATATTTCGAGAAACCGACGCCCGCGTCGCTCAAGGTCGATTGCCTCAAGCAGCTCGATTACGCACCGCAGTTCACCGGCTTCTACGGATGGGAGCCATGAGCTGCGAGACCATGGGGTTGAACCCCTCTCCCCCCGGGAGAGGGGTTGGGGAGAGGGTTCGAAACTTGCCGAGCGTTCGAATCACACCTTGCAACATCACCGCCGCCGCTCCATCGAACCCTCATCCGGCGCTGCGCGCCACCTTCTCCCGGAGGGAGAAGGATCAAAGCGGGACTATCGCCCCATGATCCACGTCGAAGGTTTGCACAAGCGCTTCAAGACCAAGACCGGCGACGTCATCGCGGTCGACGATGTCGGCTTCACTGCCGAGAACGGCCAGATCACCGGGTTGCTCGGACCGAACGGTGCGGGCAAGACCACGACACTGCGCATGCTGTACACGCTGATGCAGCCCGATTCGGGGCATATCACGGTCGACGGCCTCGACGTGGCGCGCGACGCCACCGCAGTGCGCCGCTCGCTCGCGGTGCTGCCCGATGCACGCGGCGTCTACAAGCGCCTCACCGCGCGCGAGAACATCCGCTACTTCGGGCAACTACACGGCCTCGACGACGCGACCATCAATGCGCGCCTGCAACATCTCGCCAGTGCGCTGGAGATGAATGATTTCCTGGATCGCCGCACCGAGGGCTTCTCGCAGGGCCAGCGCACCAAGACCGCGATCGCGCGTGCACTGATCCACGATCCCAGGAACGTGATCCTGGACGAGCCGACCAATGGCCTCGACGTCATGACCACGCGTGGACTACGGCGATTCCTGCAGGGCCTGCGCGTCGCCGGACACTGCGTGCTGTTCTCGACCCACATCATGCAGGAGGTCGCCGCGCTCTGTGATCACATCGTGGTGATCGCCAAGGGTCGCGTTGTCGCGCAAGGCAGCGCCGGGGATCTCCGCGAACAAAGCGGCGAGTCCAATCTCGAGGACGCCTTCGTCAAGATCATCGGTTCGGAAGAAGGCCTGCTGGCATGAAACATTTCTGGACGGTGATGCTGAAGGAGCTGCGCGAGAGTTTCCGCGACCGCCGCACGGTAATGATGGCGCTGGTGTTCAGTCCGCTGCTCACGCCGCTGCTGATGATGGGCATCATCACGCTGAGTGCGAAGAAGGAAACGGAGAAACTCGAGAAGGAACTGGTGCTGGCGATCGCAGGGCAGGAGCACGCGCCGAACCTGGTCGCGTGGCTGCGCGGCCAGGGCGTCAAGGTAAAGACTCCGCCGCGTGATATCGAGGCTGCGATACGCAACCAGGACGAAGACGCAATTCTGTCCATCGATGCCGGATACGGCAAGGCGTGGCGCGCCAACAAGCCCGCCGAAGTGGAAATCGTGCACGACTCCTCGCGCATGTACGCGGGCACCGTGGTCAAGCGTGTGGAGAACCTGCTCGACAACTACGGGCGGATCACCGGAACGCTGCGGCTGGTGGTGCGTGGGGTGCATCCGAACGTGATTGCGCCGTTGCGCGTCGCGCATCACGACGTCGCGACGCCCGAGGCGAAGCAGGGCATGGCACTCATGTTCCTGCCCTACATCCTCTTGCTCGGCGCGTTCCTCGGCGGCGCCTACATCGCGATCGACGCGACCGCGGGCGAGCGCGAGCGCCAGTCGCTCGAACCGCTGCTCGCCAATCCGGTCAGCCGCGAAGCGATCATGAGCGGCAAGATGGGTGCGGCCGCCGTGTTCGCACTGCTCAGCGTGTTGTTGACCATGCTCGCGTTCAAGTTGAGCTTCATGCTGATGCCGTCGAACACCGCGGGCATCACGTTCGACCTCGCGTGGAGCAACATCGCCAAGTTGTTTCTGGTCACCGCGCCGGTGGCCATTCTCGGCACTGCGATCTTCACCGTGGTGTCGGCGAACTCGAAGACCGTAAAGGAAGCGCAGAGCTGGTTCGGCGTGCTGATGCTGCTGCCGATGATTCCCACCATCGTTCTCATGGTCTCACCGGTCAAGGACAAGCTCTGGATGTTCCTGGTGCCGTTCCTGGGCCAGAACCAGATGCTGGTGCGCGTGCTGCGCGGCCAGGCCGTCAGCGGCACCGAATGGGCCGTGGGCCTGGCCGGCGCCGCCCTCGCCTGCGTGCTGCTGTGGGTCTTTGCCTCGCGCCTGTATCGCAGGGAGCAGCTCGCGATCTCGGCTTGATCGCATGCCGCGCAGCTGAGCGGCTCCTGACCAGCAGCCGCCATCTGCCCGCGACGAACGCGGTCGTCACATGCGGAGGGGCAGCATTCGTGCTCCATCAGATGGAGGTTCCGATATGGCCGAGGCAAAGACGCCCGCCACCGTTCCGGTCGATATCCGCACCACCAAAAAGCACACGCTGGTGCTCAATATCCCGCCCTCACTTTGGCCGCTTCCGACGCGCGCCGTGCAGATCGACGGCGAGACCTACACGCCCAAGGACGAGTTGCACGTGACGCTTCTCGGGCCCGCGCTGTTCGACGAGTTGCACGCCCAGCTTTCGCTGCGCGTACGCCGTCGCCTCTGGGCCGAAGCACGCACCTGGCAGTGGCGCATCGATCGCACCGGCGAGCTGCATTTGCTCGAGCATTTCGATCCTTCGACGCCGGGCGCACCTTCCGCGCGCAGCATTGTCGAGACGATCGATCTGGTCGGCGCCGAGGACTTCTATCGCTTGCACGAACAGCACTCCGGACGGCAACTGCCGCGACCACCGCCGCACGTGACGCTCTACACGCTGCGCGATGCCGGCGGCATCGGCGTGCCCGACGCGGGAACGCTGCGCCGCCTGACGGCGCGCTCGCTGACGCGCGAGGAACTCGCCGCGGCGTAGCCGTCGCGAAATCGCCGCGCGTCACGAGCAGACGTTATAGCTACTTGCCGATGCAGAAGGTCGAGAAGATCTGCGCGAGCAGGTCGTCCGGGGTGAACGCGCCGGTGATCTCGCCCAGGGCTTGTTGCGCTTGACGCAACTCTTCCGCGGCGAGCTCTCCTGCGCGCGCCTCGACAAGTTGGGTATGGGCCACTTCGACGTGGTCGCGCGTTCGTTCCAGCGCGCGGACGTGGCGGGCGCGGGCGCTGAAGGTTCCTGCGCTTTCGCCGCCGCCGGCCAACCCGGCCAGCAACGCTTCGAGCAGTGCGACACCGCGGCCGTCATGAGCGCTGAGCCACGTGTGTGCGACACCGTCGTGGTGATCGACATGAGGTTCGATGCCGGCGAGGTCGATCTTGTTGTGCACGATGATGTGCTGCGGCGAAGTCGGACCCTCTCCCCCGACCCCTCTCCCGACGGGAGAGGGGAGAAGTGCGGGCGCCTCGTCGGTCCCGGAGCGCTGCGATACGGCGGTGGCGTCGACCGCGCAGTCCGGCGATCGGGCGGTAGTGTCGACGACTTCGATGACGAGGTCGGCGCGCGCGCGTTCTGCATGTGCGCGACGCACACCTTCCGCTTCGATGGCGTCCGTGGTGTCGCGCAAGCCGGCGGTGTCGACGAGTTCGATGCGCGCACCGCCAAGCGTCACGACTTCGCGCAAGACGTCGCGCGTGGTGCCGGGTGTCGCGGTCACGATGGCGCGATCGCTGCGCGCCAGCGCGTTGAGCAGCGACGACTTGCCGACGTTCGGTGCGCCGGTAATGACGACGTACAACCCATCGCGCAATTGCTGCCCACGGCGCGCGGCGTCGAGCAACGCCGCCAGTGACACGCGCAGCGCTTCAAGTCGTGCGACCAGCGCCGGATCGGCGAGGAAATCGATGTCCTCGTCGGTGAAGTCGATGGCCGCTTCGAGGTGCGCACGCACATGGGTGAGCGTGGCCTGCAGCGCATCGACTTCGCGGGAAAAGGCGCCGTCGAGCGAGCGCATCGCCGCGCGTGCCTGTCGCTCGCTGCCCGCGGCGATCAAATCCGCGATCGCCTCTGCCTGCGCGAGGTCGATCTTGCCGTTGAGGAAAGCGCGCTCGCTGAACTCGCCGGCGCGAGCGCGACGCGCGCCAAGTTCGCAAACTCGCGCGAGCAGCGATTCGAGAACGATCGCGTTGCCGTGAGCGTGCAGTTCCACCACGTCTTCGCCGGTGAAGGACGCGGGGCCCGCGAACGCGATGACGAGACAGTTGTCGAGCTTGCGGCCGTCTTGGGCGCGGATCACCGCATAATGCGCGTGGCGCGCGACGGGATCGGAGCCGAGGAGTCCGTGCGCAATCGCGAACGAGCCAGGACCGCTGACCCGGACGATGCCGACGCCACCACCGCTTGCAGTGGCAACGGCGGCAATGGTGTCGTTGTCGTCGTCCATCGTCGGATCAGTGCTTCGTTTCGCTCGCCTCGATGCGCTTGGTGATGACGTACTGCTGGATCAGCCCAAGCACGCCGTTGACGGTCCAGTACAGGACCAGGCCCGCCGGGAAGAACGCGAACATCACCGACATGATGACCGGCATCATCTGGAACATCTTGGCCTGCATGGGATCGAGGCCCGGCGACGTCGGCGACAGTTTCTGCGTGGCGTACATCGCGAGGCCGTTGAGCACTGGCAAGACGAAATAGGGATCGCGATCCGTGAGCGAATCGATCCAGAGGATCCACGGCGCGTGCCGCAGTTCGACCGATTCGATGAGCACCCAGTACAACGCGATGAACACCGGGATCTGTACCAGCATGGGCAGGCAGCCGCCCATCGGATTGATCTTCTCCTTCTGGTACAGCTCGACCATCGCGCGGTTGAGTTTTTCCTTGTCGTCGCCGTAACGCTCCTTGAGCGACGCGAGCCGCGGCTGGAACTTGCGCATGCGCGCAAACGAGCGGTACTGCGCTTCGGTCAGCTTGTAGAACGCGAGCTTGATCAGGACCGTGAGCAGCACGATCGACCAGCCCCAGTTGCCGACGACCTTGTGAATCTTCGACAGCAGCCAGAACAACGGCTCGGCGAGGAACGTCACCAGGCCGTAGTCGACGGTGTGATTGAGCCCCGGCGCGACGCTCGCGAGGTTGTCCTGGAGCTTCGGGCCTATGTAGAACTCGAGCGGTAACGAAGCGCTCGCGCCCGGGGCGATGCTGCGCGTCGGTCCCATCACGCGGATCAGGTACTTCGGGCGCGCGCCCTCGAACTTGATCTCGTCCGTGCGATAGGAGAACGCTTCGCCCGCTGGCGGGATAAGCGTGGCGACGAAGTGGTGCTGCAGGATTCCGGCCCAGCCGCCCGTGATGTCGCGGTTGAGTGGCTCCTCGGTGTATTCGTCGAACGCCGCTTTCTCGAATCGCTCCTCGGGACTCCACCACCCTGCCCCATTGAAGCTGTAACTCGTCGGATCGGTGAAGGACTGTTTGCTGACGGGCGCTTCGCGCTGCAACTGCCCGTAGGCGTTGAGGGCGACGGGCAGGGCGCGGGCGTTGGCGACGCGCTGCTCGAGTCCGATGCGATAACTCGAGCGCGCGAACGTCCAGGTCTTGGTGACGGTCACGCCGTCCTGCTGCCAACTCAACGGCACCGTGATCGTCGCCACGTTGGCGGGCAACGGATAGCGCGCCCGCGGTGAGCTGAAGACTGCCGTGTGGTCGGGCAGGCGTGCATCATTCGAGACCAGACCCGTCTGCGCGACGAAGTAGCGACCCGCCGCGTTGTCGAGCAGCGTGACGGATTGATCGCGCTGCTTGTTGGAGCGCGCGTAGTCGAGCAGTTCGACGTGCACGAGATTGCCACCCACCGGATCGATCTCGGCGCGCAGCACGTCGGTGGTGACGACGATCCGCGGCAGGTCGCGGTGCACGGGCGCGGTCGAGGCGGACGTTTCGGTCCCGGTGGGCGATGCCGCAGACTTCGCAGGGACGCTCGGCACATCGTTTGCACCACGCGTTGACGGTCGAGAGCCGGGGGATGCGGCAGCTTTCGAAGAATCCGTCGCGGCCGCATCGGTGGCGCGCGACACCGCGCTGGGCGCGTAGTCCTTCTGCCATTCCTGCCACAGCAGGAATACAGTCAACAACAAGGCCATCAACAGGAAATTGCGCGGATTGGTCATGGGCTCGTGCGGCAGTTCACGCCGCGTCGCGAGCGACGCCAGTGGCGCTGGATGAGTGGAGATGGGTGCTGGGTGCCGGGCGGCAAGGCTCGGCGAGCGGGAGGTCTACGCGATTTCCTGGGTGGGCCCGGCGGACGGCATTGTGCCGTCGCGCGGCATGAGGTTCAACGCGGCAACGCGATCGAAGAGTTTGGAGAGATCCAGGCGCAGCGCCTGCGGCGTCGCGGCAAGTGCTTCGGATTTCGCGAAAACGACGATGTCGGAGTGCGGAAGTCCGGCGCGTCGTTCGCGAAATACTTCGCGAACATGGCGTTTGAGCCGGTTGCGATCGTGGGACTTTCTGACCACGCGCTTGGCGATCGCGAGACCGAGGCGCGCACAATTCGGACCTTCACCTGGCGCGACCTGGGCACGAAACAATGTGCTGCCGCAACGCGTTGGCGCGCGCAGGACGCGATCAAAGTCGGGTTTTCGAGTGAGCCGCGCGGCGCGCGGAAAAGCGGTGGCGTCAGACGCGGCGGCGATCGAGCCGGCGCGTGCGGTCGACACGATTACGGCGCGAGGCGCTTGCGGCCCTTGGCGCGGCGCGCGCGAATGACGTTGCGGCCATCGGCGGTCTTCATGCGGGCGCGGAAGCCGTGCGTACGGGCGCGCTTCAAATTACTGGGCTGGAACGTGCGCTTCATCTCGGACTCGGCGGCTTGAAGTGAGCAAAAGGTCGGCGAGCATAGCGACGAGGCCCGGCCCGGTCAACCGAGAACAGCCGCCCGACACCCAGTGCCCCGACGAAGCAACCCCGACGGCCGTGCGCGCGAACGCTACACTGCCCGGCCCACCGCGGCGCCCCCGATTGTCTGCGCATGAATGATCTGTGGCCGCGCTGCCTGGCGCACCTCGAGTCCGAAATCGAAGCGCCGGATCTGCACACCTGGTTGCATCCGTTGCAGGCGGTGGTACGGGACGACGAACTGCGACTGCTCGCGCCGAACGAGTTCGTGGTCGATCAGGTTCGTGAGAGGTTTCTGCCGCGCATCGAAGAGCTGGCCCGCGCGCTCTCTCCAACACCCATCAAGGTTCGCGTGGCGTTGGGGTCGCGGGATCCCGAGCGCGCCAGCACGTCGGGCGCGTCGCCACAACGCGGCAGCGTTCAGAGCCACGAGCGCTTCGATTCCAATCTCGACCCGCACTACACGTTTGACAACTTCATCGAAGGCAAGTCGAACGAACTCGGCAAAGCCGCCGCGTTTCGAGTCGCGATGAATCCCGGAAGCTTCCAGAATCCCCTGCTCCTGTACGGCAGCACGGGCCTGGGCAAAACACATCTGATGCACGCTGCCGGCAACCTCATGCGTACGCGCAATCCCGGCATGCGCGTGCTGTACCAGCGCTCCGAGCAGTTCGTGACCACGGCCATCAACGCGCTGCGCGGGCACACGATGGACGAGTTCAAGCGCCGCTACCACACGGTCGATGCGCTGCTGCTCGACGACATCCAGTTCATCGCGGGCAAGGAACGCACGCAGGAGGAGTTTTTTCACACCTTCAACGCGCTGTTCGACGCGCGACAGCAGATCATCCTGTCGTGCGATCGGTATCCGAAGGAGGTCGAGAAGTTCGAGCCGCGGCTGACGTCGCGTCTGGGTTGGGGTTTGTCGGTTGCCATCGAGCCTCCGGATTTCGAAACGCGCGCGGCGATCCTCCTGCGCAAGGCAGACGAGATGGAGCTCGAGTTGCCTGAAGACGTGGCGCTGCTGATTGCACGGCGCATGCGCTCGAACGTGCGTGAGCTCGAGGGCGGGTTGCGCACGCTGGCGGCGCGCGCGCATTTCACCGGGCGCGCCATCTCGATCGAATTTGCCCAGGAGACCCTGCGCGATCTTCTCGCCGCGCAGGATCGCGCGATCAGCCTCGAGAACATCCAGCGCATCGTCGCGGCCTATTATCAGCTCCGGGTCCATGACCTGCTGTCGCGCAAACGAACGCGCGCGCTGGCGCACCCGCGGCAGCTGGCCATGGCGATGGCCAAGGAACTGACCGAGCACTCGCTGCCGGAGATTGGCGAGGCGTTTGGCGGGCGCGACCACACCACGGTGCTGCATGCCTGCCGCGCGGTGCGCGAACGCATGTTGACGGATGGCGCATTGAGCGAGGATTGGCACAAGCTGCTGCGACAGCTGACCGGGTGATTGTGCAGAACCCTGTGGACAACCAGTGCAGGGTTAGTTGTCCACAAACCACGCACAGGGATCGGGGACGTTCGTCCACAGCATCTTGGGGCCGGGTGGGCCATACAGCACAAGGACTAGCGGGATGCGTTGCAGTTATCCACGCGCTTCATCATCATCACTATCTACTATTTAAAACCTGATAGAGCGAGCCAGCATGCGTTTCACGGTGCAACGCGAGGTCCTCCTCAAGCCCCTGAGCCAGGTCGCTGGCGTGGTCGAGCGCAAACAGACCTTGCCGGTGCTCGGCAATCTGCTGGTGGTGGTTGACGCCGACGGGGTTTCCTTCACCGGGACCGATCTCGAAGTGGAGATGGTGGCGCGAACCGCCGCCGATCAGCTCGAGGCGGGCGAGATCACCATTCCGGCACGCAAGCTCTTCGATATCTGCCGTGCGTTGCCGGACGGCAGTCGAATCGAGTTCAAGCGCGGCGCCGGTGACAAAGTCACGCTGAGTGCAGGCCGGTCGCGCTTTACGCTGGTGACCTTGCCAGCGGTCGATTTCCCCCAGGTGGACAACTTCGACCTCATCGAAAAAGTCAGCCTGTCCGAAGCCACGCTCAAGGAACTCATCGACCGCACCTCGTTTGCGATGGCGAACCAGGACGTGCGTTATTACCTCAACGGCACCTTGCTCGACTTGCGCGAGAACGCGCTGCGCTGCGTGGCGACCGACGGTCACCGTCTCGCGATCTGTGAGACGGAAGTCCCGGGCGCCAAACAGAACGTTCGACAGATCATCATCCCGCGCAAGGGCGTGCTCGAATTGCAGCGCTTGCTCGACAACGGCGACGGTCTGGTCGATATCGAATTTGGCCGGGCCCACCTGCGCGTGCGCCGGGGCGATTTCGTTTTCACGACCAAGCTTATTGACGGCAAGTTCCCTGACTACGAAGCCGTGGTGCCGATCGCCGCGGACAAACAAATCAACCTGGGACGCGAAGACTTCCGCGCCGCCCTGCAGCGCGCCTCCATCCTGTCGAACGAAAAGTATCGCGGCGTCAAGCTCGAGGTGTCGCCGGGACGACTGCAGATCGTGGCGCACAATCCTGAACAGGAAGAGGCCAGCGAAGACCTCGAAGCCGAGACGCGAGTGGACGGGTTGGCGGTGGGTTTCAACGTCAATTACCTGCTCGATGCCCTTGGCGCCCTGCGGGGCGAACGTGTTGTGCTGAGCGTGCGCGACGGCAACTCAAGTTGCCTGCTGCGCGACGCGGATCTCGAGAGGTCGCGGCACGTCATCATGCCGCTGCGCCTCTGAATTCTCGACGTATCGATTGCTCCGACGCGGACGTTTGGTCGCCGTCCGCTGACGTGTTCCGATGAGACTCGAATCGCTGGTGCTGGAGAACTGCCGGTGCTTCGAGAGTCTTTCGCTCGATTTCGGGCCAGGATTCAACCTCGTCTTCGGCCCGAACGGCGCGGGCAAGACCACATTGCTCGAGGCGGCTTTCATCCTGAGTTATGGGCGCTCGTTCCGGCGCGGCGGCAGCAAAGCATTGCAGAGAAATGCCGGCGGGCCGCTGCGGATCGTGGGGCGGGTGCGCCGGAACGGAGGGCAGTCGTCGCTGCTGGGACTTGAGCGTCGGGAACTCGGTTGGATCGCCCGAGTGGACGGACGCGCTGCCACGAACCTCAACGAGCTATTCCTCAAATGTGCGGTGTGTTGCTTCGAACCGGGTTCGCACGAACTCATTGCGGGAACAGCCGAGCTGCGTCGCGCCTTCATGGACTGGGGCGTGTTCCACGTGGAACCAGCGTTCATTGACGAATGGCGGCGTTACAGCCGGTCGCTCAAGCACGCCAACCTGCTGATGCGGAAAAATGCGCCGTTGAATGAGCTTGCGCCCTGGTTTCGGGCGATGGAGCAAGCCGCCGGTCCGCTCACGCACCATCGTGAAAGCTATCTCCACGCGTGGCGCGGCCATTTCGAGCAGGAAGCGGCGCGGCTGCTACCCGAACTGGGCGCCGCGGACATCGCCTTCGAAGCCGGCTGGGACTCTGAAAGGCCATTGTCCCAAATCCTGACCGCACAGAGTGATCGCGACCGACGGCGCGGCCACGTGTCGCGCGGACCCCATCGTGCCGACTGGCTTCCGAGCTTTCGGGCGCTGCCCCGGCGCGAGCAGCTTTCCCGGGGGCAGGAAAAGCTTGTTGCCCTGGCCGCTGTACTGGCGCAGGCCGCGTTGTACGCAGAAAGCCGAGGAGAATGGCCGATCCTGTTGTTCGACGACCTTCCGTCGGAATTGGACCTCCCGCATCAACATTGCCTTCTGGAGCGGCTGGCGGAGCTGCCGGCACAGGTTTTCATCACGGCCACTGAACCGAACGCTCCGCTGCAAGCGTTCGCCGGCGCCCGCGTGTTCCACGTGGAACACGGGAACTTCTCAACCTTGGCCGGTTAACGCCAACTGCTACAATTGAACGCTTTTGCCGAGCTGCCCCGCGCTCGGTTTTCGACAGGACAGCGAATGACCGAACCGACCTACGACTCCAGCAATATCAAGGTGCTCAAAGGACTCGACGCCGTGCGCAAGCGGCCGGGCATGTACATCGGTGATACGGACGACGGGACCGGCCTGCATCATCTGGTTTTCGAAACCGTCGACAACGCGGTGGATGAAGCGCTGGCGGGCTTTTGCGACGCGATTACCGTAACGATCCACGGCGAGGGCACGGTGTCGGTGCAGGACAACGGCCGGGGTATTCCAGTCGATGTCCACCCCGAAGAAGGGCGTTCCGCGGCCGAAGTGATCATGACGGTGCTGCACGCCGGCGGAAAGTTCGATGACAACTCGTACAAGGTCTCCGGCGGGCTGCATGGCGTGGGTATCTCGGTGGTCAATGCGTTATCAGCGCACTTGTGGCTGGACATCTGGCGCGACGGCTGCCACTACCAGCAGGAATATCGCCACGGCGTGCCCCAATATCCCCTGAAGCAACTGGGCCCGTCGGACCTGCGCGGCACCCGGGTTCGTTTTCTGCCCAGCACCGAAACCTTTACTGACGTCGAATTCCATTACGACATCCTGGCCAAGCGGCTGCGCGAACTCGCTTTCCTCAACTCCGGCGTCACGATCACGCTTGTGGACGAACGGGGTGAGGGCAAGCAGGACGTTTTCCGCTACGAGGGCGGAATTCGTTCGTTCGTCGAGCATCTGGCGCAGCTACGTACGCCATTACACCCACATGTTGCCAGCTTCTCCGGCGAACAGGACGGCATCGTCGTAGAAGTCGCCATGCAATGGACAGATGCCTACGACGAGCGGATGTTCGTTTTCACCAATAATATTCCGCAACGCGACGGTGGATCTCACCTGACCGGGTTCCGCGCGGCCCTGACCCGGGTAGTGGGTCAATACATCGAGCAGTCCGGCATCGGCAAGAACGCCAAGGTCGGTCTGTCGGGTGATGACATGCGAGAAGGACTCATCGCGGTGTTGTCGGTCAAGGTGCCCGATCCCAAGTTCTCCTCGCAGACCAAGGACAAGCTGGTCTCGTCGGAAGTCAAACCGGTGGTCGAAGGCGTGGTCGCGATGCGCTTGCAGGAGTTCCTGCAGGAGCATCCTTCCGAAGCGCGGGCCATCTGCGAGAAGGTGGTGGACGCCGCCCGCGCGCGCGACGCAGCGCGCAAGGCGCGTGAATTGACGCGCCGCAAGGGTGCGCTCGACATCGCCGGGTTGCCTGGCAAGCTCGCGGACTGCCAGGAAAAGGATCCGGCCAAGTCCGAATTGTTCCTGGTCGAGGGTGACTCCGCGGGTGGCTCTGCCAAGCAGGGACGCAACCGCAAGTCGCAGGCGATCCTGCCGCTGAAAGGCAAAATCCTCAACGTCGAGAAAGCGCGATTCGACCGGATGCTCGCGTCGGCTGAAGTCGGCACGCTCATCACCGCGCTGGGTTGCGGAATCGGCAAGGACGAGTTCAACGTCGACAAGCTGCGCTACCACACCATCATCATCATGACCGACGCGGACGTCGACGGCTCGCACATCCGCACCTTGCTGCTGACGTTCTTCTACCGCCAGATGCCGGTGCTGATCGAGCGCGGGCACATCTACATCGGCCTGCCGCCGCTCTACAAGATCAAGCAGGGCAAGCAGGAGTTGTACCTCAAGGATGATGCAGCCCTCGCCGCATATCTCATCAACAACGCGGTGGACGATGCGGAGCTTCGATACGCACCGGAAGTCCCGCCGCTTCGAGGCGTGGGGCTCGAACAATTGCTGGCCGAGTACCAGCTGGCGCTCGACCAGATCGCGCGCTTGTCGCATCGATACGACGCAGGAATATTGCGCGCCCTGGTCGACGTACCGCGGCTCGACCCCGCGCGGCTCGAGGACGAAACAAAGCTCGAAGCCTGGGTCAACAAGGTCCGCGAGGTGATCGGCCGCAACGCGCGATCGGGCGCCTCGAAGTACACACTCGACTGGATCGTCGCCGGCGACGACAGGCCGGCAGCCCTGCGCATCGGCAAGATCCAGCACGGCTTGACGAGCGAACAACGCATCCCGGCGCCGTTCTTTGCAGGCAACGAGTACGCGCCGATTGGCAGTCTTGCGAAAACACTCGACGGATTGTTTCAGCCGGGTGCGTCGATCGTGCGCGGCAATCGCAGCCAGCCTGTGGACGACATGCACCAGGCGCATGTGTGGCTCATGGACGAAGCCAAGCGCGGGCGTGCAATTCAGCGCTTCAAGGGTCTGGGCGAGATGAATCCCGAACAGCTTTGGGAGACCACCGTGAATCCCGAAACCCGGCGCCTGCTCCAGGTACGGATCGAGGACGCGGTCGCGGCGGACGAAATTTTTTCGACGCTGATGGGCGATGTGGTCGAGCCGCGGCGCGAGTTCATCGAAAAGAATGCGCTGAGGGTCGCGAACCTCGACGTGTGACGCCGTGTCTGGCGTTTGAAACGCGAGGCTATACTGAAGCGGGGAACGGGAACGGCCGCACGCGATGAAGAAGACCCAGCTGTATGTGCTGGCGGCCGTATTCGCCGTGCTCGGGCTAGGCGCGTTCCTCTACAAGTGGCAGGTGTTGCGCTTCCCGGTCAAGCCCGTGGCCCAGACCGAAGTGTGGGAACTGCAGGCGCGCGTGGAGTTCAATGCGCGCCGCGGTCCGCACACCATCTCGCTGCAGTTGCCGGACGATCCGCCCGGCTTCGTCGTGCTGGACGAGACGCTGGTGTCGCGCCGGTATGGCGAGAACATTGAACGCTCGCGCGACGGACGCACCGTGCAGTGGACGATCCGACGCGGCAACGGCTCGGAGCAGGCGCTCTACTATCGTGCCACCGTCTATCGCGACGATCACGCGGGCTCGGCAGAACCCGAGCCTAGGCTGATTGCGCAACCGGCGCCGCTTTACGACGAACCGTTTGCCACCGCTCGCACCACTCTGGTTGAAAATGCCCGCGAGGTGTCTGTCGACGCCGCGTCGCTCGGCGCGGCGATCGTGCGAGCGATCAACGCAGATCCCGCGACACCCGAAGTCGAGCTGCTCATCGGCAATGAACGCAGCGCCGAGGCACGCGCTCTGCTCGCGCAGAGCTTGCTCAGGGACCAGCGCGTACGCACGCGCGTCGTGCACGGACTCGAGCTGACGCGCGCGCGCACCGACATCGAATTGCTGCCGTTCGTGCAGGTATACGAGAGCGATGCCGGCGAGTGGCAAACGATCGATCCGCGCACCGGGCACATTGGCTGGCCCGACGATTTTTTCCTGTGGTCGCGCAGCGATTCGCCCGTAATCGATGCAGATGGTGTAGGCAGGCCGCTGCTCGAGTTCACCGTGCAAGGAAGTCTGGCCAGCAGCCTCGACACGGCGCGCGAGCGGCTCGAGTCCAAGAACAAGGATCTGGTTGCGTACTCGTTGCTGGGCCTGCCGCTGCAGGCACAAGGCGTCTATCGCATCCTGCTCATGGTGCCGATCGCGGCCTTCATCATGTTGTTGCTGCGCAATCTGGTCGGCGTCAAGACTTTCGGCACCTTCATGCCGGTGCTCGTGGCGCTCTCGTTCCGCGAGACCACGCTGATCGCCGGCATCGTGCTGTTCACGCTGGTCGTCTCGCTGGGCCTGCTGCTGCGGTTCTATCTCGAGAAGTTGCGGTTGCTGCTGGTGCCACGGCTTACCGCCGTACTGATCCTGGTGGTGCTCCTGATGGCCTTGGTCTCGGTGGTGAGCAACAAGCTCGGCGTGGAGGCGGGACTGTCGGTGGCGCTGTTTCCGATGATCATCATGACCATGACGATCGAGCGCATGTCGGTGACGTGGGAGGAGCGCGGCGGCGCCGCCGCGGTTCGCGAAGGTGCGGGTTCGTTGCTGGTGGCCGCGGTCGCTTATCTCGTCATGAGCTGGAACCGGCTCGAGCACCTCATCTTCGTGTTCCCGGAATTATTGCTGGTGTTGTTCGCGGCAACCCTGCTCATCGGTCGCTATTCCGGCTATCGCCTGGCCGAGCTGTTCCGGTTCCGTGCGTTGGTCCACGACGATCCCATCGTGTCGCGTCCCGCCGGGGAAAGCGCCGGCGCGGTGACCCCAGCCACTCCTCCTGCGTCCTCGTGAACCTGCTCGACGTCGCGCGCGGGCTGCGCAGGCTGGGCATGGTCGGCATCGGCCAACGCAACGCCGAGTTTGTGCTCATGTACAACCCGCGCCGCTTCTATCCGCGCGTGGACGACAAACTCATCACCAAGAAGATGGCGCTCGGCGCAGGTCTGCCCGTGCCTGACCTGTACGCGGTGGTGCGCGAGGAACACGAGATCGAGGAGTTGCACGCCAAGCTCGAGGGCCGCGAGCAGTTCGTGGTCAAGCCCGCGCACGGTTCCGGTGGCGACGGCATCCTGGTGATCACCGGGCGGCGTGGCAACAAGTACCGGCGCTCCAACGGACAGCTGATGCCGCGCGAGGAGTTCGATCACCACGTGTCCAACATGCTGTCCGGTCTGTTCTCGCTAGGCGGACAACCCGACCATGTCCTCGTCGAGTACTGCGTGCAATTCGATCCGGTCTTCGACAGCGTCAGCTACAAGGGCGTGCCGGACATCCGCATCATCGTATTCCTCGGTTATCCGGTTATGGCGATGATCCGTCTGCCGACGCGCCTCTCGGACGGCAAGGCCAACCTTCACCAGGGCGCCATCGGCGTCGGGATCGACTTGCCGACCGGGACCACCCGGCGAGCCGTCTGGGGACGCGAACTGGTGAGCGAACACCCCGACACCGAACATACAATCGTGGGGCTCACTATCCCGCACTGGGACCAGCTGCTGATGATCGCGGCCAAAGCCTGCGACCTTTCCGGCCTCGGCTACGTCGGGGTGGACATCGTGCTCGACCGGGACCGCGGCCCGCTGGTGCTGGAACTCAACGCGCGGCCGGGACTGGCGATCCAGATGGCGAACGGCAACGGGCTGCTGCATCGCCTGCGGCAGGTGCAGGCGCTGGAAGCCGCAGGTCAACTGTCCGCCGACGCGGATGAGCGCATCGCGTTCGCGAAGGCCAACTTCCCGACCGCGTGAATGGCCCGCGGCCGGAGTAGCGCAGCGTTCAGCATTTGCGCCTAGACTCTCACCGAGCGCGCTGACGAAGCTGCACCGGCGCCCGAGTATTCCCCAGCCCGCGATCGAAAACCGATCGCAAGATGTCGGAGAAAGCGACTGTGATCAAGCAATCGGCAACCCATTCGTGGTGGTTGTGTTCCATCGCGTTCGCGATCTTTCTCTCGGGGTCGCTACCCGCACCGACCAGGGCGCAGGAATACGACGAGGAAGCCAAGAAGGGCGTGGAACCGGCCAGCGCCGTCGATTCGCGGCGGTCTTCGTGGGCGAAGAAGAAGCGCAAGACAACGGCAACGAAGGAAGTGGCGGCACCCGCGAAGTCGCAGTATCCCAATGCCACCCGCGCTGAGCCCAAGGGCAAGCTGAGCGAAGCGGGCCAGAAGGACATCAATCGTGCGTACGATCTGATCGGCGAGGAAAAGTACTCCGCGGCCGAGGCCATCCTGCGCGACGTTGCAGAGGGCAAGAAGGCGACGCCGTACGAGCGTGCGCTGGCATTGCAGGGGCTGTCGAGCGCGGCATGGGAGCAGGAACGCGGCGCCGAGGCGCTGGATTACGGAAAGCGTGCACTCGCCACCAACGCCCTGCCCAACGATGCGCATTTCAGCGGCATGTATCAACTGGCCCAGATGAATGTCGCAGAAGAGAAATACGACCAGGCCCTCGCGCTGATCGACCAGTGGTTGCGCGAGACGCGCGCGGAAAAAGCCGATGCGCACGCGCTGCGGGGCAATGCGCTGTACCGGCTCGAGCGCTTCCCGGAAGCGGCGACTTCGCTCAAGAGAGCGATCGAACTTTCGGACAAGCCGAACGATAGCTGGACGCAGATGCTGCTCGGAACCTATTACGAGCAGGAGAACTACGCGGAGGCCGCCAAGGTCGGCGAAGCGATGCTCGCGAAGAATCCCGACAACGAGAAGCTGATCGCCAATCTCGCCTCCGCTTACTCGGAGGGCGAACAAAACGAGAAGGCGCTCGCGCTGCTCGACGGCGCCTACAAGCGCGGTGTGCTGAAATCGCCGGAGCAGATCAAGCAGCTCTACCAGCTCTACAACTACCTGGAGAAACCCCAGGACGCAGCGCGCGTGATCAACGAGGGCATCGCCAAGGGAACCCTCAAGGAGGACCTGGAAACGACCAAGGCCCTGGCCTATGCCCACGTCACCGCCGAGCAGTTCGAGCCCGCTGCTGCGGCTTATGGCAAGGCCGCGCAGTTTGCGAAAGACGGGGAGATGGACTATCAGCGCGGCTATCTGCTGGTGCAGGAACTCGACAAGGTGGCGGAAGGCAAGGCCGCCCTCGCCACCGCGATCCAGCGTGGAGTGGCCAAGCCCGGTAACGCCTGGATCCTGATCGGCAACGCCGAACTCGAGCTCGGCAACAAGGCCGCCGCGGTGGCGGCCTACCAAAAGGCGCGCGGCTATCCCGAATCCAAGTCCATGGCGGAGACCTGGCTCAAAGGCAACAAGTAGTTGCGCTGCCGAGGGGGATTGCTCGGCAGGGTGAGCGTGGAGCGCAAAGCAAACGGAGCCGGTCCGTTAGCGTGCCGTGACAGTTGTGGGCGGCTGTATTCGGGACGCGCGCCGTTCTTGTTTTCGCGATGGCGTCTGGTGTACCGTCCGCCGTCCCGGTAGTGAACAGTTCTTGCCGAGCCGTGTCCGCACGCGGCCGGCGCTGATGAGTCGGTGTCTTCTGTGGTGTCGGATTCCATCTGGGTTTGCGCACGATGAGCAAGGTCATGGCAAAAGATCGCGACGGCATCAGTTGGCGAAAAGTCACCGCGTATGCGGTGGCAATCGCCATCCACGTCGGCATGTTCCTTTTCATGCTCGCCCCTCCGCAGGCCGGGCCCTCTGAAGTGAAGGAAGATGAAGCGGTCACCGACGTCGTGTTCCTCGAACCGCCGCCGCCGCCGCCGCCGCCGCCGCCACCACCGCCCGAGCCACCCAAGATCATCAAGCAGGTGATCAAGGAAGAGCGCCCGCTGCCGACGCCGCCGCCACCCGAACCCCAACCTGAAGTGATCGTCTTCGACGAACCACTGCCGATGGCCGAGCCTGCGCCGCCTCCAGCGCCGCCCGCGCCTCCAGCGCCCGCGATTCCAGACACCGGTGCGTCGGAAGATCCAAGTTACCGCCGCAACAACCCGATCAGCTACCCGCCGCAAGCTGCGCGCAAGCGGCTGGAAGGCAAGGTCATGCTGAAGGTCCTGGTTGGAATCGACGGTTCCGCCAAGTCGGTGGACATTCACCAGACCAGCCGCCACCGCGAGCTGGATCAGGCCGCGATGAAGGCCGTAAAGAGGTGGCGCTTCAATCCCGAGATTCGCAACGGCAAGCCTGTTGAAGGCTACGTACTGGTTCCAATCGATTTCAAGCTAACGGAAGGGTGACGTCATGCTGCAAGACCCCAATGCTCCAGCCGCAGTACCGACCGCCGGCACCGACAATGCCGCCGCCCTTCAACAGATGGGTTTCGACCATCTCATCCAGAATTTCGACTGGGTAGGCTGGACGGTATTCGTGCTGCTGGTGGTGATGTCGATCAGTTCGTGGTTCTACATCGTCATCAACGCGATCCGCAACGCGCGCATCTCCGGGCGCATGGACAAGGCCATCAGCACGTTCTGGCAGACGCCCAACGCTGCCGACGCCATTCGCTTCATGGAACAGCAGCCCAAGTGGGAACCGTTCTCGAAAATCGCACTCGATTGCGCATCGGCTGCGGCCCACCATCAGCGTCACGAAGGTTCGCGCCTGGTTGAAGCGCTCAACCGCTCCGAATTCATCGATCGCGCCCTGCGTCAGGCCGTGTCTCGCGAGAGCAACAAGCTCGAAAATGGTCTGACCCTGCTCGCCACGGTCGGTTCTTCAGCCCCCTTCGTCGGTCTGCTCGGTACGGTATGGGGCATCTACAAGGCCCTCATCCGCATCGGCGCAACAGGACAGGCGTCGATCGACGCGGTTGCCGGTCCAGTCGGCGAGGCGCTCATCATGACCGCCTTCGGTCTGTTCGTCGCCATTCCGGCGGTGCTCGCGTATAACTTCTTCGTGCGTGGCAACCGCAATATCAACGCCAAGTTCGACGAGTTCGCCAACGACCTGCACGACTTCTTCGCGACTGGTTCGCGTGTCGATACCGCGCCGCGTGCGGGCGTAGGCCCGAGCGCCCAGCCGGCGCGTGTGGTCTAGACCCGAAGCCCGAGCGGAGTACGACCATGGGTATGGGTGCAGGCGGGCACGAACCAGGCAGCGTGATGGCGGAGATCAACGTCACGCCGATGGTCGATGTGATGCTGGTGCTGTTGATCATCTTCATGATCACGGCACCACTCATGTCTCACAAGGTGCAGGTAGCTCTGCCCCAGGCACAGATGGAACCGAACAAGGAGCCGCCGAGCACCATCACCTTGACCATGAAGACCAACGGCGACGTGTTCTGGAACGACTCGCCAACGGTGCAGGAAAGCATCGACAATCAGCTGCGCATCGAGGCCAAGCGCACTCCCCAACCCGAAGTGCAGATTCGCGCCGACCGCGACACGCCCTACGGTGAGGTGGCGAAGCTCATGATCTCGGCCAAGAACGCCGGCATGAAGAAGGTCGGGTTCATCACCACGCCGCAGCGCGGCGGCTGACTCGGCGCATAACGCAAGGCGGACAGCATGGCATTTTCCAAGAACAAGGCTGCAGGACCCATGGCTGACATCAACGTCACGCCCATGGTGGACGTGATGCTGGTGCTGCTGATCATTTTCATGATCACCGCGCCCATCCTCGCGCACAAAGTCGACATCGATCTACCGCAGAAGACGCGCAATCCGATCACCCAGGAAGATCCGCCGCCACCGATCGAACTGCGCATCCTGGCCACCGGAGAGATGTTCTGGAACGGTCAGCCGCTGATCCGCGAAGCGCTCGAACCGCAATTGCGGCTCGAAGCGGCAAAGGACCCGCAATCTTTGCTGCAAGTCGATGCAGACAAGATGACTCCGTATCAGGCGGTAGCGGACGTGCTGGCCACCGCCAAGCGCGTCCAGATGAACAAGATCGGCTTCAAGAATCTATCCGGCTGACAGCAAGCCTCTTCGCGCCCACCGCGCCGTCGCTCATGCGGCGGCGTTTTTCTATGCGCCGGCGGCCACGGAATTGGCGATGATCGCCAGGTAGTTGCCTACAGTGGTGGCGAGTCCCGCATATAGCGATTCGGCGATGAGCGCGTGTCCGATCGACACCTCCATCACGCCGGGCACCCAATTGAGGAACAATGCCAGATTGCGTTGATCGAGGTCGTGGCCCGCATTGACGCCGAGTCCCGCAGCCTGGGCGGCGACCGCGGTGGTCCTGCAATCGCGCAGCGCGCCCTCCGGATTTCTGTTCGAGAAGGCGTGCGCATACGGCCCGGTGTAGATCTCCACCCGATCGA
>Ga0183260_10000060_pt1 | contig 72558 bp, 63 predicted proteins | sample AntDrymUQ4972206_2_FD_129768 | JGI IMG/M metagenome (GOLD analysis project Ga0183260, IMG submission 129768) | Polar desert sand microbial communities from Dry Valleys, Antarctica - metaG UQ497 (22.06) (version 2) (version 2) | ecosystem: Environmental > Terrestrial > Soil > Desert | place...
GACGCTGCGCGCCACCTTCTCGCGGAAGGAGAAGGGAGTCACCATGACGTCCGCCTCAGCTAAGTGCTCACCGAACATCGACCATGACCAGCACCCTTGCAGGCCGCACCCTCGTCATCACCGACGCGTCGCGCGGCATCGGCCTTGCGATTGCCGAGCGTGCCGCGCGCGACGGCGCCAACGTCGCGATCCTCGCCAAGTCCGACGTGGCCAATCCGAAACTGCCGGGAACCATCCACAGTGCCGCGGCTGCGGTTGAAGCCGCAGGCGGTCGCGCGCTCGCGATCCGCTGCGACATCCGTGAGGAAGACGAGGTGCGGGCGGCGGTCGCGCAAGTGCACGCGCACTTCGGCGCCATCGATATTCTGGTGAACAACGCGAGCGCGATCTGGTTGCGCGGCGCGCTAGATACGCCCATGAAGCGCTTCGATCTGATGCAGGGCGTCAACGCGCGCGGCACGTTCCTGTGCTCGCAGCTGTGCTTGCCGTACCTGCTCGAAGTCGCCGATCCACACATCCTGACCCTGGCGCCGCCGCCGTCGCTCGATCCGAAGTGGTGGGGACCTTACACCGGCTACACCTTGGCGAAGATGGGCATGAGCCTCGTGACGCTCGGCCTCGCTGAAGAGTTCAAGGATCGCCACATCTCGATCAACGCCCTGTGGCCACGCACGATCATCGCCACGGATGCGCTGAAAATGATCCCGGGCATTGACGTCGAGCGCTGCCGCAAGCCGAGCATCGTGGCCGATGCGGCGCATGCGGTGCTCACCGCGCGCACGGGCGCGCGCACCGGCCAGTTCCTGATCGACGAGGACGTGTTGCGCGCCGCGGGCATCACCGACTTCGAGCACTACGCCGTGATGCCCGGGCAACCGCTCCTTCCGGATCTTTTCCTCGAAGCATAACGTGTCGATTTTGTAGGAGCGGCGCAAGCCGCGATAGCAGATTGCGGCAAACCGTTTTGATCGCGGCTTGCGCCGCTCCTACATGGGCTTGGGTCGGCCTACGCGAGGGCTTGTTGCCAGTCTCCGATCAGGTCGTCGATGTGCTCGATGCCCACCGAGACCCGCAGAAGATCGTCGGGCGTCGTACTGCCCGCACTTTCGACCGAACGACGATGTTCGACCAGGCTTTCGACGCCGCCGAGGCTGGTGGCGTTGGTGAAGAGGCGCAACCGCGAGGCGATCCCCAGCGCCGCGTCGCGGCCACCACCACAGCGCACCGACAGCATGCCGCCGAAACCGCGCATCTGGCGCGCCGCGATTGCGTGTCCGGCGTGCGAGGCGAGTCCGGGGTAATTCACCTTCGCGATCGCGGGATGATTCTCGAGGAACGCTGCAAGCGCAGCCGCATTGCGGCAATGGAACTCCATGCGGGGGGCGAGCGAGCGGATGCCGCGCAACGTCAGCCAGGTGTTGAACGGCGCCGCGATGGCACCGCTGAGGTTGCGTCGCTGTCGAACGCGTTCGGCGAACTCGTCATTGCGCGCAAATACCAGGGCGCCGCCCAGCGCATCGCTGTGACCCGCGAGGTACTTGGTGGTCGAATGCATCGCCACGTCGGCGCCCAGTCCGAGCGGGTTCTGCAGCAACGGCGTCGCGAACGTGTTGTCGACCGCGACGAGCGCGCCGTGACGATGCGCCGCTTCGGCGATCACGGCGATATCGGTCACCACCAGCTGTGGATTCGACGGCGTCTCGCACCAGACTACTTGCGTCAGTGCATTGATTGTCGCGACGACATCCCGAGTCACCGCGAAATCGACTTCCCGTATCACGAAGCCGCGCTTCGCCAGCACCACGCGGCAATATCTGCGGACCCCGTGATACACATCCAGCGGCAGCACGATCTCGCCGGGTGCATCGAGCGTGTCCAGCAGGTTCACGGTGGCGGCCATTCCCGACGAGAAAACCAGCGCGACCGCCCCACCTTCCAGTGCTGTCAGCGCGGTTTCCAGCTGGCGCTGGTTGGGGTTGTCCTCGCGCACGTACTCGAGTCCGGCCGGCCCGCGCGTGCCGTCCGCCGCATGTTCGAAAGTGGTGCTGAGTGTGATCGAGGCCGCCACCGCGGCGCTGACGGCATCAATGGAAGCACCCGCGTGCACCGCCAGCGTCTGGGCCTTCATGCGCCACCCTCCTTTGCGACTTCGCGCAACGCCACGCGCGCCGCGTCGAGCGTCTGCGCGATGTCGGCCTCGGAATGCGTAGCCGACATGAATCCGGCCTCGAACGCCGAAGGCGCGAGGTACACGCCCTGGCGCAGCATGGCGGCGAAAAACGTGCGGAACGCCGCGACATCGCACGCCATCACTTGCGCGAACGTGGTGACCGGCTGCGCGCTGAAGAACACGCCGAACATTCCGGTCGCCACGTTGCAGTGGAGCGGCACGCCTGCCTCGATGGCGACGGCCGCGAGACCATCGCAGAGCAGTCGCGTTTTGCGGTGCAGGTCCGCATGGAAGCCAGGTTGCTGGATGAGGTGCAGGGAAGCCAGTCCCGCGGCCATCGCCACTGGATTGCCGCTCAAGGTGCCCGCCTGGTAGATCGGGCCGCTCGGCGCGATCTGCCGCATCAGGTCGCGACGGCCGCCGTACGCGCCCACCGGCATCCCGCCACCGATCACCTTGCCGAAGGTCGACAGGTCCGGACGCACGTCGTAGACCGCCTGCGCGCCGCCCAGCGCGACACGGAATCCGGTCATCACTTCGTCGAAGATCAGCAAGGCGCCGTGCGCATCGCACAGTGTGCGCAGATGCGCGAGGAATCCGGGCGCAGGCAACACCATGTTCATGTTGCCGGCGATCGGTTCCACGATGACGGCGGATACTTCGCTGCCGATCTCTTCGAACAGCCGAGTGGCGGCCTCGAGATCGTTGTAGGGAAGGGTCGAGGTGAGATCGGCAAGCGCCCTGGGCACTCCCGGCGAATCGGGCACGCCGAGCGTCAGCGCGCCGGAGCCCGCGCGCACCAGGAACGAGTCCGCGTGGCCGTGATAACAACCCTCGAACTTGACGATGCGCGCGCGGCCCGTGGCGCCGCGCGCGAGTCGGATCGCCGCCATCGTCGCCTCGGTGCCGGAGTTCACCATGCGCACCATCTCGACGCTCGGTACCAGTCGGGTGATCACTTCGGCCATCGTGACTTCGAGCGCGCACGGCGTGCCGAACGACAGGCCGCGTGTCGACGTCTCGATGACGGCCTTGACGATTTCCGGGTGCGCGTGTCCGACGATCGCAGGGCCCCATGAACCGACGTAGTCGATATAGCGATTGCCGTCGACGTCCCACAGGTAGGCGCCGTCGGCCCTTTCGGTGAAGAAGGGTTCGCCGCCGACGCTCTTGAAGGCGCGCACCGGTGAGTTCACGCCCCCGGGCATGAGCTCGAGTGCGCGGGTAAACAGTTCGGAGTTGCGGCTCATGCAATGGGTCCTTTGGGATCGAAGAGTGCGGACAGTCGCGCGGCCATTGCGCGCGGGTCGGGAGCATCGGCGACTGCCGACAACACCGCGATGAGGTCCGCGGCCGCCGCGATGATGAGGCCCGCATTGTCGATGTTGATGCCGCCGATCGCCACTCGCGGAACACCGAGGTCGCCCGCCTGGCGAAACAGTTCGAGTGGTGCGCGGGCCGCACCGGGCTTGGTGCCCGACGGGAATACCGAGCCGAACGCGACATAACTGGCACCGCCCGATGCGGCGCGGCGCGCCGCATCCATGCTCGCGTAACAGGAAGCGCCGATGATTGCATCCGGGCCAAGCATCGCGCGGGCTGCTGCAATGTCGCCATCGTCCTGGCCCAGATGCACTCCGGCAGCGCCCACCGCGGCCGCGAGTCGCACATCGTCATTGATGATGAGCGGCACTTGCGCACGCAAGCCCAACGCCTGGAGCGCGCTGGCCTGCGCATGGCGTGTGGTTCCGTCCACCGACTTGTTCCGGTACTGCAGCAGGCTCGCGCCGCCGGCGAGGGCCTGCTCGGCGAGAAGCAGCAAAGCCGCCGTGTCGGTGCGATCGGGCGTTACGAAATACAGTCCGCGCCGCCAGGGCGCCGCCGCTCTCATGGATAGGGTGCTTTTCGATTGGCCTTGACGGCTGCGAGAATAGCCGCCGCAGTCACCCCGGACCGGACATGAGCGCAGCGCAGGAAATCGTATCGGAAACGCCATGGCGCACGTGGATGTGCGTGGTGTGCGGTTTCATCTACGACGAGGCAAAGGGTCTGGTGGAAGAGGGCATCGCCCCGGGCACGCGCTGGGAAGACATCCCCGAGACCTGGACCTGCCCGGATTGCGGCGTCACCAAGTCGGACTTCGACATGTTGCCAGTGACGTAGCCGGGAGTTGCCGCTTTCGTAGGTCAGGTCGCGAGCGCGACCTGACGCGACTCGCCCCATCCCGTGTCAGGTCGGCAAAGCCGACCTGACCTACACGGTGACCGGAATCGCCGTTCGGTCGTGCCTCAGTGCACTGACACGCGCGAAACGCTTGCCTCGATCAGGGCCAGCCGCGCGGCGTCGCGGTCGTCGCTCGATTCCGGACGCGACGCCAGGTAAGCATCGAGATCGCGACGCGCCGCCGCGAAATGGCCAAGCTTGAGGTACATGAGTCCGCGGTCGCGGGTCTCGTGCGGCTGCGAATTGTCGAGGGCGATCAACCGGTCGGTGCAGCGGAGCGCGCGCGCCCAGTCTTCCTGTTCCGAATAGAGACCCTTGAGGTTGCGCAGCATGCGCGCAAGGATCGCGCGGTTGGTCGCAGGCGCGAGGAGATCGAGCAGCTCGCTGTCAGGAAGGTCCTGATCGCCGAGATGCGGCTTTGCGCGCTGCTTGAGCTCGTCGGCGTCGAGTGGCCGGCCGCGGTTGAACGGGTCGATCACCAGGATGCCGTCGTCGGTCGCGAGGCGCACCAGGAAGTGCCCGGGGAACGACACGCCCTCGAGCGGAATGCCGGCGCGCCGCGCCAGCTCGATGTGCACGACCGCAAGCGAGATCGGATTGCCGGTGCGTCGATCGAGCACGTCATTCAAGTAACTGTTGCGCGGATCGAGGTAATCGTCGTGGTTGCCAGTGAGGCCAAGCTCGCCGTAAACGAACTCGTTGAGCACACGTGTGGACTCGGTGACGTCGGAGATATTCGCGACCGCCGCCATGGCGCGACGACCCATGCGCGCCATGCGCCGGCGATAGCTTTCGATATTGAGGTCGGGATATTCGTCGCGCGCGATCAGCAGCGCGGCTTCCCACAGCGGCAGTTCCGAGTCTTCGAGTCGGGCAAGTTGTGGCCATTGCAGCGTTGTGTTGGGGCGTGTGGCCATTGTCTTCTCCGGGTACCGACGCAGCATGGGGGTGACAACGCAACGATCAAGCACGTTGCAGGCAATGGATCAGGGTTTGCGCGCCTCCTCTCTCAGGCTTCCGGGCAATTCGAGTCTGTCGCCTGGCTGCAGGTTCAGCGCAGCGGAGCGCCCTGCATTCAACTCCAGCACATACCGTGCCGGCGCCGGTCCGGGATAGCTGGGACAAGGATCCCCGCGGCAGGTCGGCACGTTGACCTGCGCGCCGAGGTAGCGGGCCGCGTCGTCGAAGAAGAGGATATCGAGCGGGATGCGGGTGTTCTTCATCCAGAACGCCTGCGGTTCAGCCGCCGCGTACACGAACAGCATTCCGGCGTCGGCGTCGAGCTCGTCGCGGAACATGAGGCCGCGTTGCTGCTCCTCGGGGCTGTCGACGATCTCGACGGTGAAGCGTTGGCCCTTGAGGGTCACCGTGTCGCCGTCGGCCCCGGCTCCCCGGCAGGCGAGAAGAATCAACGGCAGCAACCACACGACACTGCGCAACGTCATTCAAGGCTCCTTGGCGGCGCAGGCCGAGCTTAGCGTCAGCGCGAGCTCGAGCGAAAGCGGAAAAATGACGACTTTGGCTCGGTCCGGGCGTCCCGGGCGCTCCGAATATTGCCTCGCGGCTGATTCCTGAGATATAGTCCGCGGTCTTTCGCCCGACTATACCCGCCTTGCGCGGGCAGACCCCATGACCACCACGATCAGCGCCAAGCCCGAAACCGTGCAGCGCGATTGGTACCTGGTCGACGCCAGCAACAAGACGCTGGGTCGCCTCGCTACCGAACTCGCCATCCGCCTGCGCGGCAAGCACAAGCCCATCTACACCCCGCACGTCGACACTGGCGACTACATGGTCGTCATCAATGCCGACAAGATCGCGGTGACCGGCAACAAGCTCGCCGACAAGAAGTATCACCGGTTCACCGGCTACGTCGGTAACCTCAAGACTTTCTCGCTGCGCGACATGCTGGACCAGCATCCCGAGCGCGTGATCGAGATCGCCGTCAAGGGCATGTTGCCGAAGAACACGCTGGGTCGTGCGATGTTCCGCAAGCTCAAGGTATACAAGGGTTCCGAACATCCGCACTCCGCCCAGCAGCCGCAGGCGCTGGACATCAAGGCCTGAGGAAGCAACGCAAATGGCAACTGCAGCTACACAACAGAACTACGGCACCGGACGTCGCAAGTCGTCTGCAGCGCGCGTTTTCCTGCGCTCGGGCACCGGCAAGATCGTCGTGAACGGCCGCACGCTGGACGAATTCTTCGGCCGGCAGACCGCGCGCATGATCGTGCGCCAGCCGCTCGAGCTCACCCAGATGACCGACCGCTTCGACGTCAACGTGACGGTCGAGGGCGGTGGCACCACGGGACAGGCCGGCGCGATCCGCCTCGGCATCTCGCGTGCGCTGGTCGAGTACGACGAGAACCTCAAGCCCTCGCTGCGCAAAGCCGGGTTCATGACCCGCGACGCGCGCGAAGTCGAGCGCAAGAAGGTCGGCCTGCACAAAGCCCGCCGCGCTTCGCAGTTCTCCAAGCGCTAAATTTTTTCCCGCGTCGCCGGGTCAGAACGGCACGCGCGAGCCATGGATGGCGAGCCCGCGCAGCGAGCGCAATGCGATCGCTGCGTCGGAAACAAAGCCGGACTTGTTCCGGCTTTGTTTCGTCTGACTCGGGCAGGAGCCCGATGTCAGGCCAGACATTGGGAGATCGTCTAACGGTAGGACAACGGCCTCTGACGCCGTTTATCTAGGTTCGAATCCTAGTCTCCCAGCCAAATAAAGAGCCCCGCGAATGCGGGGTTTTTATTTGGCTGGGAGACGCTTTTGTAGAGCCGGACTATGTCCGGCTGCTGTTCGACGGTCGCGTCACGCAAAAGCAGCGGCGCATAGCACCGCTCTACAACAGCAGGCACGCAAAAGCAGCGGCGCATAGCACCGCTCTACAACAGCAGTGCGACCCCTGGGTCTGCGTACCCTTTGCTACGCGTCAGCGCGACAACGCGCTGTCGCGCTGACGAAGAGGGGCGAAGGCTGCACCGGAGACCTTTGACCACGTCATTGTGGCGTCGAGCGCGCGCGTCTTGCGTTCGCTGTTTCGGCGTCGAGATTCCCGGCAAAAGAAAGCCCCGCCAGGGCGGGGCTTTGTGTTGTCGCACGACCGAGGTGACCAACCACCGCCCCTGCAATACGCAGGGGCAGGTACGAACCTGTCAGAAGCGCAGGTCCGCGCGGACATACCAGAAGCGGCCGCCCGGGATGTCGTAGGTCGACGCGTCGTAGCCGTTGAGCGAGCACGACAGGCAGATCGGCGGATCCTTCTCGAAGGCGTTGTTGACGCCGGCGGTCAACTGCAGGCCACGCAGCACGTCGAGTTTCCAGCCCACCTGGAAGTCGTGATACGTGACGCTGCCGAGGCGATTGGTGCCCGCCGCCTGGTTGCTGCACACGGGGAAGCTCGAAACGCGTCCGCATCGTTCGACCAGGTCGCTGATATGACGCGCGTTGTAGGCGGCCGACCAGTCACCGAGACGCCAGTCCAGAACGATGGTCGACGTCCACTCCGGGATCGCGCTGTCGCCCACTTCGATCCCGACGCCATTCGGCTGGGCCTGGCCCGCCGCGCCGACGGCCTTGTAGTCGTCGACGATCGTGTTCTGCCAGGCGAACTTGAAGCGGCCGAAGTCGGTGTCCGGCAACGTCCATGTGACGTCGAAGTCCCAGCCATTGGTCTCGATCACACCGAGATTTGTCAGGCGATTGGCGAAGCCGTTGATGCCCCCCGTGGTTGCGCGGGTGATGCCATCGCAGAACTGCGGCGACAACGTGGCCACGCAGAGGTCTAGCTGCGTCTGCGCATCGATGGCCTGGATCGCGCCTTCGACTTCGTGGTCGTAATACGTGACCTCGATATCCAGTCGATCCGACCACGCGGCATTGGCGCCAAAGTTCGGACTCCAGACGAAGCCGGCGGTGAAGCTGTCCGCGCGCTCCGGCTCGAGCCCGGTATTGCCGCCGGTGGTGACGGAAATCTGCGAGTTGGGCTGAGCCGCGCCCACCGGCACGCCCAGGGCCCGGCAGTTTGCAGCATTGCCGGTCGGCGCCGAGCCATCGAGACCGATCAGGCACGGATCGTCGATCTGCAGGTCGGCACGCGCGGCGGAGCCGAACAGTTCACCGATGGAGGGAGCGCGGAAACCTTCGGCAACGGTTGCGCGCACCAGGAACTCGTCGACGACCTGCCATCGCAAGCCGAACTTCGGCGTGAATTCGCCGCCGAACGTCGAGTAATCGGAGTAGCGGCCGGCGAGGCTCAGGTCGAGCCGCTTCGCCAGCGCCACGTCGGCCAGCAACGGTACGTTGAACTCGACGTACACCTCGGTCACGTCGTACTCGCCCGATGTCGGCAGCGACGGCACGCCGTTGTAGCGTCCCGCAACCACCAGCGGATCCGGGTTGTATGAACCCTCCAGCCGGCGATGCTCGAAGCCGGTCGCCATGGCCAGCGGACCCGCGGGCAGGTCCCACACGTCGCCCGAGATGTTTCCCGAGAACAACGTGATCGAGTTGTCGCTGCGGTCGCGGATGATCGGCTGGATGAAGCCGAGCATCGCCGGTGTGATCGAGCCTGGTCCGCCGAAAATGTTGAGCGGGACGCAGGGCGCGACGCATCCCGAATCGGGTCCCAGCGCCTGATTGATGTTGAAGATGTCGTAACTGCCGAAGTTGGTCTGGTCCGCGTCGTTCTCGCTGAACATGACGTTGAGGTCCCAGAACCACGAGCTGTCGTTCCAGCCTGCGCTGCCCTCGAGGCCCGCCCCGAAGTAGAACGTATCGACTTCCTGCTCGAAGATGCGCGGACCGCCCTCGACCGGACGGCGCCCGATGAGGATGAGGTTGTTGGGGCCGAGATCGATGCCGAACGGATTGAATCGATTGAGGCGCGAGATCGTGATGTTGTCCGCGAGCGGATTGCCGGTGCCCGCATCGGGTCCGAGGAAGATCGGCTCCGGCGCGGCCTGGTTGGTCGATTCGCGCTTGTTGAACAGGGTCTTGGCGTACAGGGTCACGTTGTCGGTCAGCGGCAGACGGAACTGCCCGAACAGACCACTGCGTTCGCTGGGTGTCAGTAGCAGGTTGAATTGCGAGAAATTGAACCGGCTCGCGGTGCTGAAGCGAATGAAGTCCTGCGGGAAACGCGGCGACGGCGAGAATGTCGCGCCGTTGGGCGTGGTGATGTTGCAGAACGCCACCGGCGGCGTCGCGGGGTTGTCGTCGAGATCGACGAGCGGGCACGCCGAGTTCGCGACCGGGTTGATGAAGATGAAGCGGCCCTGCGGCGTGGCCGAGGAGCCGAACGTCAATCCGGTTCCGGGAACGGGGAAACTCGACTGCGCGCGGTCGCGCGAGAAAATCCGGTCCTGTTCGACGTAGCTTGCGCCGACGAACCAGCTCAAGCCGTCCCCGTCGCTGCCGCCCCAGGCAATGTCGCCGCCCTTGGTGGCGCCGTCGCCTTCGCTGTATTCGCCGTAGTGGGCCGAGATCTGGGCACCTTCGAAATCGCGGCGCGTGATGATGTTGACCACGCCCGCGATGGCATCCGAGCCATAGATCGACGACGCGCCGTCCTCGAGGACCTCGATGCGCTCGACCAGCGCGAGCGGGATCGTGTTGAGGTCGGTCGCGGCGCCCACGCCGGAGGCCGAAGCCTCGTTGACCCAGCGAATGCCGTCGACCAGCACCAGCACACGCTTGGGCCCGAGGTGACGCAGGTCGACCTGTGAGGATCCCGCACCGACGCCGTCGCCGTTCGGCGAGAAGCCGAAGTTGCCCGAGGAGTTGAATTTGGTGTTGAGCGCCGATCCAGAGCCCGTGAGCTCCTGCACGATGTCGCCGACCGAGGTCAGGCCGGTGCGATCGATGTCTTCGCGGGTCAGGACCTGGACGGGTACCTGGTTTTCCAGCTCGGCTTTCTTGATGCGCGTGCCTGTGACCTCGATGCGCTCGAGCGTGGTCGTGTTTTCGTCCTGCGCAACGGCCCACGGGGCCGACAGGGCCAGCACCAGCGCCAGTGCCAGCTGTCGGCGCGGCAACGCAATCGACTTCGCGGAATTAGTCATCGGAAACCCCCTCGATCGGATGAGATGAAACGGCGACGCCTGCCGGCAGCAGGCAAGCGTAAATAATTCGTGAATAAATCGTGACACGCGCGAGACGATTTGAACAGTCGTCCGGCTCGAAACCTGTCGCCCCGCGCCGTTTCGGGTTCCGGCGTGCAGATCGCCCGGTGGCGGGCTAATCTGGCGGCGAAACCACGCCACGGGGAACGGCATGTCCGCGCGCACCGCCACCAACAAGGAGCTGACGGGTTTCTATCCCATGGACAGCCTGCGCCCCGAACACCTCGAGCAGGTAGCCGAATATACGGTCGTCGAGGACTTTCCGCTTGAGCACATCCTGTTCAGGGTCGGAGATGAGGACTCGCTCACCTACTACGTGTTGCAGGGAAAGGTGCGGGGCGAGTATCCGGACGGTCGCCGCCGTGACTACGAGGGCGGCTCGCTCTCATCCCGGTACGCGATCGGTGACCTGCAGCCGCGCAAGTTCACGGCGTTCGTCGACTCGAAGCAAGCCACCATCATCAGCGTCGACCGGCGCTTCCTCGAACGCGTGCTCGCGTGGGACCAGCTGACGCGCAACGAGAGCTTCCGCAACGACGACGACAGCATCGACAACAACCGCTGGGCGTTCCGGCTGCTGCAGAACAAGGCGCTGCACAAGATGCCCACGGGCAACATCGAGCGCATGTTCCAGCGGTTCGAGCCGGTGCGTGCGCACGCGGGCCAGGAACTTGTGCGCGAAGGCGAGGACGCGGATTTCTTCTACGTGGTCACCGAAGGCGAGTGCCTGGTGAGCAAGCGCCAGCCCGACGGCAGCGAACAATCGCTCGCAACGCTTACCACCGGCGACATGTTCGGCGAGGACGCGATGCTGACCAACGCGCGGCGCAACGCCAGCGTGACCATGGCGAGCGACGGCAAGTTGATGAGACTTTCCGCGCGCGATTTCGCCGAAGTGTTGAAGCCGCCGTCGGTCGACTGGCTGACGCCCGGCAAGGCGTCGATCCTGGTGCGCCAGGGCGCGCAGGTCATCGACGTGCGCCTGCCGCACGAGTTCGAGGAACGCGCGATCAAGGGTGCAGTCAACATTCCCCTGTTTGCGTTGCGACAGGAAGCCGCGGCGCGACTGGACACCTCGCGCAAGGTCATCGTGTACTGCAATACCGGCGAACGAAGCGGCGCTGCCGCATTTCTCCTCAGGCGCGTCGGCTTCGAGGTGTATGCGCTGCAGGGTGGGATCTCGGGCATGCTCAAGCAGATGGACAAGCAGAACCCCGCGCCGCCTGGCTGACAACGCGTCCGGATAGCGCTTCTTGTAAGAGCACGCCAGTCGCGACAGGAATACGCAAGTGCTGTCGCGACTGGCGTCGCTCCTGCATTTCCCAGATCTCCTTTCCGCCTTCGATCAGCCCCTGTCGAGCGAGAACTCGATCGGGACGCGGACGCGCGCTGCGATGGGCTTGCCGTCGCGCAGGGCGGGCTGGAACGTCCAGGCGCGCAGGACGTGTTCGCGCGCCGAGCGATCGAGCGCGCGATGACCGCTGCCTCGAATCACCTTGACGTTGGTCGCCGCGCCGCTGGCGTTGACCCACACTTCGAGCAGTACGGTGCCCTGCTCGCGATCGCGGATCGACGCGATCGGGTAGGGCGGCGAAGATGGATTCGGCAATGCGACCCCGGCATCCCGGTCTGCGACGATGCCCGTGGCCGGCAAGCCGAGGTCCACACCGGACAGGTCGAGCAGTGTGGTCGCAAACTCGATGGGAACAGAAGACTCCACAGGGATCGCAATGGACTCCGGCCGGTCCACGACGACGTTTTCGACGGGCGGCAACTTCACGGGCTGGGGAATCGCCGCGGAGTTGCGCGTAGGCGCGATGGGGATCTCCGGGACTACCGGCAGTTCTTCAGGCAGGAACATTTCGATGATGTGCCGTTCCGGCGTAGGCACCGCCGTCGGCTCCCAGGTGGGTTGCATCATCGCGAGCGCACTGAGGGCCGCGAAGTTGATGGCGATCGCCATCCCGAGGGCGAAGGAACGGTTCCAGTCGAGGGGCAGTTTTTGGGTTCCCATCATCGCAGCCGTCATCGCACGACTCCTTGAACGAGTGGGTCGCGCAACCCGGCGGGATGCCGCGTTGCGGCCAGCTCCATGTCGCGCCGAATCGACGACTTTCGCAACGGGTTGCGGACCAACGGCGCCACGTTCACGGGGAACGGCCGACGTCGGGATGCGGGGTTATGTGGTTACCCGCGACCGACGATGACCTCGTCGGCGCCGCGTTGCGCAAAGAGACCCACGCAGACCACGCCCGCCCACTGGTTGAGCTCCGTTTCGAGCGCGACGGGGTCCGTGATGCGCCAGCCGTGCACGTCTAGGATGGCGTTGCCGTTGTCGGTGGTGAAGCCTTCGCGCCACACCGGCTGTCCGCCCTTCCGGACGATCGCGCGCGCCACGAGGCTGCGCGCCATCGGGATGACTTCGATCGGCACCGGGAAGCGCCCCAGAACATCGACCTGTTTCGCCGCATCGATGATGCAGATGAAGCGTCGGCTCGCGGCCGCGACGATCTTCTCGCGGGTCAACGCGCCGCCGCCGCCCTTGATCAGGCGTCGATGCGGATCGCATTCGTCGGCGCCGTCGACATAAAGATCGAGCGCGTCGCAATGGTTGAGGTCGCTGACCTCGAAACCCAGTGCGCGCAACTGCCTGGTGCTGCGGTCGGAACTCGACACCACGCCGGCGATGTCGTCGCGCAGTCGCCCCAGTGCTTCGATGAAGAAGGCGACGGTCGAGCCGGTGCCGATGCCCAGCCACATGCCAGGTTGCACGGACTCGAGCGCGCGCGCCGCCGCATCGCGCTTCGCGACGTCCTGCGAACCGGAATCGCTCACGGTGATTTCTCCATTGCGAGGATGATGCGCCAGAACGCGCTCGCGACAGGCTGCACCGACAAACGGCTACCGCGTGCCAGCATCGGCATGCCCTCGAGTTCCGGTTTGGCCTTGAGCTCCGTCAAGGGAATCAGGCGCTTGAGCTTGCGCTCGAACTCGACGTCGACCATCCACCAGCGCGGCGCGTCCACCGCCGACCTGGGGTCGAAGTACTTGCTGGCGCGCTTGAACTGCGTGGGGTCCGGATAGGGTTGCCCGGCGACACGCGCGATTCCGGCGATCCCGGGTTCCGCGCAGTTCGAGTGATAGACGAACACTTTGTCACCGTCGCGCATGCCGTCGCGCATGAAGTTGCGCGCCTGGTAATTGCGGACACCCGTCCATGGTTCGCGCTTGCGCTTCGCGAGGTGATCGATCGAGAAGTCCTCCGGCTCGGTCTTCATCAGCCAATAGTTCACCGTACTGCTCCGATCGTGCGCAAAGGCACGCACGCTACCGAAGCATCGCGCTTCACGAGACTTTCTCGAACCTTTGTTATCGCGTCCAGGCCTGGCTTCTCCGACTCACACATTCGATCGCCTCACGTTCTGTCACGACCCAGTCGAGATCGACATCCCACGCGGCGACCTCGATTGAGTCGACTTCCTGGCACGCAAAGGCGATCCCGATGAGCAGCGGCGGAGGTGACGTCGCCTGTCGAAACGCGAAGGTGCGATCGTAGTAGCCGCCGCCGGTGCCCAGGCGGTGGCCCTGGCGGTCAAAAGCGACCACAGGGAGGAGCACCACATCCAGCGAGGATCCTTCGAGCAATTCCGTAGCTATTGGCTCCGGAATTCCGAAGCGGTTCGCTTCCACCGCTTCGCCAACGTGCCACGGCGAAAAGGCGAGCTTGCCGCGCTTGCCGGTCGGGACTGTCGGAAGCAGGAAGGTACGCGCCTCGTCGCGATCGAGCGCGGCGACCACGGAGGAGAGGGGCAGTTCTCCGCCAATCGCCCAGTAACCCGCGACGCGCCGGGCAGCGACATATCCCGGAATGTCGTCGAGATGCTCCGCCACTGCACGGGCAGCGGCGAATCGCGCCGCCCCGTCGAGCTCATTGCGCCTCTTGCGCAGTTCCGCACGCAGTTGGCCTCGTGCCTCAAACACAGTCAGGTCTTGCCGCTGAACAGCTGCCCGCCGGGCTGCAGAAATGAAGCGGCACTGCCGCCATGCCGATGTCCGTGAAACGACCTTGATCCGAACGGATCAGGTGGGAGGGCTCGCGAAGCTCTGGGCTTTCCGCTCGTGACGGACTTGCACACCTGCTTCGATATCGCCGACCCGGTACCACTATTTAGGGTCAAGGCAAATGCAACGCGGACTGTCGAACACGGCAGACGAGTGCCTGCCGTCATTGTATGAAGTGTGCGAGTGCACCATCAAGCTTTCGTTGCAGGCTGGCGACGTTCTCGCTCAGGCTGCCGTCAGACAGGCGCGCGTTCGCGGTCAGTTCGAGGAACTCGTGCGCAAGCGTCAACGCGGCCATGACCGCGACGCGCTCGGTGTTGGAACCACGCGACTGCGCGCGCAGCGCGCGCATCCGCCCGTCGAGCAGCGTGGCCGCCGCGAGCAGCGGCGCCTTTTCGCTGGGCTCGCACGCGACCAGATAGTCGCGATCGAGAATGCTGACATTGACCGGTTGCGAGCCGGCGGCCGGTCCCTGCGCGCTCATCCGTTCTGCTCCAGCGATTTGAGGCGATTGATCATGGCTTCCACCCGCGAGCGGGTTTGCTCGTTGCGCGCGATGAGTCCTGCGCGTTCGGTGATGAGCGATTCCTGGTTTGCGCGCAACCCGCGGTTCTCGTCAAGCAGACGTAATGCGAGTGCGGTGAGCTGGTCGACCTTGCGGCCGATTTCCTGAAGCTCGCGCGCTGTGGGAACCGATTCGCTCATGCGCGGCAAGGTAGGGGATGGGTTCGCCCCGGTCAATGTCGCCCGATCCGGGCGACCTGCCGTCGCGCCCGGTGCTCTTGTAGAGCGCAGCTTGCTCCGCTGCGGTTCGGGCTAGCCGCTCGGTTGGTCCTGCAGCCGGGCAAGCTCGGCTCCACACAAGCGGGCCATGCGATCAGCGTCCTACGCGATGTCCAGGGTCATGCGATTCCGACGCAGGAACGCGAGGCAGTCGTCCGCCTCGAGCGGATGACTGACCAGGAAGCCCTGTGCTTCGTCGCAACCCTTCTCGCGCAGGTAATCCATCTGTTCCTGGGTTTCGACGCCCTCTGCGATCACGGTGAGGCCCAGCGTGTGAGCCATGATGATGATGGTGTCGGTGATCACCCGATCATCGGCATCGCTGTCGATGTCGCCCACGAAGGTCCTGTCGATTTTCACCGAGTCGATCGGCAGGCGCTTGAGGTAGGCGAGTGAGGAATAGCCTGTGCCGAAATCGTCCACCGCGATCCGCACGCCGAGCGCCTTGATCTGGGTGAGCGCTTCGATCGCGTGGTCCGGATTGGCCATGAGGATGCTCTCTGTCAACTCGAGCTCCAGTCGGTGACCCTTGACCTGCACGCCGTGCAGCGCCGCCATGAGCCGCGTGATGAGGTCGCCGCGGAACAACTGCAGCATCGAAATGTTCACCGCCATGCTCGGCACGTTGACGCCTTCGTCCGACCACGCCTGCAGCTGACGCACGGCCTCACGCAGCACCCAGTCGCCGATCGCCACGATGAGTCCGGTCTCTTCCGCCAGCGGAATGAAGATCGCCGGGCCGACTTCGCCCAGTGCATCGCTGCGCCAGCGCAACAAGGCTTCGACGCCCGTGATGCGGCCATCGTCGAGCGACATGCGCGGCTGGTAGACCAGACGCAGTTCGTTGTTGTCCAGCGCCTTCTGCAGGCGCCCCGACAGCTCGCCGCGCAGCTTGTTGCGCGCTTCCATCGCGTCGCTGTAGACGAGATACGTGTTGCGGCCGCGTTCCTTGGCCTGGTACATCGCGGCGTCGGCGAACTTGAGAAGGTCGGTCGGAACCAGGCCGTGTTCCGGGGACACGCTGATGCCGATCGACGGCGAGATCACGAACTCCGTGCGTCCGTCCACTACCAGCGCCTTGGAGAAGGCGTCCAGCACACGCTGCGCGCAGACTTCCGCTTCGCTGATGTCGCTGAGACCCTCCAGCACCACTGTGAATTCGTCGCCGCCGAGCCGCGCCACGGTGGCGGACTCAGGCACTGTGGCGCGCAGGCGCGCACCGACCGCCTTGAGCAGCCGGTCGCCCGCGTTGTGGCCGAGCGAATCGTTGATGTACTTGAATCGGTCGAGATCCAGGAACAGCACCGCCACCCGCTGCCCGTTGCGCCGCGCACGGATCAGGGCATGGGCCAGCCGCTCGCCCAGCAGCGCCCGATTCGGGAGGCCCGTGAGGCCGTCGTAGTTCGCGAGGTAGCGCAACTCCTGCTCGACCCGCTTGCGTTCGGTGATGTCGGTGAGGACGCCGACGAAGTGCGTGCGTTGACCGGACGCGTCGCGTACTTCGCTGATGTCGAGCGCGCACAGCAACTCCTCGCCGCTCTCGCAGCGCTGCCAAAGCTCGCCACTCCAGCGGCCATGCTCCACCGCTGCGGCTCGGACGGTCTCGTAGAACTGTTCGTCGTGTTGCTCGGCATTGAGGATCGCCGCGTCCTGGCCGAGAATGGTTTCCTCGTCGTAGCCGAGCATCCGCGTGAAGGCAGGGTTGATCGACACGAAGCGGAATTCGAGATCGGTGACGGTCACCGCCTCGCTCATGCTGCGGATGACCTGTTGTGCGATCAGCCGTTCGCGTTGCGCCTGACGGATCGCGGTGACATCGCGCGCCGTGCCCGCAATTCGCGCCGCCTTGCCGTCGGCATCGCGCTCGACGACCTTGCCCCGCGACAGCACCCAGACCCAGTCGCCTTCGGCATTGCGGATGCGGTGCTGGGATTCGTAATGATCGGTGGCACCGCTTGCGAGGGCGTCGATGCGCGCCTCGACAGCGGCGCGGTCGTGCGGATGCACCGCGTTGCGACGCCACTCCTCCGCGCTAATGGATTGTTCGGAGGGCATGCCCAGCAGAGAATCGGCACCGATGCGATGCAGTCGCTGGTCGCGCAGATCGTAGTCCCAGAATTCGTCGCCCGACCCCCAGATTGCGACCTGGAGACGCTTGTCGCGTTCGCGCAGGGCGACGTGATACTCGCGGCGGCGCAGGCGACGTCGGTGCGCATACCAGAACAGCAGGCCGGCCACTGCAAGGATGGCCGCGGCATAGGCCAGCTGCATCGGCAGGGAAACCCACCAGGGCGGCACGATGCGCAGCGGCAGATCAAGCGTTCGCCCGCTCCAGCGACCATCGCGATTGGTGGCAGCAACGCGGAGTGTGTAGAGACCTGCATCGAGGTTGGTGTACGCAATCTCGTTGCGCGTGCCGTTGTCGATCCAGTCCTGGTCAAAGCCGTCGAGTCGATAGCGGAACCGGGTGCGGCCCCCGGCTCCGTAGTCAGGCGCCGCGAATTCGAAGGCAAACCAGCGATGTTTCTGCTGCAATTCCAGCGACTTGAGCTGGCCGGGTTGCTGCACGACATGGCGCGCGGGTCCGCCGCGATAGCCGGTGAGAACCACCTGCGGCTCGAATCGACTGTCCGAAATGCGACGCGGGTCGAACAGGTTGAAACCTTGGACGCCGCCGAATGCCAGTTCGCCACTCGCCAGGGCCGCCGAGGCGCCCGCGTTGAATTCGAGCGCCTGCAACCCATCCGCGGGAACGAAGTTGCGGAATTTGCCGGCCTCCACGTCGACACGGCTGATGCCGCGATTGGTCGAAACCCAAAGTCGCCCGGCTTGATCCTCCTCGATCGCGTAAATGGTTGCGTCGGGCAGCCCGTGCCGGGTCGAGAAGCGCTGGAAACGAAAGCGGTTTCCATCGACGCTCACCAATCGGTGCAGGCCCGAATGCGTCCCCACCCAGATCGTCCCGACGCGCGTCTCGAAAATCTCGCGCACCAGGTTGCCGCCGAGACCGTCGCGAGTCCCGTCCGCTCGGGCCACGCGCTGCATCCTGCCCGATCGCGTGTCGAGCACGTTGAGTCCATCGAAGGTTCCGATCCATAAACGTCCCTTGCGATCGCGCGTCAGCGCGAGGATCGCATCGGACCACAACGAGTCCGCACGATCCGCGCGGCTTCGATACTCAACCCACGGTCCTCCGTCCGCGGGAACACGCACCAGTCCACTCTCGAAGGTACCGATCCAGAGATCGCCGTCAGGGTCGCGCGTCATGGCGCGCACTACGTGCGATCGAAGCGCATTGGGCGCGACGGAATCCATGGGCAGCCGCGTTGCCTGGCGTGCGGCTGGATCCAGGTCGAATACCCCGAGATTGCTGGCGATCCACCAACGCGAACCGGTCCCCGGGATCACCGCGAAAACCCGCAGCACGACCGGCTTGTCGCCCATGCCGAGCGCGGCCGTCAGCACCGACGTGAAATCCTCGAACATTCCGTTGCGGCGGTCGTAGCGCTTGAGTCCCGCGCCTTCGGTGCCGACCCACAGAGTCGAAGGGCTCGCCTGCGCCAGCACCCGGATGTTGTTGGTCTGGATGATGCGGCTGCGATCCTGGTCGTCCACGACGTAGGCGAATTTCGCTCCGGCCGGATCGACCAGCGAGACGCCGCGTGTGTCGCCGCCTACCCACAGCATGCCCGCGCTGTCCATCATGAGCGGCCGGACGAAATTTTCCGGCACGCTGCCGACGAGCGAAGGGTCGTGCAGCAGTAGCTTGAACGAGTGCGTGGCGGGATCGAGCACTGCCACGCCCCGTCCGTAGATCGTCATCCACAACCGGCCCGCTCCATCCGCGCGCAGGGCGCGAATGTCGGTGCGCCCCGGGCTTGCCGGATCGTCGCGAAGTTTCCAGGCGAGCGTCGCCACGCCATCGGCGCCGATTCGCCAGAGACCGTCCGCCGCGCCCACCCAAAGTACGCCTTCTCCCGCCTTCAGCAGGCAGTTGACCCTGCCAGGCAGCTGTTCCCGCGCCCATGGGATGGCGCGAAGCGGCATCGGCTGCACGCGGAAGACACCCCGGTCGGTGGCGATCCACACGCCACCGCCGCCGTCGTCGACGAGTTGATGGACGGGCAGTGGCGCGGCCGTCACCAAATCGAGTCTCATGCGTGGCTTGCGGACGCCATTCAGATCGACCCGATCAAGACCGTTGGCCGCGCCGATCAGCAAACCCAATTGGGGATGGGACAGCAGGGCTCCAACCGCGCCGCGCGCCGTCGGACTGCCATCGGCATCGACCAACGGCTTGAACTGGCGAGCCTGACGGTCGTAGTGCACCACGTGGCCGCTGTTGGCTCCCGCCCACAAGCGCTGCCGATGGTCTTCCGTCAACGCGGTCACGAGACTGTCCGGGAGGCTCCCTGGCACGTCGGGATCGTGCTGTATCAACTCGAAGCGATAGCCGTCGTATCGGTGCAGGCCACCCTGAGTGCCAATCCAGATCAGGCCGTCCCGATCCTGCAGCAGCGCATTGACGGAATTCTGGGCGAGGTCGTAGTCGCCGGTGATGCGACGGAAATAATAGACACGTTCGGTGGCCCAGCCAGGGACCGAACTCAGCGCGGAGGCAGCGGTGAGCAAGAACAGGGCGAAGCCGCGAACAAGCGGGCGCGCACGCTCAGGCTGCCGATGGCGGCTCGATCTTTCCAGCATCGGCCAAGCATAGCGGCGCCGTACCCGGGGCGGCCGGCAACAGGCCGGCCTCTCCGGCTAGAATTTGCCGTTCCCGATGGTGGTGAAGATGCTCCAGGGTTCGAGAACTGCGTGCGTACCGATGCACCCGCGTGAGTGCGTGACGAGCGCGAGCCGGTGATCGCCGCCGGCGAATTCGCACGGCGCCGGGCGCAGCTCATGCGAGTGGCCGGCGACGACAGCATCCTGATCGTGCCGGCTGCGCCCGAGCGCATCCGCAGCAACGACTCGCACTACCCTTATCGGCAGGACAGCGATTTCCACTATCTGAGTGGATTTCCCGAGCCGCAGGCGGTGATTGCCCTGGTTCCGGGCCGGGCGGCGGGCGCGGCCATCTTGTTCTGCCGGGAGCGCGATCCGGAACGCGAGAGATGGGATGGTCCTCGTGCGGGTCCCGACGGCGCAACGCGTGAGCACGGCTTCGACGACGCGTTCCCGATCGACGACATCGACGACATCCTGCCGGGGCTGATCGAGGGTCGGCAACGCGTGCATTACCCGCTCGGCCGCGATCCCGAATTCGATCAGCGGCTGCTGGGGTGGATCAACCGCGTGCGCGCCGACATCAAGCGGGGTGCGCAACCCCCGCATGAACTCGCTGAGTTGGGTCACCTTCTGCACGAGATGCGCCTGTTCAAGTCGCGCGCCGAACTGGTGTTGATGCGCAAGGCGGCGCGCATCAGTGCCGCGGCGCATGTCCGCGCGGCGCGCATGGCACGCAGTGGCGAGTCGGAAACCACCGTCGCGGCAGCCATCCTGCACGAGTTCCATCGCGCTGGCGCAGTGGCGGCGTACGAACCCATCGTCGGCAGTGGCGCCAACGCCTGCGTGCTGCACTACCGCGCGAACCGCGCGCCGCTGCGCGAGGGCGATCTGCTGCTGGTCGACGCAGGTGCCGAGCTCGAGGGTTACGCGAGCGACATCACGCGCACATGGCCGATCGGAGGCCGGTATTCCCACGAGCAGCGTGCCTTGTATGAAGTGGTCCTCGCAGCGCAGGCGGCCGCGATCGGGCATGTGAGGCCCGGGGCCGCCTGGGACGATCCGCACAACGCAGCGGTGAATGTGCTCACGCAGGGCCTGCTGGACCTCAAGCTGCTGCGCGGCGATCTGGCCGGCAATATCGAGCGGGGAGACTATCGAAAGTTCTATATGCACAAGACCGGGCATTGGCTCGGGCTCGACGTGCACGATGTCGGCGACTACCGCATCGAAGGCCAGTTCCGGCAGCTCGAACCGGGAATGGTGCTGACGATCGAACCAGGCCTCTACATCGCTCCGGACGCGAGCGGCGTCGACGCGCGCTGGCGCGGGCTGGGCATACGCATCGAGGACGACGTCGCCGTGACGCGCAAGGAACCCGACGTCCTCAGTCGCGAAGCGCCGAAGGAGATCGCCGAAATCGAGCGCTTGCTGGCCGCATGAAAGAGTAACCCCTCTCCCAGCGGTTTTGAGCCCCTCTCCCTTCGGGAGAGGGGTTGGGGAGAGGGTCCGATCTTGCGCGGCGGCCAATTCCTTCGACGTAGCATCCGCCACTTTCGCTTCGTCGCACCCTCAACCTCGATCCGCACCCCGGCCTTCGCGCATAGCGCTCAGGCGTTCATCGTCGCGCGGACCAGTGGTCCGCAAGCGCTCCTCTTCACCCCGGAGGGAGAGGGAAGAAAAGCGCCACGCCGCGGTTTGAGGGAAGAAGCGCATCACTCCGCTGTTAAACCGCTCAAAGGGGTAGGGCTGCGAACGCGTCGCGCGTCAGGTTCTCGGGTTCGCCTTGGGTCACGACCACATCGTCCTCGATGCGGATGCCACCGAAATGCAGGAAGCGCTGCACCCGCTCGAAGTCCACGTCGCGCGCGGCCGGCTTCGTGCGCAGCTCGTCCAGCAACATCGGGATGAAATAAATTCCCGGTTCGATCGTGGTGACCATGCCAGGGGCAAGCGTGCGCGTGAGACGCAGGTAAGGGTGACCCGTCGGACGCGCGATCTCGGCGCCCGATTCGTCGCGGGCAAGTCCGGCGACTTCGTGCACCTGCAGGCCGATGCCGTGGCCGAGGCCGTGCGGGAAGAACACCGAACTGATGCCGTTCGCGACAGCCGCCTCGGCGCTGCAGCGAACGAACTGCTGCTCTACCAGCACGCCAGCCAGGGCATCGTGCGCTTCGATGTGCAACACCGCGTAGTCCTTGCCCGCGCGGACGCGCGAGCACAACATGCGCTGAACCTTGTCGACAGCCGCGATCAAGGACTGGAACTCCGTCGCATGCGCCGCGGCGTGGGTGCGCGTGATGTCGCACGCGTAGCCATGGAAGTTCGCGCCCGCATCGATCAGCAGGCTGTCGCTGTGTGCCGGTGCGTTGCGATGCAGTTCCATGTAGTGCAGAACCGCGCCGTGCTCGTTGAGGGCGATGATGTTGCCGTAGGGAAGCTCGTTCTCCCCCTGGCCCGCAGCCGCGCAATAGGCGAGATGGATGCCGAATTCGGATTCTCCGCGCTCGAATGCGTGCTGTGCCGCCACATGCGCGCGCGCGCCGATCTTGCTTGCGACGCGCATCATCGCGATCTCGTACGGGGTCTTGAACGCCCGGTGATAGTGCAGGTAATCGAGCACCACCCGGGGATTGTTCGGCACCATGTCCCCGATGCCGGCGTTGGACTCGCCGATGATGGCGCAGCGTGTCGGTTCGGCCGGCAGATGCTGTCGCGCCTCCTCCGGCGTGCGCACGATGACGACATCGAAGTGCTCGACCCAGTATCCCGCCGGGGACTCCGGCACCACATGCCAGTAATCGTGCGGCTGGTGGTAGACAAGACGTGGACGCTCGCCGGGCGTATGGACGAGCCAGCTCATGGGAACCCGCGTCAAGGGCACCCACGCCTTGAAGTGCGGGTTGATCCGGAACGGATCATCTTGGTCGTCGAGGAAAGCCGGGTGTGGCCGTCCGGCCGCCACGACCAGACGATCGAAGCCGCCGGCCTCGAGCGCACGCGTGGATCGCGCGGCGACTTCCGTCAGATGCGCCGCGTACAGGGACGGCAATTGATGTTCAGGCACGCGCTGATCCTCCCGACCGATGCGCGATTGTGCCGTACGCCCGGTCGATGCGCAGCGAAGGCCTATTCGCCGACGAACGCGACAAGGCGCTCGCGATCAGCAGGTGCGATGTCGATGATGCGGAATCCCGCCCAGTATTCGCCGCCCCCCGGGCCGCGTCGCATCGGCTCTGTCCACTGCTCGTGGATGCCCACTTCGATCGGCTCGTGGCCGAACCCATCGGGAATGCGGAACTGCACCTGGTACAACGTGTCCGACTGCACGGCGCGATTGAGAATGAGCAACACGCCGTCGTGCGAGAGGTTGCCCACCACGCCCATGACTTCGCCGGTCATGCTATCGGTGACCGTGAGTCGATCCCCGACCGGTTTGCGCGTGGCGCGGCGTCGTTCGCTCATGGCGTGGTCGCCGCGGCGTGCTCAGGCTGCTTGACGAAGCCGGTGGGGGACTTGAGACTCACGACGAGCGCACTCCAGCGCCGCTCGAGGAGCGATTGCGACTGCGCCTCGATGACGCTCACGGTGCCGCGCGTGAGTTCGCGTGCCAACTGGTCGAGCGTGCGTTCCTCGGTGCGGGCGCCGCGTTGATTGACGAGGAGGCAGTTGCCGCTCAGCTCCGAGTACCACGCCAGCTTGCGCCGGACGGTCTGTCCCTGTTGGCTGCCCTTGAACTCGAACCACGTTCCAAAAGGCAACGCCAGCAAGTCGTGCCTAGCCTTCTTCTCTGCATCGGTCAGCGGGGCCGTGTGAGTCTCCGGGTCGTTCGCGGCGCCAGTGCTTGCTAACAGCGCGGGCGCAAGCCCGGCGCTGGTGGCGGCCGAATCCACGCCCAGGCGCGATCGCGCCTTGAGCCGGATCGTGAGTTCCGTGAGTGAGGTCGTTTCCCTGTCTTCTGGCTGCGCGTCCTTGAACAGGCGCGACGTAAGGGCACTCGTATCGTGATCGTGATATCCGATCTGCTTCAGGCCGCTCTCGACCTCTTCGCGCAACGCTAGCGTTTCCGGCGTCGACGGCAGCTCCTGAGCGCCAGCCTGTTCGATCACTTCGATCAGGCGGTCCGTGACCTGGACCCGACGGCGGTAGATCTCGCTGGATTCAGTATGGCGCAGGATCGTCAGCGCAAGCACGTCTGCCCACGCCTGTTCGAGCAGCGTGCGCAGTAGCGCTGGAGGACTGTGCCGCGCCACACGCTCGTCGATCGCGCGTGCCGCGGCGGCGCGCGCCGCGTCGAGCTTCTCGCGTCCCTTGGCGGCCTCGACGTGCCGGCGCTCCGCGACTTCAGACTTGCGCGCGAGCGTCCCGAGCTGCTTTGAAAGATCCCCTGTCAGGTCTTCGAATATGCGCAGATCGCCTTCGAACTCGGCGCTGACGCGGTCCACGACCGCCTGCATGCGTTCCGCCAGGTTCCGGTCGTTGCTTTCCTCATCGAGCCAGTAGTGGCTGGCTTCGACCACACTGTTGAGCAGCTGGCGTGCAGGGTGTTCCGGCCGCGCGAAAAACTGCTTGTCGCGAAGTGCGATGCGCAGGATCGGCACCTGCAGGCGAGTGAGCAAGTTGTGCATGGAACTGTCGGGCCGCTGGTCGCGAGACAGTTGCTCGAACAAGAGGCCGAGCAGGTCCATGGCGTCGCTGTCTTCGCCGCTCAACTGCGGGGTTGAACCCTCGGGGCTGAACCGACGCAGGTAGTTCATGAGGTCCTGGCGCAGGTGAGTCACCGAGCGCGGCACCACGCGACCGTCGATCACGATGGGCGCGACCGGCTTGGCCTGCAGCTCGCGCAGGACGACATCCAGGTCCTCAGCGGACGCGGTTGTCCCCTCGGCGCTCGCATTCTCGTTGCGACCGGCAACCGGGCGTCGCCAGGCCAGCAGACTGCGCAAGTTGTCGAACGAATCCATCGCAGGCAAGGGCGAACCCGCATCGTACGGCGCGGCGCGTGGAAGTCCTGGCCATCCGATCAGCGGATTTCGAAATGCGGGGGGCAGATCCTCGCTGGACGCCCGCGTCGATGCCGCAGTCGCATTTGACGCATGCGATTCGGCCTCTGTTGCCGACACCGGCTCGACATGCCTCGGCGCGTGTGCGCCCGCGTCCGCGGGGTGGGTCCCGCCCCTCCCGCCACCCTCTTCGTCGCGCCTGATGCGCGGCAGGTGGAATGCCAGGTGTGGCAGGATCCGGTGCTGGATCAGCACCTCGTTGAACAACACGTACAACGGCTGGGCGTTGGCGAAGAAGATGCGCTCGCACAGGCGATATAACTGCAACCGGTACTCCTCGCCGAGGTCGAGGCACGCGACCGCGGTGCGCAGGCACTCGCACAGACGATGCGGCCCGAGCGGCAGCTCGTCGGAGTCGAATGCCTGGCGTCCGGCCATCACCGCAAAGCGCTGGCCGAGGAGATACAGCAGCTGCGAATAACGAAGCTCCGCGCGGGTTGCGATTTCCTGGAGGCAGAGCATCTCCTCGAAGAGTTCCTGGTCCATCAGCGACAACTCGTCCGGCATTTTCGCGCGGGAAGTCGTGTGCATGAACAAGGGCGGTGCGGCGGGATGATCGATACTGGCGAGCGCGTGTTCGAGGCGCAGCAGGAACCGCGGTGCGACATCCGCACGCGCCCGACGCACGTCGCGCATGGCGTCGAGATGACGCTGCTGCGCCTCGTTCGAACGCGACTGGTCGGCAAGCCGGAACAGGTGCTGTTCGAATTCGGTCAACGCCCCTTGCAGGTACCCCTCGAAGGTGCTGCTGGCGACCGCGAACAAAGCTTCGAGTGCGTCGCGGGGACGCGCGGGCAGTCCGCTGTTGCGCAGGCTGATCGCACTCTCGGATTCGGCGATGGGTGGACCGAAATCGGACACGCACAAACCCCCGAACGGTCGACTGTTGCGGATTGTAGGTTGCGCTTCGTCAGTTGTACCAGCGCCCACCTCACGGGACGTAAGACAGCGTGGCGAGCCAGGTGCGGCCGGCCTGGCCGAATCCCGCGGCCAGCTGGTAATCGCGATCGGCCAGGTTGTCGCCGCGCAGCTGCACTCGCCAGCGGGCATTCAAGGGCCAGTCGAGCGTGGCGTGCACCAGAGCGTAGCCGCCGAGTGCGCCGAACGGATCGCGTCGTTCACTCGAAGCTTCGCCGGAAATGGCGAGATCCACGCCACTGTTGAAGCGGTAGCCCACTTCCGCGGACGCTTTGCGGCGCGGACGGCGCGGCAGATCCAGACCGGTCGCCGCGTCGCGCGGCTCCTGCCAGGTGGCAGTGAAGCGGGTGCGCCAAGCTGCGCCGCGCCAATCGTGAGTCAGCTCGGCGCCGTCGATCGTGGCTTCGCGAATGTTGATCGCCGAAAAGCTCGGCCCGGCAAACGCCACCAGGCCATCGACCCGCGTGCGCCAGACATCCAACCGCAGACTGTGAACCGACGCAGGCGCGAACACGACGCCCGCTTCGACCGAACGCGAGGATTCCGGATCAAGATCGGGATTGCCCGCGAAGTCACCGCCGAAGCCCGGAAAGTAAAGCTCGCTGAAGTTGGGCGCGCGGAATCCTTCGCCCCATGATGCGTAGAGCCGCGTCCGGTCGCCCAGCCGCCATCCCCACGCGAGCTGCGCTGTAGTGTGGCCACCGAACTGGCTGTTGTCGTCATGACGCAGCGCTGCCTCGAGGCGCTGTGCATCGAAGTCGCGCGCCCAGGTCGCGAACAGCGCAGCGTTGCGGCGCGATCGTGCGTAAGCAGGGTCGTCGATCGACGTGTCAATCGACGCACCGTGTTCATGTTGCCAGTGGGCACCGAGCACGAATTCGCCCCACGCCGGCTGATCGGTCGATGCCTGCCAGTCGAAGCTGGTGCGGCGCGATGCGAACCGGGAAAAGAAGGCGGGCGTTTCAAGGCGGTCGCGGGCATGTCCCATCGCTGCCGTGTAGTGCCAGCGATCGCCGAGAGGTCCATCCAGCGACGCGCCGCCCGAGACGGTGCGCACCGAACTCTCGCCCTGGTCGAACTCCACGTCGCTGTCAGTCGCGAGCAACGCCGCGCGCAGCTGCCGTTCGCCAAGGGGAAGTGCCCCACGCAACGACACGTGCCGGTTGCGGTAGCCGTCTTCGTCGGGATCGTAGCCGAACGAGCCCGGCAACTGCGCCGATATGCCATCGATGTCGATGATGCCGGCGGTGGCGGCGAATCCCGCGTCTGACGTACCGGAGCCAAAGGCCGTGTGCGCTTCGCCATGTCCGAGCGACCCGCCACGCAATGCAGCCGCGAGGCCTTTGTCGCTGCGGGTGAATATCTGGATGACGCCACCGATGGCATCTGACCCCCACCATGCGGCGCGCGGTCCGCGCACGATTTCGATGCGGTCGATCTGGGCGAGCGGCAGGTGGGCGAAATCGAAACTGCCGAGGTTGCTCGATGCGACGCGCACGCCGTCGATGAGCACCAGCACGTGGTTCGAATTGGTGCCGCGCACGAACACCGACGTGGCCTGGCCGGGCCCGCCATTCCGCGCGAGATCGATACCCGCCTGGCGACGCAACAGTTCGAGCAGGTCACGCGCCTGGCTGGCTTCGATCTCGGCGCGATCGATGACGGTGGCGTGCGCGAGGGTGTCGTCGACGGTTTGCGCACGACGCGCGGCCGTCACCGTCACCGTCGGTTGCGTCGGGACGCGCCTTTCCTGCGCGTGCAAGGGGATTGCGAACAACGCGGCGACGACCGCGAATCTCGAGACAAGGTTTTGCATGATGATCTCCGTTGACGCTCACCCGCGAGGCACGGTGCGCAACGGACCAGCGAGCGATCATCGGCGTAGTCGACGCGGCCGAAGACCGCGTTGCCCGCCGCAACGCATCCGGCGATCGGCCGCGGGACGGCCGATCGATGCCAGGCCGGTCTCCGGGCTCATCGGCAACGCAGGCCCATGAATCGGACCTGGCGTCGATCGCTTCGCCTTCCCGCGCGTGAACGCAGTGGCTGTCGGTGCGGTTTCCGGAGTCGCAGACCCGAGACACGAACCTTGAAGCGGTTTGACCGATTTACCGTTGCGGGGGCAGCGCCGGTATTGCACCGGCTTCCCGTTTCACCCGCGCGCGAGGACGCGCGGACACCTGACTCGATCAGTGTAAGGGACTGTGGGACCCGGCCACAACGTCGCGCGTTGCCACGGGTCGTGCTATTCGTTCTCGCTGCGCGTGCGCACGCTGACGTCGCCTTCGGCGTCGACGCTCACTCGCATGACGATGGGACGACAGCACACCGCGCAATCCTCGATCAGCTCCGTGTCGCCGGCCGAGGCATCGAAGGCGCTCTCGAAGCTCTCGCCGCAATATGGGCAGTCGACGCGCAGCCAGTCGATCACGCCGCAGACTCCGATACGCGGGCGGGGATGCGTCGACCCGGGCGAGGTGTGGCAGTCAGGAACAACTCCAGGACGTCATTGAGAAAATTGCGACCTTGCAGGGTCGGGCGGACAGCCGTGTCGCTCACGTCGAGCCAGCCGCGCGCCCGGCCTTCGTACAGGGATCGTGCAATCGCTTGCCGCGGGAGCCCGGTGCGGGATTCGAAGTCCGCCAGCGCGAAGCCTTCGTGCAGGCGCAATGCGTTGAGTGCGTAATCGAACGGAATCTCGGACGCCGCGAGCACCTGGCTGCCGGCGACGCGGCCTGGGGCGCCGCGCTGTGCGAGATACGAGCGTGGCTGTTTGACTTTCCACCGGCGTTCGATGCCCGACTGCGTGTGCGAACGCTTGGCATGCGCGCCCGCCCCGATTCCCAGGTAGTCGCCGTACCGCCAGTAGTTGAGGTTGTGGCGACACTCCCACACCGATCTCGCGTATGCCGACACCTCGTACTGCGCAAAGCCGGCCCTCGCCAGTTGCTCCTGGCAGGCTTCCTGCATTCCCCACGCGCGGTCGTGGTCTGGCAACGCAGGTGGATTCGCGGCGAAAACAGTGTTGGGTTCGATGGTCAGTTGATAGTGCGAGAGATGGGTCGGATCGAGCGCGAGCGCCTTGTCGATATCGTCGAGGGCGCCCTGGTCGGTTTGTCCCGGCAGCGCGAACATGAGATCGAGATTGAGGTTGTCGAAGCCGGCTTCGCGCGCGGCGGCTACTGCGTGCACCGCCTGCGTCGCGTCGTGGATTCGTCCGAGGCGCCGCAGTGCCGCATCGTCGAACGACTGCACCCCGAGGCTCAGGCGATTGACGCCAGCGCTGCGATACATCTCGAAGCGGTCGTGCTCCACAGTTCCCGGATTCGCCTCGAGCGTGATCTCGCAATCAGTCGCGAGCCGAAGACGCTGCCGCACACCGTCCAGGATGCGCGCGATGGCTGCGCCCGGCATCAGGCTCGGCGTGCCGCCCCCAAAAAAAACGCTGCAGACCTCGCGCATTTCAGGTTCGGCCTCCAGGTCGGCATCGAGATCCGCCAGCAGCGCGTCGACGTAGGCTTCGATGGGCAGCGCTTCCGGTGCCGTGTGCGAGTTGAAATCGCAGTAGGGGCATTTGCGCACGCACCACGGAATGTGGACGTAGAGGGCAAGGGGTGGGAGCACAGCCGGGGCGCAGGGTAGAGCGCGCGCGCTTGCGTCGGCCTCCGCGCCGCTCACGATGCCCACTGGCTCGGCTCGTGGCCGGCCCACATCGAGGCGCGGGCGCGCAGTTGTTCCAGGGCTTGGCCGCGGTGTCCGACACGCAGCTTGGTTGCGGAGTCGAGTTCGGCGGCGCTGGCATTCAATTCGGCGTCGAAGAACAAGGGGTCGTAACCGAACCCTCCCGAACCGCACGGTTCGTGCAGGATCGTTCCCGACCAACTGCCTTCGCAGATCAACGGCTGCGGATCCTCCGGTTCGCGGAGCAGCACCAGCACACAATAGAAACGTGCCGAGCGATGGGGAGACGGGACATCGCGCAATGCCTCGAGCAGGCGCGCGTTGTTTGCGCCCGCATTGCCTGGTGTGCCGGCGTACCGCGCCGAGCGCAGCCCGGGCGCGCCGCCTAGCGCGTCGACCAGCAGGCCGGAATCATCGGCCAGCGCGGGCAAGCCGGTCGACCGCGCCGCGTGCCTCGCCTTGAGCAGCGCGTTTTCGACGAAGGTCGAGGCGGTCTCCTCGACCTCGCTGACACCGAGGGTCTGCTGCGCAACGCATTCGATGGCCCTGCACTCCAGCGCATCGGCAATTTCCTGAAACTTGCCGGCATTGCCGGTCGCGATCACCAGTCGGCGTCGCTCACTGCGCATGCAGCACGGCGCGTTGCAGCAGGATCAACTCCAGGGCTCCCTGCGTGGCGAGGTCGAGGAGCACGTCGAGGTCCTGGCGACGGAAGGCATGTCCTTCGGCGGTTCCCTGCAGTTCGATGAAGGCTCCGCCGTCGTTCATCACCACGTTCATGTCGGTATCGCAGTCGCTGTCTTCGGCGTAATCGAGATCGAGCACCGGTTGGCCCTGCCACAAGCCAACCGAAATCGCCGCCACCGCGCCGTGGATCGGGTCCTTGCGGATCGTCTTGCGCTTGATGAGCAAGCGGCATGCATCTACCAGCGCCACGTAGGCGCCGGTGATGGCTGCGCAGCGCGTGCCGCCGTCGGCCTGCAGCACATCGCAATCGAGAGTGATGGTGCGCTCGCCCAGCGCCGCGCGATCGACCACCGCGCGAAGGCTGCGTCCGATCAGGCGCTGGATTTCGAGCGTGCGGCCGCCCTGCTTGCCGCGCGCTGCCTCACGGTCGCTGCGCGTGTGCGTCGCGCGCGGCAACATGCCGTACTCCGCGGTCACCCAGCCTTCGCCCTTGCCGCGCATGAAGGGCGGAACCCTTTCCTCCACCGTGGCGGTGCACAGCACCTGGGTGTCGCCGAAGCAGACGAGCACCGACCCTTCCGCGTGACACGTGTAGTGGCGCTGCAGCGTGACGGAGCGCATCTGCTGGCCGGTGCGGCCGCTGGGTCGAAGTTTTGCTGTCATGGGATTGCCGCGCGGGACGGGCGGCTTGGGAAATCGGGCCGCGCAGCTTACCATCGCGCTCCGCAGGCACCGGTCGGACGTGACCAATGCTACACAGCATGACCGCTTTCGCCAGCGCCGAAACGGCGACGCCGCTCGGTGCCTTGAGCTGCGAACTGCGCTCGGTGAACCACCGCTACCTCGAGTTGCAGATGCGCCTGCCCGAGGAATTACGGGCACTCGAATCGAACATCCGCGAGCGCGTCGCCGCCCGAGTCGCTCGCGGCAAGGTCGATCTGTCGATTCGTCTGCGCGCCGGCAGCGCCGGTCCGCCGACGCTCGATATCGACGAAGCGCTTCTGGACCGTGTGCTGGAACGCGCTGGCGCAATCGCCGCGCGCGTCGAGCATGCGCGGCTCGATCCGCTGGCCTTGCTCGCCTGGCCAGGCGTGGTGCGTGAGCCCGAACGCGATGCGGGCGTCCTCAATGCCGCGGCCCTGGCGCTGGTCGGGCAGGCGCTCGAGGAGTTCTCGGCGGCGCGCGCCCGCGAAGGCGAGCGACTGCAGGGTTTCATCGTCGAGCGGCTGGACGCCATCGCGACGTTGATCGCGCAGTTGCGCGTATGGCTCCCGGAAATTCGCGCGGCATTGCGCCTCAAACTCGAAACTCGCCTCGCCGACCTCAAGCTTCCGCTGGATCCCGGCCGGGTCGAGCAGGAACTCGTGCTGGGACTCTCGAAACTGGATGTCGACGAGGAACTCGATCGGTTGACTTCACACGTGGCGGAGGCCCGCAGCACGCTTGCACGCGGCGAAGCAGCGGGACGGCGACTCGACTTCCTGCTGCAGGAATTCAATCGCGAAGCCAATACCCTCGGCTCCAAATCGGTCGACGCGCGCACGTCCCAAGCCAGCGTCGAGCTCAAGGTCCTGATCGAACAGGTGCGCGAACAGGTGCAGAACATCGAATGAGCACCGGCAATCTGCAATCGAGAACGGCACCGATGCGCGGCACGCTCTTCATCGTCGCCGCGCCTTCGGGCGCCGGCAAATCGAGCATCGTCAATGCTTCGCTGGGGCTCGATTCCAATATTTCCCTGTCGATTTCCTTCACGTCGCGGGCGCCGCGCCCCGGCGAGCGTCACGCGCAGCACTATCACTTCGTGAGCGCCGAGGCGTTCCAGCGCATGATCGGGGCCGGCGAGTTCTTCGAACACGCGCGGGTCCACGGTGACTGGAAAGGCACAGCGAAGCAGTCCGTCGAGCCGCAGCTCGCTGCCGGGCGCGACGTGTTGCTCGAGATCGACTGGCAGGGCGCACGCCAGGTACGCACGCAGGTACCCGAAGCGGTCAGCATCTTCATTCTCCCGCCATCGCGCGCGGCGCTCGAGGAGCGCATGCGCACGCGCGGGCAGGACACGGAGACCGTCATCGCGGCGCGTCTGGCGGCCGCGCGGGAGGAGATGAGTCATTACGACGAGTTCGACTACATCATCGTCAACGAGGACTTTTCCACCGCCGTTGCCGAGATGTGCTCGATCCTCCGCGCGAGCCGCCTGCGCGGTCCCGTGCAACGGCAGCGACACGCCGCGCTGATCCGCTCCCTGCTCGGGAGTTGAGTTGCGGAGGTCTCGCGTAGCGGCCGGTCGCGAATTGCAAGCGGGTTGCGGGTCTCCTACAATACCCGGTCCCCCTAACACAGAGTCGGTGCAAGCCGACGCGCAGCCTCATGGCCCGTATTACCGTCGAAGACTGCCTGCAGGTGGTCGACAATCGTTTCGAACTGGTGCTGATGGCGACGCGTCGCGCCCGCCAGCTCGCCAAAGGTGCCGATCCACTCGTGGAAGCAGGCAACGACAAACCCACCGTGATGGCGCTGCGCGAAATCGCCGCCAATCGCCTGGATCACAAGTACATCGACGAGATTGATCGCCTCGAGCGCGAACGCGCAGAACGCGAGGCGCTCGAGTGGGCCGCCGCAGCAGCGCTGGTCGACGACGACCTGTCCAAGGTCGGCGACGACTGATTGGTTTTTCGCGGGCCCCCGGTCCGCGACATTCCGCTTGCCTTTCCGGAATGCCGGGCCTGACGGAGCGCGCGCAGCGCTCCGCGGCAGCGGCCAGCGCGTCCGGGCCCGTCGCATCGATCCGCGTATGCCGGAAGCCAGTCGATGTTGCCGGTATGCTCGAGCGCGGGACCGCGCCGGCGCTGCGGTCGGAGTCGTGGCTGCGTCATGCGATGTCGGATTGCCAATGACGAGTTGATCCGGGCCTGTCGGCCGGTGGCGACCGCATGACCGGCGATCTCGCGCTTGCCCTGAGGGAAGCCGATGCGGCGGACCGAGCGGCCGTCGACGCAGCCCTCGCTACGCTGCACCGCAAGCTCGAGGCATATCTGCGCCCAGGCGAAGTCGAGCGCGTGCTCGGCGCGTTCCGGCGTGCCGACAGCGCGCACACCGGTCAGTCGCGCCGCACCGGCGAGCCGTACATCACCCATCCGCTTTCTGTTGCGGCGATCCTCGCCGACATGCGTCTCGACGCCGAAGCCGTGATGGCGGCGCTGCTGCACGATACGCTCGAAGACACGACGCTGACCCGCCACGAACTCGCCGAGAGCTTCGGCGAGGAAGTCGCGGAGCTGGTCGACGGCGTGACCAAGCTCGACAAGCTCAACTTCGGTAGCCGCGCGGAGGCGAGCGCCGAGAGTTTCCGCAAGATGTTGCTCGCGATGTCGCGCGACCTGCGCGTCATCCTCATCAAGCTCGCCGATCGCCTGCACAACATGCGCACACTCGATGCCATGAGTCCCGAGTCGAGGCGCCGGGTGGCTCGCGAAACCCTCGAGATCTACGCGCCCATCGCCCACCGCCTGGGCATGAACGCAGTGCGCACGGAACTGGCAGACCTCGGTTTCGCCGCGCTGCACCCTTGGCGGCATCGCGTGCTGCGCGCACGTCTCGGCACGCTCTACGGCAACCGCCGCGTGCACATGACCACCATCGAGCAAACGCTCGCGGCCCGGCTCGCACAGGAAGGCATTCCTGCGCGCGTCATCGGGCGTGTGAAATCGCCCTACAGCACGTACCGGAAGATGCGCACCGAACACAAGGCGCTCGAACAGCTCATGGATGTGTACGGCATGCGCGTGATCGTGGCCGAAGTCGCCCAGTGCTACATGGCGCTCGGTGCGCTGCACGGGCTCTACAAACCCTTCGACCAGCGTTTCCGCGACTTCATCGCGATTCCCAAGGCCAATGGTTACCAATCGCTGCACACGACCCTGTTCGGTCCCGGCGGGTCGCCGCTCGAGGTGCAGATCCGCACCGAGGACATGCACATGCTCGCCGAACGCGGCGTCGCGGCGCACTGGTCGTACAAGACCGGCGATGCCCCGGCCAACGCGTCGCAGGCGCGCGCGGCGCAGTGGCTGGCCGGACTGCTCGACTCGCAGAGCACGTCCACGTCGTCGCTGGAATTCGTCGAGAACGTCAAGATCGACCTGTTTCCCGACGAGGTGTATCTCTTCACGCCCAAGGGCGACATCCTGGCGCTGCCGAAGAATGCCACCGCGCTCGACTTCGCCTACGCGGTGCATACGCAGATCGGCGATCACGCGGTTGCCGCGCGCGTGGATCGCAAGCTGGTACCCCTGCGTACGCGTCTTGCAAGTGGTCAGGCGGTTGAAATCATTACCGCGCCAAGCGTAGTGCCGAATCCGAACTGGCTGGAGTTCGTGGTGACCGCCAAGGCGCGTACCGCGATCCGGCATCATTTCAAGAAACTGCTGCACGAGGACGCCGTCCAGCTTGGGCATCGCATCCTCGATCGCGCGCTCGCGCAGAGCGGACACGCGCTCGAGAGCATCGGTCCAGAAGTCCTCGACCGCTTTCTCTCGGACCACAAGCTGCGTCGCCTGGAAGAATTGCTCGAGGACCTGGCGCTGGGTCACCGCATGCCGCAACAGGTTGCGCAGCAATTGCTCAAGGACGCCGACGCGCCGGTATCCAGTGACGTGCCGCGCGCCAGCGAGCAGATCCTCATCTCGGGCCGCGAACGCGGGGTGTTCACCTTCGCGAAGTGTTGCTACCCGGTGCCGGGCGATTCGATCATGGGTTATCTCAGCGCCGGCAAGGGCATCGTCGTGCACCGGGAGGAATGTCCCAACGTCCCGGAGTTTCGCAAGCAGCCCGAGCGCTGCGTCGAGATGGGTTGGGAACGCAAGGTCGACGGCGAGTTCCGCACCTTGCTGCGCGCCATCGTCGACAACAAGCCGGGGGTGCTCGCGCAGGTCGCGGCGGCCATCGCGGAAGCCGATTCGAACATCGAAAACGTCGAATACCAGGAGCGCGATGCGTCGAGCGCGGCGCTACTCTTCACGATCGAGGTGCGCGACGTCAAGCACCTGGCCGAAGTGCGCAGGCGCGTGCAGCGCGCCGCGGTCGTGCACACTGTCAATCGTTTCATGGGCTGAGGGAATTGACGATGCAGACAAACGACCAGACCACGCCCTCCCGTTTCAAGATGATCGCTACTCCGAATGCGCCAGCGGCGATCGGACCGTACTCACAGGCCGTCGCGAGCGGACCTTTCGTGTTCCTGTCGGGACAGATTCCGCTCGATCCGGCCAGCGGGACGCTGATCGAAGGCGACATCACGCAACAGACGCGCCGCGTGTTCGAAAACCTGCAGGCGGTGTGCGCTGCAGCGGGTGGCAGCCTCTCGCAACTGGTACGGGTCGGCATCTTCCTGACCGATCTAGGTGATTTCGCCGCGGTCAACGCGGTGATGGCCGAGTTCATCAAGGAGCCGTATCCCGCGCGCGCCACCGTTGGCGTGTCGCAGTTGCCGCGCGGCGCACGTGTCGAGATCGACGGAATCCTCGCGCTTGCCTGAGTTGTCCACCGTCCAGCCCGATCTTGCCGTACTCGATTCCCTCGCGCGGATCGCCGCGCAGCCGCTGACTTGCCTGCACGGCGTCGGACCGAGACTGGCTGCGCAACTCGCGAGACTCGGTCTTTCCACGATCGAGGATCTCTGGTTTCACCTGCCGCTGCGCTACGAAGACCGCACGCGGATCACCGCGCTGCGCGCACTGGCCCCCGACGCGCCAGCGCAGGTGGAGGGGGTGGTCACGGCGGTGGAACGAAGTTTCCGCTTTCGGCCACAGTTGCGAGTTGCGATCGAGGACGGTTCCGGAGCGGCGCTGACGCTGCGCTTTTTCCATTTCAATCGTGGCCAGGCCGAAGCCTTGGCGATTGGCACGCGCCTGAGGTGTTTCGGTGACGTGCGGCAAGTTCGCGACGGGCTCGAAATGGTGCATCCGCGCTATCAGCGCGTCGATGCCTCCATGCCCGTGGCCGACCGGCTGACGCCGGTTTATCCGCTCACCGAGGGCGTGGCGCCGGCGCGACTCGCCCGGCTGATCGAGGTCGCCCTGGCGGCGCTGCCGGAGGATCCGGGTCTTGACCTGCTTCCGGACGCTCTGTCGCGCCGCCTCGGAGCGCTGACCACCGCGCAGGCCTTGCGCCTGCTGCATCGCCCGCCGGTCGATGTCGACTTGCCGGCGCTTTGCGCGGGCACTCATCCGGCGCAACGAAGGCTCGCCTTCGAGGAATTGCTGAGTCACCAGTTGAGCTTGCGCCGACAGCGCAAAGTGCTGCGCGCGCAACGCGCACCCGCAATTGACACTCCGGGCTCCAGGCGTGCTCGTTTGCTCGCTTCGCTTCCGTACGCTTTTACGCAAGCGCAGCAGCGTGTCCTCGAAGAGATCGATCGCGATATCGCAAGCGGCGTCCCGATGCTGCGTTTGCTGCAGGGCGACGTGGGATCGGGCAAGACGATCGTTGCTGCGTGCGCTGCGCTGGCCGTGGTCGACGCCGGATTCCAGGTGGCGCTGATGGCGCCCACGGAGCTGCTTGCCGAACAACATCTGCGCAACTTCGAGCAGTGGCTCGGACCGCTCGGCGTGCGGGTAGTCTGGCTCGCCGGCAAGGTCAAGGGAAAGGCGCGGCTGCAGGCGTTGTCTTTGGCCGCGGGCGCTGGCGACGTGCTGGTCGGCACGCAGGCACTGATGCAGGAGGGGGTCAATTACGCGCGGCTCGCGCTGGTACTCATCGACGAACAACATCGCTTCGGCGTGCATCAACGCATGGCGTTGCGCGACAAGCGCGACCGCTCGCAGGGTGCGCCTCACCAGCTCGTGATGACCGCGACTCCGATTCCCCGCACGCTTGCGATGCACGCCTATGCGGACCTCGACGTGTCCGTGATCGACGAGCTGCCGCCGGGACGCACGCCAATCACGACCGCGGTGGTCGGGGACGGTAAACGCGCCGAGGTCATCGAGCGAATCCGGGATGCCTGCGCGGGCGGTCGTCAGGCTTACTGGGTCTGCACACTGGTAGAGGAATCCGAGCTACTCGAAGCGCAGGCCGCGTCCAGCGTGCACGAGGAACTCGCAGCAGCGCTGCCGGGCATATCGGTCGGCTTGCTGCATGGGCGCATGCGTGCCGCGGACAAGCAATCTGCGATGGCAGCGTTCCTGCAGAACCGCACCGGGCTGCTGGTTGCCACCACCGTGATCGAAGTCGGCGTCGACGTCGCCAATGCGAGCCTCATGGTGATCGACAACGCCGAGCGCCTGGGTCTCGCACAACTGCACCAGCTGCGCGGCCGCATCGGGCGCGGCGCGACGGAGTCGAGTTGCGTGTTGATCTATCGTGCGCCGCTGGGTGCGGTAGCCCGCGAACGGCTCGCCATCCTGCGTGAGTCGACCGATGGCTTTCGCATCGCCGACAAGGACCTCGAACTGCGGGGCCCGGGTGAACTCATGGGCGTGCGCCAGACGGGCCTGGCCGTGTTCCGCGCTGCGGATCTGGTGCGCGACGCGGCGCTTCTGCCGGAGATCCAGGAATGGGCGATGCGTATCGAGCGCGAGTGGCCCGAACGCATCGAGCCGCTGGTGCGCCGTTGGATCGGTGCCGCGTCCCGTTTCGCCGATGCCTGAGTTGTCCACGTTGTATTTCCAATTGGAGCCGAGATGAAGCGACCGTTGCTGATCGATACCGATCCCGGCGTCGACGACGCGCTGGCGCTGCTGATGGCTTTTGCGCACGACGCTGTCGACGTGGTGGCGCTCACCATCGGCGCCGGCAATGTGGGTCTTGAACACACCACGGCCAACGCCTTGCGCCTGCTCGAATGGGTCGAGCGCGATGTGCCGGTACACGCGGGCGCGTCGCAACCGCTGGTGCGCCCGGCAGACGACGCCGCATTCGTGCACGGTCGGGATGGTTTCGGCGATGCGGGCCTTTCGCGCTCGCAGGCGGGACTTGCGCCGGGGCACGCCGCCAACGCCATTTGCGAATTCGCGCAACGTTTCGAAGGACAGCTCGAACTCGTGATGCTGGGCCCGCTCACCAACCTTGCGCTGGCCCTGCACCTCGATCCGCTGCTGCCGCAGCGCGTCAAGCGACTCGTGGTCATGGGCGGCGCGGTGACCGGTCGAGGCAACACCGCGCGGCTCGCGACCGAGTTCAACATCGGCTTCGATCCCGAAGCCGCGCACGTCGTATTCCAGACGTTTGGACGCAGCGGGTTTCCACAAATAGAGCTCGTGGACTGGGAAGCAACACTGCGCCACGGCCTTGATGCAACGGAGTTCGAGGCCTGGCTGGCGGAAGGCGGCACCATCGCCGACTCGTATCGTTCGATCTCGGCGGCAACCCGACGCTTCATGCAGGAGCGCCGCGGCGATCGCTGGCACGCGGCGGACGCGCTGGCCATGGCGGTGGCGCTGGAACCCGCCGGCGTCGAGAGCAACGCCGAACGCGCCGTGCGCATCTGCCTCGACGGCGAACTCACGCGCGGCGCGACACCAGTCGACTGGGACCAGCGCGGCGAGCACCCCGCCAACTGCCGCATCCTGCTCGAATACGAGAAGCCGCGCTGGCGTGGATTGCTGCGATCGTCTCTGCGGCTTGGTTAAGTTTTGAGTTGACAGTTGCGGTTGCAGGTGTAATCTATCTCTATCGTTTACGGACGTAATCCTAAATGCGCATAAGCGAAGCAGAAGCCAAGGTGATGCATGTGTTGTGGCGCCGCCACCCTCTGGGCTCAGACGCGGTGATCGAATCGTTGTTGCGCACAAGCGACTGGCAGGAGCCCACGATCAAGACCCTACTCAACCGGTTGCTGCGCAAAGGCGCAATTCGCGCGGAACGCGAAGGTCGGAGGTTTCTGTATGCACCCGTCCTCCGCCGCGAGGATTATCTGCTGCACGAGAGTCAGGGACTGCTCGATCGACTTTTCGACGGGCGCGTGGCGCCATTGGTGGCGCATTTCAGCGAGCGCCGCAAGCTCACGCGCAAGGACCTGGCCGAACTTAGAAAACTCATCGAGGGCCTCGACGATGCACGCTGATCTGCTACTGCTCCTCCTTGAGAACGCCGCAGCCGCGACGTTTGCAGTGCTCCTGGTGCTGACCTTGCGCACGCGGCTGCGGCGCACGTTCGGATCACGCGCGGTGTACGCGCTTTGGCTCATGGTCCCGATCGCGCTGGTCGCCGTTTGGTTGCCGGCGGCGGTGCGGGACGCCCGCATGGTGCTGGACTTCGTGAGTGACGCGACGACCGCAGAGTTTGCCAGCGCGCCGCTGTTGGTGACCGTGAGTGATCACTCCGGAGCATGGCTGATTGTGTGGTCTCTGGGTGCCGTCGCACTGGCTCTCTTCTTTGGGATGCAGCAGGCACGCTTCATTCGTGGTTTGGGCACCCGGACTCTGCGCGAAGATGGGACCGAACTGGCACAAACCATGGCTGGCTGCCCGGCGCTGGTCGGTGCGCTGCATCCCCGCATTGTGTTGCCGCAGGATTTCGAAGCCCGCTACACAGGCGAGGAACGCGCGCTGGTCTTGTTGCACGAGCGCTCGCACCTGAAGTCTGGCGATGCCCAGATCAACGCAGTCGTGGCCGCGTTGCGCTGCGTGTTCTGGTTCAACCCGCTCGTGCACTGGGCGGCTGCGCGGTTTCGATTCGATCAGGAACTCGCCTGCGATGCACGCGTCATCGCGCAAGCGCCGAGCGCGCGCCGCGCATACGCCGAGGCAATGCTAAAGACACAGTTGACCTTCGTCGGGCTTCCGATCGGTTGTCATTGGCAATCCACTCACCCACTCACGGAGCGCATCGTCATGCTGAAACACCCTTTGCCTGGACGAATCCGAGTCTTTGCGGGATCGCTGCTGGTTGCATTGCTCGCGACAGGATGCGGTCTTGCGGCGTGGGCCATGCAACCCGAATCCCACAATCTTCAGGTCGGATCGAAGGGCGAAGCCAACTACGACGTAGCAATTCGTCTAACGGTAGACGGCAAGACGTCGACTCCGCGCATCATTACCCGCGAAGGAATTGAGTCGATGGTGAGCGAAGGCGACGGCGACGAGCGTATTGGCTTGAGATTTCGAATCTTCGGACGCGCAGCAACGGACCAGGTCGAGATACGCGGCCAGATCATCACCGGCGCAAGCGAACGCGTCGTGGGCAGCCCTTCGCTGGTAGTCAAGCTTGGTACGCCGGCCATCATTCGAGTCGGCGCCGGCGCGGACGGCTCCCAAGCGTTTGAGCTTGAGCTCACGGTCAAGCACGCAGGGTCACGGGTCGCGCCGGCAGTCGTGGCGGTGCCGACCGCTAGCGCTGGTACAGGCTAACGACCGTGCAATGCCGCATCCGCTTCAGGCACCCACATTTTCTTGGCTGCTGGAGCGGCATTCGCATGCATTCTTCGAGCGAAGCCAAGCCGGTTGTTGCCGGAACTCGCCAAGATTGCTATGCTTGCCCGCTTTTCCGCACCGATTTGCGCCGGAGTTTTGCATGAAAGCCGACACCCACCCCAACTACCGCGACGTCGTTTTCCAGGACGTCTCCAGTGACTTTTCCTTCCTGACCCGCTCCACGATGGGCAGCAAGGAAAAGATCAAGTGGGAAGACGGCAAGGAATACCCCCTGATCAAGGTCGAGGTTTCCAGCCAGTCGCACCCCTTCTACACCGGCAAGCACAAGATGGTCGACGCCGGTGGCCGTGTCGACAAGTTCCGTCGGCGCTACGGCCAGAAACCCGCCGCCGACGCGTAGGGGCATAGCGTCGGAACGACGCTTCGACTCGATGCCGCACCCATCACGCCACGGTCCGCCGTGGCGTTTTTGTTGGTGAGCGCGTCCAGGATCATGGCCGGGGCGACTTGCGTCCTGTCGTACGTTGCGGCGCGGAGAACTGAACCGCTATGGCATACTTGCGCGCTCGTCGCAAAGAACATCGACGCGACCGCTGCGGCGCGACGATCAGAGTCGAACCCTGCCTGCCGAGGTGAGCTCCGTGTCGATCAAACCTGTGACGCTCAACGATCCGAACACCGACAAGTCGGTCGAGTTGCCCGTGCTGGAAGGCAGCGTCGGTCCGCAGGTCATCGACATCGCCAAGCTGTATCGCGACACGGGCAAGTTCACCTATGACCCGGGTTTCGGATCGACCGCCAGCTGCCGCAGTTCGATCACCTACATCGATGGAGACGCGGGCGTACTTCTCTATCGCGGCTATCCGATCGAGCAGCTGGCCAAGCACTCCAGTTTTCTCGAAGTGGCGTACTTGCTGATCAATGGTGAGCTGCCGAACGCCAAGCAGTCCGACGCGTTCGAACACGAGGTCACCCATCACTCGATGATGCACGAAGCCCTCAAGAGCTTCCTGCAGGGTTTCCGTCACGATGCGCATCCGATGGCGATGCTGTGCGGCGTGATCGGCTCACTCGCGAGCTTCTATCACGACGCCCTCGACCTGCGCGACATCGCCCAACGACGGCTGGCGGCGATCCGGCTGATAGCAAAGATGCCGACCATCGCGGCCGCCTGCTATCGGTATTCGATCGGCTGGCCGATGCGCTACCCGCGCAACAATCTCGAGTACTGCACGCGCTTCCTGCACATGATGTTCGAGGTCCCGAGCGAACCCCTGCAGTGTTCGCCGGTGGCGGCGCGGGCCCTCGACCTGCTGTTCATCCTGCACGCGGATCACGAGCAGAACGCGTCGACCTCGACGGTGCGGCTGGTGGGTTCCACGGGCGCGAATCCCTATGCCTGCGTGTCTGCCGGCATCGCGGCGCTGTGGGGTCCGGCGCACGGCGGCGCCAACGAGGCGGTGCTCGACATGCTGCAGGAGATCGGCAAGCCCGATCAGGTCGGAACTGCGATCGCCAGGGCCAAGGACAAGGATTCCGGATTCCGCTTGATGGGCTTCGGACATCGCGTGTACAAGAACTTCGACCCGCGCGCGACGATCATCCGCGAGATGACGCACAAGGTGCTCGGCGAGCTCAATGTCGACGATCCGCTGCTCGAAGTCGCGCTGCGGCTGGAGGAAGCAGCGCTCAAGGATGACTACTTCGTGAGCCGCAAGCTGTACCCCAATGTCGATTTCTATTCGGGTCTCATCTACAAGGCGCTCAAGATTCCGACCGAGATGTTCACAGTGATGTTCGCGATCGCGCGCACCGCGGGCTGGGTCTCGCACTGGCTGGAACAGCACGAGGACGAGGAGACGCGCATCGGTCGTCCTCGGCAGATCTACACGGGCTCGCCGCCTCGCGATTACATCGCCCCGGGCAAGCGCACCTGAGCTCTGCCCGTTCTTTGCGCTGGAGCGGAGCTGTGCTCCGCTCGAACACCCCGCGCAAGGTCGCAGCCGAGCACAGCTCGGCGCTACAAGAGCAGGAGGACCTCGGCGAGCCCGGCGCGCGGTTGCGGCTGTTGCCGGACGGGGTCGAGGGGCGCTTCGCGCAGTCCGTCCCGCTCGAACAGCACGAGTTCGAAGCGAACGTCGTCGGCGTCGAATCCGAATGTTGGCACGGTGGACTCGGCCCCGCTGGCGTAGCGCACACGCTTCTGGCCTTGTTCGCAGCGGACGCCCCGGGTGTCCAGATGGTCCAGCAACGCAAGTTCGTCGTCATGGAAAAGGTGCAGGGTCACGGCCGAGTTCGCATCCGCCGTTCCTTCGAGTACCGGGCCGACCAGACGCGGCTCGAAAGCACGGAAGAACTCGATGGCCCCCGCCGCCGCTTCGAGACGCGCGCGCAATGCCGAAGCGCGCGACTCGGTGCCGAACAATGCCTGGCGCGCACGCAAGGCCTTGTCGATTTCGTCATTGCGCGGAAGCAGTCGGACGTCCGTGACGCCGAGCCGGGCGCCGGCCTTGCGGCGCGCCAACCCGTAGTCACGATTGCCCTGGTGCTCGAGGATGCGCGCGGCCTCGTCTGCAATGGCTTGGCGGACGTCGTCCGTGGAGCGACCCTGGAACGATCGGCGAGTCACGATCAGAAGAGGTCGTAACCCTGTTCGGACTCTTGCGCCGCGGTGTTTGCCGATCGCGCATTGGCGAGGCGGTTGAGGTCTTCGTTGCGGAAATATTCCACCACGCCGCCATCCTTCGTCGGTACCCCGGCGCCGCTCGTAACTTGCACCGCCGTCATGCCCGACGGTGGTTCGAACGGGGATTCCGGAACGCCCTCGAGCGCCACACGCATGAAGGCGACCCACATCGGCAATGCCACCCGTGCGGCGTACTCGCCTTTCCCGAGCGGTGTGAAGTCGTCGAAGCCCATCCACGCTGTGGTGACGATCCGATCGTTGAAACCGGAGAACCAGCCGTCGCGATGCTCGTTGGTTGTGCCGGTCTTGCCCGCCAGATCGTCGCGCTTGAGCACCAGCGCACCTCGACCGGTGCCACGCTTGATCACATCGCGCATCATCGAGGTCAGCATGAACGCGTTGCGCGCGTCGATGACTCGTGTCGCGAGCGCGGGACCGGACCTCGGCGCCGAAATGGATTCCTCGGGGACGGGCGAGGGTGGCGGAGCATCGCCCAGCAAGACAGACAGATCCTGGGCGTCCCCGGCTCCCGGGAGTTGATCGCCTGCAGCGATTCGCTCCGGGCAACCGTGGCAGACGCGTGGCGGCCGTGCGACGTAGATTTCCATGCCATCGCTGTCGAGCACGCGCGCCATTACGTAAGGTTCGACCCGGTAACCGCCATTGGCGAACACTGCATAACCCCGGGCCATCGTTATCGGCGCGACCGAAGCCGTGCCGAGCGCGAGCGACATATTCTCGGGCAACGATTCCAGGGGAAAACCAAAGCGCTTGATGTACTCCCGCGCGAATCCGACGCCGATCGTATCGAGCAGCCGGACGGATACGAGATTGCGCGATTGCGTCAGGGCCTGGCGCAGTTTCATCGGCCCATAGAACTTGCCGTCGTCGTTCTGGGGGCGCCAGACACCCGTCGGACTGGACGGGTCGGGAAACTCGACCGGCGCATCGTTGACCACGCTCGCGGGAGTGAAGCCGCGTTCCAGCGCCGCGGAATAGATGAAGGGCTTGAAGCTCGAACCGGGGTTCCGATTGCTCTGCACCGCGCGGTTGAACTTCGACAGACGAAAGTGATATCCACCGACCAGCGCTCGCATCGCGCCATCGTCCGGATCGAGCGCCACCAGTGCCGCCTGCGCCGCGGGAATCTGCGCGAGGCGCCATTCGCCGTCGGGACCGCGCTGGATGCGCACGATGTCGCCGCGCTTGAGTACCTGGGAGACCGAGCTGGGCGCCGCACCACGGGCGTTCGCCTTGAGATAGGGGCGCGCCCATGCCACGCCCGCGAATTCGAGCGACTGCTCGCTGCCATCGGCAAGCACCAGCCTCGCGCTGCGGCGGTCCACTCCGATGACCAGCGCGGGCAACTGCCCGGCCACCGCCTGGTGATCGACGAGCGCCTGGCGCCACTGCGCGGGGCCGCTGTCGTCCGTCAGCTCGATGTGTGCTTCGGCCCCGCGATAGCCATGCCGCCGGTCGTATTCCTCGAGTCCGGCGCGCACTCCCAACTCCGCAGCCTGCTGCAGGTGCGACGTAACCGTGATGGTAACCGTGTACCCGGCAGTCAAGGCCTCCGCGCCAAGTCGCGCAATCGCCTCCTGGCGCACCATCTCGGCGAGGTAGGGGGCGTGCATTTCAAGCTTTGGTTCGTGTGGTGCGGCCTGATCCGGCGTGCGAACCGCGACCTGGTAGTCCGCCGAGCTGATGAATCCCTCGTCTCGCATCCTCAGCAAGACGTAGTCGCGCCGTTGCAGGGCGCGCTTCGGGTTGCTCAGCGGGTTGCCGCTCGAAGGGAATTTCGGCAGCGCCGCCAGCATCGCGGATTCGGCCAGCGACAGTTGCGCCAGGGTCTTGCCGTAATAGAAATCCGCGGCCGCAACGACGCCATAGGCGCGGTAGCCGAAGAAAATCTTGTTGAGATACAGCTCGAGGATTTCATCCTTTCTCAGTTCGCGCTCCATTCGGATCGCCAGGAAGATTTCCGCGAGCTTGCGATTGACCGAATATTCCGAACTCAGGAAAAAATTGCGCGCAACCTGCTGGGTGATGGTGCTGCCGCCTGGAACGCGCTTGTCCTTGGTGGTGGCGAGGAGCCATGCCGCCCTGGAGATGCCCACGAAATCGACGCCCGGATGCTGATAGAACCGCGCGTCCTCGATGGCCAGAAAGGCCTGCCGGAGTTGCTTCGGAATCAGTTCGATGTCCACCGGCGTGCGCCGCGCCTCGCCGAATATGCCCATGAGTTTGCCGTCGGCGCTGTACACGCGCAGCGGAACTTGTAGCCGGATGTCCCGAATCTGCTCGGGCGTCGGCAGTTTAGGCGCGATGAGCCAGTAGGCGACGCCTATGGCGGCGACCCCCAGCAAGGCGGCGAAGAGACCCAGCCCGACGATCCAGCGCAGCAAACGAAGCAGACGTGACATCGGGGGGCAGACAATCGAACGGCGCGAGAGTATAGGTGACCTTCGTTGAGGGTCCGCGGGGAAACCCGGGAAAGGTTAAGCAAGCGGCCGGGCGCATGTGATCGAAATGTGACGAGCGCCGTTGATATTGCGTTAAAGTTCCTATTTAATGCTTTTACGCAACTTTCGCTCGTAAGGGCGCGTGCCAAGGGGAAAAAGGGTGGGGCTATTCGCTAGCAAGACACCTCCTCTGATTGGAGTGGACATCAGCTCGACCGCCGTCAAGGTCTTGCAGCTGAGCCAAACCGGCGGCCGCTATCGGGTCGAACACTACGCTGTCGAACCCCTGCCTCCGAACGCCGTCGTCGAGAAGAACCTCGTCGAAGTCGAAGCCGTAGGCGAAGCCATTCGCCGCGCGATCAACCGATCGGGTACCAAGACACGCTTCGCAGCCGCGGCCGTCTCGGGTTCCTCGGTCATCACCAAACTCATACCGATGCTGGCTTCGGACGCCAACGACGAAGGTCTCGACGATCTCGTGCAGTCCGAGGCGGGGCAGTACATCCCCTATCCGCTGGAAGAAGTCAGCCTTGATTTCGAAGTGGTGGGTCCGGTCAAGGACAACCCGGAGATGGTCAACGTGCTGCTCGCCGCATCGCGCACGGAGAATGTCGAGGCACGCGCCGCAGCGCTCGAAGTGGGGGGACTCGAAGCCCGGGTCATCGATGTCGAAGCGTTCGCAATGGAAAACGCCTTCCAGCTGGTCTCGGAACAGTTGAGCGTGCCGCGCGATGGTCTCGTCGCGGTGGTGGACATCGGCGCCACGATGACCACGCTCATCGTGCTCAAGAACCAGCGGGCGGTCTATACGCGCGAACAGGTATTCGGCGGCAAGCAGCTGACCGACGAGGTGATGCGGCGGTACGGCCTGACCTACGAGGAAGCCGGCCTCGCCAAGCGCCAGGGTGGACTCCCCGAATCGTACGAAATCGAAGTACTTGAGCCCTTCAAGGAAGCGATGGTGCAGCAGATCAGTCGTCTGCTGCAGTTCTTCTACGCCGGCAGCGAGTACAGCCGTGTCGATCAGCTGGTGCTGGCCGGCGGCTGCGCCTCGATCCCGGGCGTGAGCGAGATGGTGCAGGAGCAGATGGGCGTGCCGGCGATCATCGCCAATCCGCTGGCCGGCATGTCGTTGTCGTCGCGCGTGCAGGCGCATTCGCTGGCGCAGGACGCGCCCGCGTTGATGATTGCCTGCGGCCTTGCGCTGAGGAGCTTCGACTGATGGCAAGAATCAACTTACTCCCCTGGCGTGAACAGCGCCGCAAGGCACGCGAGAAGGAATTCTTCGCGATGCTGGGCGCCGCCGCCGGCGCCGCCGTGCTCTCGTTCCTCGGACTCATGCTGTATTTCGGAGGCCAGATCGACGGCCAGCTGGCGCGCAATTCCTACCTCCAGGGGGAAATCTCGCAACTCGACGCCAAGATCAAGGAGATCGAGGAACTCGACCAGACTCGCGAACGGTTGCTCTCCCGCAAGAAGGCCATCGAGGAACTTCAGGCCGATCGCGCGCGCATGGTGCATCTTTTCGACGAACTGGTGCGCACTGTGCCGGATGGCGTCTACCTCAAGTCGGTCAAGCAGGCGGGGGAAATCCTGACGCTCGAAGGCAACGCCGAATCGAACACGCGCGTGTCGACTTACATGCGCAGCCTCGAAGCGTCGCAGTGGCTCGAAAATCCCGATCTCGGCATCGTGCAGACGCAGGCCGACCCGACCAAGGAAGCGGACCCGCGCAATCGCTACGCATTCATTCTCCGGATCACTCTGTCCAAGCCGAAGGGCGCGGGCACTGACGACGCGACCGACGCAAGTGGCGAACCCACCGCTCCGACCAGCGCCACACCGATTCCGCCGCCCCCGAGCGGAGGCGCGACATGAAGCTCTCCGAATTCCGCAACCTTGATTTCAACCGTGCCGGGAGCTGGCCGCAAGGCGTCAAGGTCACCTTCTGCATCCTGTTGTTCGCGATGCTCCTGTTCGCCGGCTATTGGTTTAAAGTGCGCGGCCAACGCGAGGAACTGAGGCAGCACGAGGCCACCGAGGCGCAACTGCTCGCGTCTTTTACCGAGAAGCAGAAGCGGGTCGTCAACCTGAATGCGCTCCGGGTGCAGCTGGAGGAGATGCAGGAAATCATCAAGAAGATGATCGAGCAGCTGCCGAGCAAGACCGAAATGCCCGATCTGCTGGTGGACATTTCCCAAACGGCGCTGTCGAGCGGACTCGACAACCAGAAATTCGAGCCGGGCCCGGAAGTCCCGAAAGAGCTGTACGTCGAGAAGCCCATCTCGCTCAAGATGGTGGGAGCATTCCATCAGTTCGGCCATTTCGTGAGCGGCGTCGCTTCATTGCCACGCGTCATCATCCTGACCATGCACGACATCTCGCTGCGTCCGCAGGAAAAGGCCAGCACGCTCAACGCGGGTGGCCCCCTGGTGCTGGAGGGAACGGTCAAGACCTATCGATACCTCGATCCCGAGGAAGCCGCTGCCGCCGCTTCCGCGACCGATCAACCCGCAGGTGCCGTCGCCGCGCCTCCCGCAGCCGGGGGGCCATGAGCATGCGGATTCGAGTCGAATCGCCCGGAACACAAGGGATCTGCCTCGGCCTGTGCTTTCTCGCACTGCTGCTTTCGGGGTGCACCCGCGGCAGCGACGACCTCGTCGCCAAGGTCGAGGCGATCAAACAGGAACGCGGTGAGCCGCTGGATCCGATCCCCGTCATGCAGACCTTCGAAACCTTCGTGTACGCAGCGGACCACTTGCGCGATCCGTTCACGCCCAGTGTGGACGAAGAGGATTCCGGCGCCGCCGGACCACGTCCCGATCCCAACCGCGCGCGCGAAACGCTCGAATCCTTCCCGCTCGATACGCTGGACATGGTGGGAACGATCGGCACGGGCAGGTCGCTGACGGCGTTGATCAAGGATCCGGACGGCGTCGTGCATCGGCTGCAACCGGGCAAGTATCTGGGACAGAACTACGGTCAGATCATCCAGGTCTTCGAAGACCGGGTTGAGCTGGTCGAACTCATTTCGAACGGATCGGGCGGCTGGACCGAACGAGCCGCTTCGATCGCGCTGGATCAAGAGTAGGCGTTGGGGACCACGACATGAGCATCTCAAGACTGCGCACAAAGGTGACCGGCATGATCAGTCGCGGAAATACTCGACGCCAAAGCGCGCACGCGCTGCTTTGGCTTGCATTGGCCGGCACCGTCGCTCCGGCGATGGCGCAGAACGCGCTGGAAAGCGTGACTTCGGCGCCGGGGCCGGGAGGACGGACCGAAATCACGCTGGACATGGCCCGGCCTCCCAGCGCGCCGAAACTTTTCACCATCGGGGCGCCCCCCCGGATCGCGCTCGACCTGGCGGATACGCGCAATGCCCTGTCGGAACGACGTGTTCTGGTCGGTCTTGGCGCTGCGGAAGCCGTGACCGCTGTAGAAGCCGGCGGCCGCACGCGGGTGATCGTGGAACTCGACCGGATGGTCAGTTACACCACCCGAATTGAAGGCGACAAGCTGATCGTCAGTCTCGCCGGCGGTGGACAGGGCGCCGCGCAGACCGCGATCATGGCCGCCAACGATCCGACCAAGGTCGTCACCGTTGGACAGAGTTCGGTTTCGAAACTCGATTTCCGCCGCGGCGGCGAGGGTGAAGGCCGAGTCATCATCGGCTTCAACAACCAGAATGCGTCCGCCAACGTCCGCCGTGAAGGCAATCGTCTGCTCATCGACTTGCCCGGTACAAACCTCGCCGGCGCAGTTCCCAAGCAACTGGATGTGACGGATTTTGCAACGCCCGTCGACGGGCTGTCGGCTCGCGGCACCACGGGTGGCAGCCGCATCGAAGTCATGACCAACGGCAATTTCGAACACCTCGCCTACCAGACGGGGAACGAATACATCGTCGAGATCACGACTCCGAAGGTCGTTTCGGAAGCGCGTCGAGCTCTTGATCCGCCGGTCTACCGCGGGCAGCGCGTCACCTTCAACTTCCAGGACATCCCGGTGCGTTCGGTGCTGCAGCTGATCGCCGACGTGTCCGATCTCAACATCGTGGTCGCCGACACTGTGCAGGGCAATGTCACATTGCGACTCGACGATGTGCCCTGGGACCAGGCGCTCGACATCGTCATGAACGCCAAGGGTCTCGACAAGCGGCAGTCGGGTAACGTCATCTGGGTTGCGCCGCAGGCCGAGATCACTGCCCGTGAAGCGCAGATGGCGGAAGCGCGCGCGCGGCTCGACGACAATGCTCCGCTGGTGTCCGAATACATCCAGGTGAATTACGGCAAGGCCAAGGACATCGCAGAGCTGCTGACATCCGAGGCATTGAAAGGGCAAGGCGGCGGCGGCGGAGGGGCGGGTGGAGCTGGCGGACAGTCTGCGCAGTCCACCGGCTTCCTGTCGTCCCGCGGTAGCGTCACGTTCGATGAACGCACCAACGTTCTGCTGGTCAACGACACGCCGGCCAAGATCAACGAAATTCGCGAACTGGTGGCCCGCCTCGATCGTCCGGTCGACCAGGTCCTGATCGAGTCGCGCATTGTCATCGCAACCGAGACCTTCGGTCGCGAGATCGGGGCGCGCTTCGGTATCTCTGCGGGTTACGAGGATCGCGACGGTAACGTCTTCACCACCGGCGGCTCCGTCGAAAGCACCAACCGCATGAGCAACCTCGCGCTCAACAACCGTTTTGCCGGCCGAACCTCGGGCTTGCCCGTCGCGAGTCCGGACCTTTCGGCCGGTGCCGGCGTGCTGGTCCCGAATCTGGCTGACCGGCTCAATGTCAATCTGCCCGTGACGAATCCGGCGGGCAGCCTGGCTCTGGCGGTGCTGGGCGCCGACTACCTGCTCGATCTGGAACTTTCCGCGCTCGAATCCGAAGGCCGCGGTGAGGTCGTTTCGAATCCGCGTGTCATCACCGCGAACCAGCGCGAAGCCGTCATACGGCAGGGCGACGAAGTAGGTTACGTGACCATTTCGCCACAATCCGGCGGTGGCGCGGTTCCCATTCCCAATGTGCAGTTCAAGGAAGTGCTGCTGGAACTCAAGGTCACGCCGACCATCACGCAAGACCAGCGCGTGTTCCTCAACATGAACGTGAAGAAGGATGAAGTGTCGGGCTTCATCAGCACATCGATCGGCGACGTACCGCAAATTCAGAAACGTGAACTCAACACCGCGGTGCTCGTGGACAACGGGCAGACCGTGGTGCTGGGCGGCGTTTACGAATTCAGCAAGCGTGAAGATTTACGGAAGGTGCCGTTCTTGGGCGATATCCCGGGCCTGGGCGCTCTGTTCCGCAACAAGAACCGCTCGTCGGAGAAAGCGGAACTGCTGATCTTCGTCACACCCAAGATTCTCGCGCAGAGCCTACGCTAGTCGCTGGGGAGCGCTAGCGAGCCTGCCTCACCACCGAGCAGCCCGAACAGATGTCTGGAGAACGTTGAATGAAATCCTTTATCCAAATCCTGATCGGCCTGCTCGCGGCGACATTGCTCGCGGCGTGCGGCGGTGGCGGCGGTAACGAGGGTGGCAGTTTCACGCCGTCCGAACTCAGGGTCACCTTTGATCCGGTATCGACCACTGCGACGCCCAGCTCCGTCATTTCCATCACGGTGCGCGTCAACAACAACAACGGCACACCGGTCGCCGATGGCACTGTCGTCTCGCTATCGGTCACGCCTTCCGATCTCGCGCTGGTTTCGTCGTTCGCCACACCGCCCAATCTCGGACCCGCCACCTCGACGACCACCCGGGGTGGCGTCGCGCAGTTCCGCCTGCACACCCGCGCCACCGGCACGGTCACGTTGCGGGCCACTGCCAGCGCGCAGTCCGGCGGTTCCTCGACCGCGACGCTTAACGTCAACATCGTCGCGGGGCCGGGCAACGATCAGCGTCTGACCATATCCACGCAGACGACGTCGCTGCCTTTCAATCCAACCAATCAGACTTTCCCGACGACTTCCCCTTTCGTCAGCCGCACTGACATCACGTTCCGGCGCCTGGACGGAACCTTGGTGAACCTCCTCGACGGCATCTCTGTAGCCGTTCTCGGAGGAATCGAGAGTTGCTCGTTCTCGACACTCGACGATCCGACGACGCCGGAAATCAACGAAACGCAAGTGCAACTGGCCAGCGGGCCAGTGGACGTAACCGCAGGCGTCGCAACGATATTCGTCAGATCGCGCTCTCAACCGGGACAGTGCACCATCGTCGTTACCGGTCAGGACGCAGAAACTGGCGAAACCGTTTCGGCCAGACTCACTTTCAACATCGTCGGCGGCGTGGCGCCAACGCCCACCGCAGTATTCATCGCCGCGCCGACCGATCCGCTGTACGTCCAGGGCTCGGGTGGAACCACGGCACTGCCGATTACCGCCACGGTGCTCGATGGCAACAACCGCCCGGTTCCCGATCCCGCGGCGGGCATCAACAACGTGCGTGTCGAAATCGTGAGCGGTCCGGGCGGCGGAGAGCGCCTGACGGGCATCAACGCCGCGGGCGCCACGGTTTCGGGCACCGTCCTGTTCTTGCGCACGACCAACGGCACCGTGAACTTCAATCTCATTTCCGGCAATCGTGTCGGGCCGGTTGTCATACGCGTAACCGCTGATCGTCTCGACAACAACGTCGACAACGGCATCCAGGATCCCGTGTCGGCGACTCGATCCGTGATCATCTCCGACGGTCGATTGTTCGACCTCGACATCGCCAACAGCAATGCAGTGGTCGTTGACGGCATCAGCGGCCCGCCCGGCGATCCGAACCCGATCTATACCGTGACGATCACCGTGATCGCAACGGATCGCGACGGCAACCCGGTCATCCCCGGCACCCAGATCGACTTCGGGTTGATCGATACGCCGCTCGCGGGCAACGACTTCGCGATCATGGGGAACGACGGCAATCCGCAGGAAGGCGGCCTGTTCTTCAACGCACCAACCGGCAACTTCTTCCTGGCGGGACCGGGCGACACGCTGGTCATCTTCGCCGAGGAGATCCCGGGGCAGCGCGACATGGAAGCTGCCCGTACGATCACGCAGATCACCAGCATCAACAGCCTGCTGGTGTCGCGTGCTTTCAACCGCAACGACACGACCGGTACGATCGTCGATGGCGGTCCGATCTTCCCGTACGTCATCGGCCGCGCGGCAAACGGCAACATCACCGCGAGTGCGGTCACCGACGAAAACGGCGTCGCAAGAGCGACCCTGCGTTATTCGCAGGCTCAGGTGGGTCGCCCGGTCATCGTGTGGGCGCAGGGTAGCGGCGTCGCCGCGAACGGCACGCCAAACCTCGTCGCTGACGTCGAGCGCCTGACATTCGCCGGTGCGGGTCCCGCGACGCTCACGGCGTCGCCATCGCAGGTCGAGGCGAACACCACGAGCACCATCCGGCTGTGCCTGCGCGATGCAAACTCGCGAGGCGTTCCGAACGCCGTCATCAGCTTCACGGCGAGTACTCCGGCGAGCGGCAGCATCACGGTCGACGGACGCAGTCCGCCGGGTACGGTGGCGTCACCCACGGGGGCAGACGGCTGTGCCAACGCAGTGCTGAGCAGCCAGAACCTGACCAGCCAGGGCGGCACCGTCACCTTCACGGCCGGCGGTGCCAGCACCACCGTGACGATCAACCCGGTCGGAAACAACATCAGCCTGAGCGCCTCGCCCAGCAGTTTCTCCGTACCGCGCAACTTCGTGGTGGCGACGACGATCTCGCTGACCGGTGTGGGTGGGCAACCCATTGCTGGCGCCTCGATCAACGTGAATTGCACGACCTCGGGTGGTTCGTTGTCGGCGACGGGTGGAGTCACCGACTCCAACGGACAATACGTGTCCTTCATCAGCGGCAATGGTTTCGTGACGGATCCGGACGGCCCACCGACGCCCGCCCCACCCCCGCCGGCACCGCCCCCACCGCCCAATCAGCCGCCGAGGAACGAGTCGGGTCAGTGCATCTACAGCGTCACGGGCAATCCGTCGGTCACCGCGACGGTGATCATCCAGGGCAACGGTATGTGCAGCAACGTCAGTCCCCCGGGATCCTGCGGTTGAGGTCCGAGTTGACGATTTGCTCCACAGGGTGATCAAGAAAGGGCCGGGCAACCGGCCCTTTCATTTTGGTGTCACGGTTCGAGTTCAAATTACGCAGGCACAGGGGAGGACGCGCCGCACGCGTCAGAGCGCACCGACGTGCATGGCAGAGCGGGGCACAGCCTCGTCGGCCACAAGGACGCGTCCGGCGATCCGCTCGCAACTGAGGCAGGAGCGGCTCTTTCGCAAGTTCCGACGCTTTCCGATGGCGGGCAGCGAGCCGGCGGCGTAGCATCGATCAGGACAAAGCGGGCGAAAGGCGCGATGACTTCAGCGACAGTGTCATTTGCTGCAGGCGACATCATCTTCCGGGAAGGCGACGCGCCGACCACAGCGTTCCTGGTCGAGAGTGGAACCACGGAAATATATCGTGGCTCGCCGGAGGCGCCACAGACGCTGGGGCAACTCGGTCCCGGAGATTTGCTGGGCGAGATGGCGGTCATCGACGACTCGCCCCGATCTGCCAGCGCACGCGCGGCCACCGATTGCGTGCTCACGGTGATAGACCATTTCCAGCTGCGCGAACGGCTCGAGAATGCCGACCCCATCGTGCGTGCACTGCTGATGGCGCAGTTGCGCCGCTATCGGAATGTGCTCAGTGGCCTGGATCGCACGGCGGTGCTGCGCGCGCGCGCAGCGCCGCGCAGCGCGGGCAAGCTCGAGGCAATGCTCGCACCCGCTGCCGGCAAGATCCGGCTGGAAAGCCAGCTCATGGAGGCGCTGGATCAAGGCACGCTGGCCCTCTTTTACCAACCGATCGTGGATCTCCGGGATGGAACCCCTAGAGGCTACGAGGCCCTGGTGCGCTGGCACCATCCCGAACGCGGCGTGGTGTCACCCGCCGACTTCATCCAGCTCGCCGAGGAAACCGAGTTGATCCTGCCCGTCGGTCGATACGTGCTGGATCACGGTTGCAGCGCACTCGCCAAGCTTGCGAAATGCGGTCGCACGGACTTGCATATCGCCATCAACACTTCAGCGCGGCAACTGTTGGACGACAGTTTCCTGACGGAGATCGAGGCCGCACTGATCCGACATTCCGTGCCGCCGAAGGCTTTGCACGTCGAAATCACCGAAAGCCTCATCCTGGACATCGAAGCTGTCAAACGCTTCATCAACGGGTGCCGGGAGATGGGTGTCGCGGTGCTGCTGGACGATTTCGGGACCGGCTATTCGAACCTGGGTCACGTGCACACGCTCACCTTCGACACCGTCAAGCTCGACCAGGGATTTTCCCGCCAGGCGTTGACTTCGCCGCGATGCCTTGCCGTCTGCAAGGGCATCATCGACCTCTGCCGTGCCCTGGATGCCGAGATGGTCGTCGAGGGCATCGAAAGTGAGGGCCAGCGCGACCTCTTCCGCGACCTCGGTTGCGAATACGGCCAGGGGTGGTTGTTCGGCAAGCCACTCGATGTGGACTCGATGCTGGCCTCGCACGGGGTCGCAGTTCCGTAGGAGGCTGGCGCTTTCGAATGCCCATTGCAGGCCCTAGACTCGCCTGCAGCGCGCTGCTCGCTCCGTGGCGCAGGAAGTTCCCGTGCGCCCAGCCGTCCCCGAATTGCTCATCGATGTCCTGTCGCGTCCCGTTGCCGAAGGCGGCATTGACGAACGCATCTCGAGCGCGATGCAACCGTTCGCCGATCTCGTTTCCGCAGCGGTGTTCGCAGCCATCCCGATGTTCGGCCACCAGGTGCCGTGGATCTTGTTCTGGCTGATCGCTGTCGCGCTTTTCTGCACTTTCTACTTCCGCTTCATCAATGTGCGCGGTCTCGCGCAGGGCTTCCGCATCATCCGCGGCGATTACGCGGAAGCCTCGCACACGGGCGACACCACGCATTTCCAGGCACTGGCGACGGCGCTGTCCGGCACCATCGGGCTCGGCAACATTGCAGGCGTGGCGGTCGCGATTACGCTCGGCGGCCCCGGCGCGACCTTCTGGATGATCGTCGCGGCACTGTTCGGGATGGGAGCGAAGTTCTGCGAGTGCACGCTCGCGGTCAAGTTCCGCCGCGAGCATGCCGACGGCTCGGTATCCGGCGGTCCGATGCACTACCTGCGGCATGGCATCACGGCGGAATATCCGCGGCTGAAACATTTGGGCACCGGCCTCGCGTTTGTGTTCGCCGTGTTCTGCATCTTCGGATCGATTGGCGCGGGCAACATGTTCCAGGCCAACGCCGCCTACCAGCAGATCCTCTACATCACCGGCGGCGACCAGAGTTGGCTGGCCGGGCGCGCATGGGTTTTCGGCGTGATGGTCGCGGTGCTGGTGGGTCTCGTCGTCGTCGGTGGGATCAAGCGCATCGCGCGCGTCACCGAGAAACTGGTGCCGATCATGGGCGCGCTCTACCTGCTTGCGGGCTTCGTAGTGCTCGCCGCCAATGCCGAACGGATTCCCGCGGCGATCGCCAGCATCTTCTGGGGCGCGTTCTCGCCGCAGGGCATCGCCGGTGGCGCCGTTGGCGTAATGCTGACCGGCTTCCGACGCGCCGCGTTCTCCAACGAGGCGGGCGTTGGCAGTGCCCCGATTGCGCACGCGAGCGTACGCACCGGCGAGCCGTTGACGGAAGGGCTCGTGTCGCTCTGGGAGCCGCTGATCGACACCGTCGTCATTTGCACCATGACGGCGCTGGTCATCGTGGTCACGCAGCACTCGCAGGTCGGTCCCGCCGCGGAAGGCGTGGTGCTCACTTCGAATGCGTTTGCGACGGTGCTGCCGTGGTTCCCCTACGTGCTCAGCGTGTTCGTGTTCCTGTTCGCCTACTCGACCATGATTGCGTACTGCTACTACGGCACCAAGGCGACCACTTACCTGCTCGGCGAGAAGCCCGGCGTCGAGCTCGGCTTCAAGTTGTTCTTCTGCTCAATCACGGTCGTCGGCGTGACCATGGATTTCAGCAAGCTGGTCGATTTTTCCGACGCCACGTACTTCCTCATGGCCGTGCCGAACGTGATTGGTCTCTACCTGCTCGCGCCCGTGGTCAAACGCGAAATGAACTCGTATTTCGCGCGGCTCGCCCGCGGCGAGATCAAGTCCACCCGCGAGATCCCGCAACACCCGGTCGCCTCGCTGTGAGGAACGCGCAATGACTATGCCGGCGACAGATCCACCCAGCGACTCGCTGTTCGTGCCCTCGCCACCCGCCGCACCGCCGCGCGGCATGCCCCTGCACTGGAAGATCGCGATCGGTTTCGCGGCCGGCCTGGCGCTCGGACTCGTGGTGCACTACGCCATCGGCGCCGACGCGTCGTGGGTGCAGGCGCTGACGCGGTACGTCACGCAGCCGTTCTCGACGCTGTTCTTGAGCCTCATCTTCATGCTCATAGTGCCTTTGCTGTTCTCGGCACTGGTGGTCGGCGTGTCCGAGATGGGCGATGTCCGGTCGCTCGGCCGCATCGGCTGGCGTACGCTCGCCTTGACCGTGGTGCTGTCCACCATCGCCGTCGTGATCGGCCTGGTGCTCGTCAACGTGTTCGAGCCCGGCGTCGGTGTGGATCCGGCGACGGCGCAGCAATTGCTCGACGAGGGCGCCGAGCGCGCGCAGGCGATCGTCAAGGACAGCGCCGCGCAACCGACCGGCCTCGCCATGCTGCTCGCGATCGTGCCGCAGAATGTCGTGGGTGCCGCATCGAGCAATGCCAGCATCCTGGCGCTCATGTTTTTCGCCGTCATGTTCGGCGTCGGCATCGTGATGACGGTCGCGACCCCGGCCATCGCCACGCTCAAGCGCGGCATCGAGGGCATTTTCCAGGTATCGATGACGCTCATCGGCCTGGTCATCCGGCTCGCGCCCTACGCCGTTTTCTGCTTCATGTTCAACCTCGCCGCGCTGTTTGGCTGGGACTTGTTGTTCCGCCTGGCCGGCTATGTGCTCGTGGTCATGGCCGCGTTGGCGATCCACCTGTTCGTGGTCTATCCGATCGCCTTGCGCGTGGCCGGCGGGTACCCGCCCCTGAGATTCTTCCGCGGCGTGCAGGAAGCGATGCTGATGGCATTCTCGACGGCATCGAGCAATGCCACGCTGCCGACCGCTTTGCGCGTGGCCGACGAGCAGTTGCACCTGCCGCGGCGTGTTTCCCGCTTCGTGCTCACCATCGGGGCAACGGCGAACCAGAATGGCACGGCCCTGTTCGAGGGCGTCACGGTGCTGTTCCTCGCGCAGTTCTTCGGGGTTGATCTTTCGCTGGGTCAGCAATTCCTGGTGATGCTGGTCTGCATCCTCGGCGGCATCGGCACGGCCGGCGTGCCTTCGGGTTCGCTGCCGGTCGTGGCACTGATTTGCGCGATGGTGAAGGTGCCGCCCGAAGGCATCGGCTTGATTCTGGGCGTCAACCATTTTCTCGACATGTGCCGGACGACGGTCAACGTCACCGGCGACCTCGCGGTGGCGACCATCGTCGCGCGCGGCGAACCCATTGAAGTGCCGGTGACCTCGCTGTGATGGGGCGCACCGGCGAACCGACTCGGTCAACGAACGGCTCGAGCTAGTCGCCTTCGAACTGGTCGTCGAAGAGTGTCGGGTCGACGTAGCGTTCGCCCGCATTCCAGAAGAGTCCCAGGCGTTCGAACGCGTAGGCCGCACCGGGGCTGCTGGTCTGGAAGCCGGGAGCACCCACCCACAGCACGTCGCCCTCCAGGGCGACGGCGTTCCCGAAAATATCGGAAGGCCGCGCCTGCGGCGCGCGCAGTTTCATGCTGCTGACCCAAGTCCCCGCGAACTGCGTGAAGGCGTAGGCAGAACCCTGGTTACTCGCCGTGTCGGTGTCGAATATCGCGCCCGCGACCAGAGTGTTGGCGTTGAGCGACAACGACCATCCGAACAGATCGTTCTGTCGGCCATCGAAGGCCGACAATTCCGCAGTTTGAACCCAGCCAGTGACACTGCGCTCGAAAACAATTGCGGCGCCCTGCTGCTCGTGATCCTCCGATTGCGTGCCGGGTTCGCCGACGACCACACGATCGCCTTCGAGGGCCACCGCCAGACCAAAACGATCTCCTAGCTGTCCGTTGAGTGCCTGGAGGCGTTGTGTCAGCTGCCAGGTCCCGGCATTGCGGTCGAACACATAGGCGGCGCCAAATCCCTGGCCGAAAGCTCCGACGACTGCGCGGGAACCGTCAAGCGCCAGGGCGCTACCGAATCGTGCATCCGGACTGCCATCGGCTGCTGTCAGCAGGTCTGCCAGCCGCCATTGTTTCGACGACCGCTCGAAGACGTAGGCGCCGCCGCGCGATGCGTTACGAAACTGGGCGCCGACCAGCAGCGTGTCGCCATCCAGTGCGACGGCGCGCGCAAACCCACTGTTTGCCTGCGGAGCTTCGATCGTCGTGCTTTCAATCCAGCGCTCACCCCGGCGCGCGAACACGTAGACCCTGGGTGGGACGGCGGTGGGCGCGGCGATTACGGCGGTGTCGCCGTCCAGCGCCACGGCGGCGCCAAAACTGTCGGCCAGGATCGAAACAGACTGCCCGTCCAATTTGGCCTGAAACTGCCAGGCTCCCTGTCGTCGGACGAACACGAGCGCTGCGCCCGCGCGGGTGCCCGATCCCGTAGTGCTCGAGGGCCGACCCACGATTACCGTATCGCCCGACAAGGCGAGAGATTCCCCGAACTGATCGTCGCCTGGAATCTCGCCGGCCACGCCGTATCCACTCGCGCAAAGCACAGCGAGCACCCCCAGCAGGGTGCGAGTACTTGCGGTTGTCAGGCGGGCTCGCGGCATCGGGGGAAAGGCTACCGTAGGGTGCCGTCTGGAACCTGAAGCACGCCTCGGGCCTTGGACGCAGGTGCGACGGATCGGAGACAATGCGCGGCGTTCGCGGACGGCTTCGCATCCTTCGGAGCGCACCGATCGCCCGCGTCCTTTCCCGCGCTTACCATTCGTTCAACTCAAACGGAGTTCCGATGCCCACCCGCCGTGAACTGGCCAATGCCGTGCGCGCCCTCGCCATGGACGCCGTGCAGGCCGCCAACTCCGGGCATCCCGGCATGCCGATGGGCATGGCCGATATCGCCGAGGTGTTGTGGAACGAGTTCTACCGCCACAACCCGGCCAATCCGAAATGGTTCAACCGGGACCGGTTCGTGCTGTCGAACGGTCACGGCTCGATGCTGCACTACGCGTTGCTGCATCTGTCGGGCTACGACCTGCCGATGGACGAGATCAAGCGATTTCGTCAATTGCATTCGAAAACGGCAGGACACCCCGAGGCGGGCGAGACACCGGGCGTGGAGACCACCACCGGCCCCCTGGGGCAGGGCTTTGCGAACGCGGTGGGCATGGCGCTCGCGGAGAAACTTCTCGCACTGAAATTCAACCGCGGCGAGCATCTGGTCGTCGATCACCACACGTTCGTGCTGATGGGCGACGGCTGCCTGATGGAAGGTATTTCGCATGAGGCGGCGTCGCTCGCCGGCACACTCAAGCTCGGCAAGTTGATCGCGATCTGGGACGACAATTCGATTTCGATCGACGGCCACGTGGCCGGTTGGTTCACCGACGACACGCCCGCACGTTTTGAAGCGTACGGTTGGCACGTGGTGCGCGATGTCGACGGTCACGACAGCAATGCGATCTATCGCGCGCTCGAGGAAGCGCAAAACGAAGAGGATCGGCCGAGCCTCATTTGCGCGCGCACGGTCATCGGCTACGGTTCGCCGAACAAGGCTGGCAAGGAATCGGCGCATGGCGCGGCGCTGGGGCACCCGGAGGTCGCGGCCGCGCGCGCGCAACTCGAGTGGCCGCACGAGCCCTTCGCGGTTCCGGACGAGATCTACCTCGGCTGGCGCGCGACGCACACGGGCCTGGTGCACGAACACCAGTGGAACGAAGTCTTCGACGCCTACGCGCGCGAATACCCCGAGCTGGCCGCGGAACTGACCCGACGTGCCCGCGCCGAACTGCCGGACGATTTCGCGGACGAGGCGTTGCGTTACATCGCGAAGCTCCAACTCGAAGGGCCCAGCGTCGCCTCGCGCAAGGCCTCGCAGATGGCGCTCGACGCATTCGGTCCGTTGCTGCCGGAGTTGATCGGTGGGTCCGCGGACCTCGCGCATTCCAACCTGACGCTCTGGAAGGGTTCGCGCGACGTAAACGCGGTCGGCGACGTCGGCAACTATGTGTATTACGGAGTGCGGGAATTCGCCATGACGGCGATCAGCAACGGGCTCGCGCTGCACGGCGGCTTCATACCCTACGATGCGACCTTTCTCGTGTTCTCGGACTATGCGCGCAACGCGGTGCGCATGAGCGCGCTCATCCCCGCGGCCGCCATCCATGTCTACACGCACGATTCGATCGGGCTCGGCGAGGATGGCCCCACGCATCAGCCCATTGAACACCTGGCTTCCCTGCGCCTGATCCCGAACAACCCGGTGTGGCGCCCCTGTGACGCGGTCGAGAGCGCTGTCGCGTGGCGCTGTGCGATCGAACGCCGCGATGGCCCCACGTGCCTGGTGTTCTCGCGCCAGACGCTCGCGCACCAACACCGCGACGCGCGACAGGTCGAGGACATCGCGCGTGGCGGCTACATCCTGCTCGACCCGCTCGATGCGAAAATCACGCTCATCCTGATCGCCACGGGTTCAGAGGTGGAACTGGCGATGGAGGCTGCCCGCCACCTGGCGCAACAAGGCGTCGGCGTGCGGGTGGTGTCGATGCCGTGCACGCGCGTGTTCGACGAACAACCGATCGAATACCGCGAAGGCGTGCTGCCCTCGTGGTGCCGCAGGCGTGTCGCTGTCGAGGCGGGAGTTTCCGACTTCTGGCACAAATACGTCGGATTCGACGGCGCCGTCGTCGGCATCGATACATTCGGCGCTTCTGCACCCGCCGAACACCTTTTCCCGCATTTCGGCTTCACGGTGGAAGCCGTGCTCGAGGCGGTGGGAGGCCTCGCGTAAACGTCCCGACCTCCAGGCCTTGCTCAGCCAATTTCCACGCGGTAGTAAGCGCGTAGCACCGCGTGGACCGCAGGCATGTGCTCTCGCAGCAGCGCGGGCGCGGAGAAGTAGTACTCGGTGACCACGGCGAAGAATTCGTCGGGTCCTTCCGCGGCATAGGGATCGATCGACGTCTCTTCATTGCGCTGGACTGCAGCAACGAGCGCATCGAAAGCCGGTTGCATCGCCTCCCGCCAGCTCTCCAGCGCGGAGGAGGGCAGTGGCGGAGTCCCGTCGAGCACTCCGTCGAGCAGATCCAGCTTGTGCGCAATCTCGTGGGCGACCACGTTGCAGCCCGCCAAAGGATCCGCCAGATCTGCTTCGATCGCTGCCCAGGAAAGGATGATCGGGCCGTGGCTCCACGCTTCGCCTTCCAGTTCGTCGTCCCATTCCGTGACGACTTCCTCGGTCTCGTCGTGCTCATGGCGTCGCACCCGAAACGATCCCGGATACAGCACCACGTCGTGCCATCCGCGCCAGGCGCTGCGGCCGTGTGCCAGCATCGGCAGGCAACAGCAAATCGCGACGATCAGGCGCCGTTCGGCCGTGACCTCGAGGCCTTGCGCGCCCACCACGTTCTTGTCGCGCAGGAACGCTGCAACCAGCGCGCGCATTTGCGCGAGGCTTCCGGCGTCCAACCCGTCGAGCAGTCGCACTTTCGCGCGAGCCGCATTCCAGGCTGCATCGGTGCAGGCGCGCGGTGCGCGCTGTCGTTGCCACCAGCGCGAAAACATTCTCAGTTCGCGTGGCAGCCGGACACGGTCAAGGCCGCGTCGAACAGAGAAGTCCGGGTCGAGCGGCGCAGATCGACGCGCTACTTGAAGGTGCCGGGAAGAAAGGACTTCCAGCGTCCGCGAGGCTCGAGCGCCGCATCGCCACCGCCGCCCCGGGAAGCTCCGCCACCAGCGGCTCCCGCGGCGCCCGAAGCAGATTTGACGCTTTGCGTCGGGCGCGCCTTGGGCTTGGTCGCGGCCACCTGCTCGGCTTCGCGCGATACCGAAATCTCGCTGCCGATGGCATTGCAGAGCGTTTGCGCAGAGGGTTCGCCCACCCCGGCAAACGCCTTGCCGCACATAGCCAGCGCGAGTATCACGAGCAACGACCCGCCGATGCGAGAAAGTGACATGGCCGCGAACTCCTGCGCTCGTCCCGCGAGCGCGTTCAATGGTCGAGCGTCGAGATCAACTCAGTGCCACGCAACGCATGCCGAGTCCCGGCAAGGGTCCCGGCGCAGCTTGTGGCCTCGGGGAAGGATAGCGGCAATCGCGGGCGGTCGCCCTGTGCCTGCTGCAACGCAATAGAAAACAGTCCTGCGCGCCGTCTACACTCGGCGCTCCTTGATCGAGCGGAGGCGCATGGCGTGCGCGGCGTGTCCGGACATGCGTTGCGACACGCGCTGATCGCGGGCATCGAGCGAGTGCAGGCCCGTCGCGACGAACTCGATCGCATCAATGTGTTCCCCGTGGCCGACGGCGACACGGGAACCAATCTCGCGTTCACGCTTGGCGCGGTGCTCGATGCCGTTCGCGACGCTGCCGAGACCAATGTCGGCCGCTGCCTGAAACGCGCGGCGGAGGCGGCACTCGATGGCGCGCGTGGAAACTCGGGCACGCTGATCGCGCAGTTCGCGCAAGGCATGTCGGAGAGCGTGGGCGAGGCGCCACGCTTGGGTCTGCGCACTCTGGCCCGCGCGGCTTCGAATGGCTCGCGGTCGGCGCGCGATGCGGTGGCCGAACCGCGCGAAGGCACGATGTTGTCGGTGTTCGCGGCGTTCGCGACTGGGCTCGATCGGGCCTCGGCCGCCTCCGCAACGGGGTTGCGAGAGGGGTTCACGCACGGCCTCGAGCGCGCCCGTGAAGCGCTGGCGCAAACGCCCCGGCAACTTGCGGTTCTGCGGGAAGCGGGTGTGGTGGACGCCGGAGCCTGCGGCTTCGTCGAGATGCTCGAAGGAATCAACCAGTACTGGCACACCGGCCGCCGCCATCACCCCCAGCACGTGGCGCCACATGCGCCCGACACAATCCGGGAAGCCACGCCGCGCGGCGCGACGCACTTTGCACCGGACTCTCCCGAGAAATATTGCACGGAATGCCTGATTGCGGGTGGCGCGCTGGATCGCACAGGCATCAGGCAGGCCCTGTCATTTTTGCCGTTGTCGAGCCTGGTCGTCGCGGGTAGCGAAACTCGGGTCCGCGTGTACGCCCACATCGATGCGCCCGGCGCGCTGTTTCGCGCTTGCGAAGCCTTTGGCGACGTGTCCGGACACAAGGCCGACGACATGCATGCGCAGGCCGCGAGCATGGCGTCCGACCAGGCCGTCGCGATCGTGGTCGACGGTGGCGCTGATGTGCCGGCCGCCATCGCCGAGCTCCATGGCCTGCATTGGGTTCCCGTGCGCGTCAGTTTCGGATCGCGCGACTTCGTCGATCGCGTGTCGCTGACACCCGTGGAGTTCTATTCTCTGATGCGTTCCGGCGATCATCCACCGCCGCGCACGTCGCAACCGCCGCCAGGTGATTTCGTGCGAGTGTTCGAGTACCTGACTGCGCACCATCACGATGTCGCCTATGTCGGCCTGTCACGCGAAGTCTCGGGAACCTTGCAGGCCGGAGAAAGCGCAGCGTCGCGCGTCAGGAGCACACAGCGCATCGCCGCCGTGGACACCCGTCGGGCTTCCGTCGCGCAGGGGCTCATCGCGATCGATGCGGCCGAAACGGCAGCGCGCGGATGTGACCTCGATACCGTCGTCGCCCGCATCGAGTCGATGCGCAAGCGCACTCGCCTGTTCGCGTTGATCCTGGATCCCGCCTACGGAATCCGCGGTGGGCGCGCGCCACGTCTCGCGGGACCACTCGCACGCTGGTTGCGCGTGCGGCTAATCGTCGGGATGAACGCAGGCGGTGGCATGACGTTGAGCGGCGTACTCTGGGGCAATGCACGACTGGCGGAACGTTTCGGTGGCTGGCTGGCCAGGCGTTGCCGTGAAGACTCGCGCTGGCGCATCAACATCGGACACTGCGATGAGCCCGAGGGCGCGTCGCGACTCGCCGACTCGCTGGGGCGGCACTTGTCGACACTCGAATCATGCTGGATCGGCGATGCGGGAACAGGGATCGGTGCGCACGCCGGACCCGGAGCCCTGATCGTGGGTGTGCAGGAGTGCCTGGCTTTGCCTGCGATGGTCGAGCGCGAATCGATGCATTCCAATCGGCATGCGAGCCCGTCGTGACACTCTGGACTGGACTGGTGCTCTTCGTGATCGTGAGCTATCTGCTCGGTTCGGTGTCGGGCAGCCTTGTGCTCGGACGCGCCCGCGGTGTCGACATCCGCTCGCTTGGCAGCGGCAACGCCGGCAGCACCAATGCGTTCCGGACGCAGGGCCTTGCGTTTGCGTTCGGCGTCATGACGATCGACGTGGGCAAGTCCGTGCTTGGGGTCGCGCTTGCACGGTGGCTGGCTCCACGTTGGGGTCTTGAACCCATGACGGCTGCGGTCGTCGTCGCCACGAGCGTGCTGATCGGTCACGTATGGCCATTGTTCCACGGATTCCGCGGCGGCAAGGGCGCCGCAACCGCGGTCGGTGCGTTGTTGGTCGTGTGGCCCCAGGGCGCCCTGATCGGGTTCGCGGCATGGCTTCCCGTGCTCGTGCTCGGCGGTTGGGTGAGCCTCGCCACGCTGATTGCCGGCATCGTCGTGTTCCTCGCCAGTGTGCTGTGGTCTCCGTCCGGCACGCAGTGGCAGCTCATCGCGTACACCGGTTTCGTCGCTGGCGCGATGCTCTGGACCCATCGCGGCAACATCGCACGGTTGCGCGCGGGTTGCGAACATCGCTTCGAGCGCGCCCGACTGCTGCGCCGGCGTATGCCGCGATGAATACCGGAAACGAGTTGATGGACGTCCTTGCCGACGGTGCGGTTCACTCCGGTGCCGCGCTCGCACAGAAGTTCGGCATCTCGCGCGCCGCCATCTGGAAACGCATTGCGCAGCTGCGCTCACGGGGTGTAGCCATTGACGCAGTCCCGGGACGTGGTTACAGGTTGCTGCAAGCGTGGAGGGCGCTTGACCGCGAACGGGTCTTGCAAAACCTGCAACGGGAGACTCGACGTGCGCTGGGGTCGCTCGGCGTCGTCGCAACTATTGGCTCGACCAACGACGATCTGCGCGCGTCGGCTTCAGACCTTCCGGACTTGAGCGTGCTCGCTGCGGAACATCAGAGCAAAGGCCGTGGACGGCGCGGACGGACCTGGCTCTCGCCTTTCGGGGCGGGCCTGTGGTTTTCGGTGCTCGCCAGGAACGAAGGCGGTGTGGGGCAGCTGGCCGGCCTGAGTCCGGCCATCGCCGTACTCGCGGCCGAAGCACTCGAAAAAGTCGGCGTGTCGCACATCGGCCTGAAATGGCCGAACGATCTGCTCTACGAAGGCCGCAAGCTCGGCGGCATCCTCATCGACCTCGCGGGAGACTGGCACGGGCCGAGCACTGCGGTGATCGGGATCGGCATCAACGTCGCGCTGCCACAGGCGAGCCGGGCCGCGATTGCGCGGCCCAGCGTCGATCTGGCCGAGGCGCTCGGACACGTGCCCGATCGGGACTTGCTGCTGGCGTTGTTGCTCGATTCGCTGCTGCCGGGTCTGATGCTGTTTCGCCGCGAAGGATTATCCGCCTTCGTGCATCGCTGGGAGGCGCGCGACGCATTGCGGGGACACCCGGTACGCATGGAGTGCGGCGTTTCCGGTATCGCGGAGGGCATCGATTCCGAAGGGCGGTTGCGCGTGCGAACCGGCGACGCAATGGTGTCCATCGGCGCGGGCGAAGTCAGCGTAGTCCTGGATGATCGAAATGTCGGCTGATCGGGAAACGTTGCTCGTCGACCTGGGCAACACGCGACTCAAGTGGTGCGCGCTGGCCGATGCGGATGGTTCGACTGATGGCGTGCAGGCAATCGCGCACTCGGGACGCGACGCGAGAGCGAAATGGGAGGCGTGCCTGAGATCGCGACCCTGGCGCAGCGTCTGGATCGCCAGCGTTGCGCCGCCGCAGTTGCTGGCGCGATTCGAACAGTCCTGCGCACATTGGTTGCCCGAACAGCCGCGATGGCATGCGCGCTCGCGTGGGCGGTGCGGCGATCTGCGCGTTGGCTACGATCAGCCGTCCCAACTAGGCATCGACAGGTTTCTGGCGCTGCTCGCCGCGCGCGAACTCTGGCCGCGCGAGCGCGTCCTCCTGGCTTCAATCGGCAGCGCGCTCACCCTCGATCTGCTGGAGGCTGATGGTGAGCACGCGGGTGGATTGATCGCGCCCTCGCCGCAGGCGATGCACCGGGCACTCGCTGGCATGGCTCCGCAGCTCGCGGATGTGACACCCGTCATGAACGAAGTGCCGCCAACCGAGTTTGCGCGCGACACCGCCGGTGGAATCGCGAGCGGATGCACGTTCGCAGCGATCGGGCTGATCGAACACTGTGTGCGTGCCGCAGCCCTGCGCGGAGAGCCGTCGATGCTCGTGCTGACGGGGGGTGGCGCAGCGACGCTGGCGCCCCGCTTCGAAGCGAGGTCGACGCTCGTGCCGCACCTGGTGCTGGCGGGATTGCGACGCTACGCGCAACTCGGCTCGCCGGCCGACGGTGCGGACGCGTGATCCGAACCAGCCCCTACAATCCGCGCTGACCGAAAGACGCCCACGCATGTTCATACGTTTGCTGTTGCTGATCCTGCTCGCCGCCAACATCGGGGTTGCGACCTGGCTCGTGCTCGCGCAACGCCAGCCGACGCCGCGCCTCCCGTTGAGTGACCCGGGTGTGCCGCCGCTGGTGTTGTTGGCCGAGCGCGAGCGCACCTCACCCACCACTGCGCGCGGAGCAACGCCTCCAGCGTTGCGCCGGAATGCGGTGTGCACGAGCCTCGGTCCGTTCGACACGCAGACCGACTTGCGCGCCGCCATGAATGCGCTGACGCCGGCCGTGGACCGCATCCAGTTCCGCGAAGGCGCTCGCACCCAATCCTACGGTCATGTCGTGTTTCTACCCGCGCAGCCCTCGCGCGAAGCGGCCCTCGCGTTTGCACGGCAGCTCTCTGCACGCGGGGTACGCGACTACTACGTCGTTTCCTCCGGAGATCAGCAGAACACGATCTCGCTGGGACTTTTCCGCGACATTGCCAACGCGGAACGGCGACGCGCCGAGTTGGCAGGCATGGGATTTGACGCCGAAATCGCGGAGCGCACGGAAGCGCGACCCGAGTATTTCCTAGACTACGCGCACGGCGCGTCGCAGAACGTCGACTGGCGCATGATTCTGCCAGCCCCGCGACGGCTGACAGCGCGAACCATTCCCTGTTTCTGACGCGGGTCCTGCCGCCGCCGTACAATCGGTCCCCCTTGAGGAAGCGTCGAGCGCGGACCTGTGCCGGACTCGGCGTTGTCTTGCCGGTCCAGGACGGACCTTGCCGGAATGTTTGAAGTCCGCGGTGCAGGGATGCACCGCCCGCGAAGCGTGAGTCGAGTCCGGACCTGTGCCGGACTCGGCGTTGTCTTGCCGGTCCAGGACGGACCTTGCCGGAATGTTTGAAGTCTGCGGTGCAGGGATGCACCGCCCGCGAAGCGTGAGTCGAGTCCGGACCTGTGCCGGACTCGGCGTTGTCTTGCCGGTCCAGGACGGACCGGAAAGACCCAATACTGCCGGCATAGCTCAGTTGGTAGAGCAATCGCCTTGTAAGCGATAGGTCCCCAGTTCGAATCCGGGTGCCGGCACCAAACGAAGGTTTCAGGGCATCCCAAGGTGCCCCCAAGTGTTCCCAAAGCTCGCGCAAATGCGGGCTTTTTTGTGCCAGTATGGTTCCCGCCGTCCCTGTGCAGCCCGACCCACGTGGGGGCACGTCTGGGGGCACAAACAGGCCAAAACGTCTTTTGGGGGCATCTGGGCATGGACACGTTGACCGTCACCGCAGTTCGCAATGCGAAACCTTCCGGCAAAGTGCAGCGCCTGTACGACGGTCGCGGCCTGTATCTCGAAGTCGCGCCCAGCGGCGCGCGCTACTGGCGCCTCAAGTACCGGCACGCCGGCAAGGAAAAGCGGCTGGCCCTTGGCGTGTTCCCGGTCGTGTCGCTGGCCGAGGCGCGCAAGCTGCGCGACGCCGCACGCGACGTGCTGGGCGAGGGGCGCGACCCAGCCACCGAACGCAAGGCCGACAAGGCGCGCGCGATGCTGTCCGCTGCCACGACGTTTGAAGGCGTGGCCCACGATTGGCTGGCATCGCAGAAGCACAAGCTGACCGCAGCGACCTTCGACAAGGCCGAACGCACGCTGGCGGCGAACGTGATGCCGTGGATCGGCATGCGGCCGATTGCCGAGATTGACGCGCCGGAAGTCCTGGCCGTGCTGAAACGCATCGAAGCGCGAGGCGCGCACGAAACCGCGCACCGGGTGAAGGCCCGCATGGGGCAGGTGTTCCGCTACGCCATCGCACACGGCACCGCGACCCGTGACCCTTCCGCCGACCTGCGCGGTGCGCTGGCGCCCGTTGTGTCGCGTTCGCACGCTGCCGTGACCGACCCCGCCCAAGTCGCGGACCTGTTGCGCGCGATGGACGACTACGCCGGCCATTTCCAGACCCGCTGCGCATTGCGATTGGCGCCGCTGGTTTTCGCGCGTCCCGGCGAGTTGCGTCATGCCGAATGGTCCGAGTTCGATCTGGACGCGGCCGAATGGCGCATCCCCGCGCACAAGATGAAGATGCGCGACGCGCACGTGGTCCCGCTGTCATCCCAAGCCGTGGCGATCCTGCGCGAGCTGCAGCCGTTGAACGGGCGAGGGCGCTACCTGTTCCCCGGCATCCGCACGGCGAACGAACCGATGAGCGAGAACACGATCAACGCGGCGCTACGCCGCATGGGTTTCGACAAGGACACGATGACCGGCCACGGCTTCCGCGCCATGGCTTCGACTCGCCTCAATGAGATGGGCTGGGCGCCGGACGTAATCGAACGCCAACTCGCGCACGCCGAACGCAACAAAGTGCGAGCCGCCTACAACCGCGCGCAATACATGGCCGAACGCCGCAAGATGATGCAGGCGTGGGCCGACTATCTGGACGCGCTGCGCGCTGGCGCCCAGGTGATCGCGTTCAGGCGCAAAGCACCATGAAACCTTCCAGTTGCGGAATGCATAAGACATGCATATGATTCGGCCGGATACGATCGAGTTCGACCCCGACAAGGCAGCGGCCAACCTGCGTAAGCATGGTGTGGGATTTTCCGATGCCGAGCAGGCGTTACGCGATCCGCATGCGGCCACCCTGCACGATCCGGACGCGGAAGGCGAAACCCGATTCGTGACGCTGGGAATGGATGCAGTAGGGCGCGTGCTGATCGTGGTGTGGACGCCACGCCAACACCGCGCGCGCATCATTTCCGCACGCAAGGCAGGAAAAGGTGAGGCGATGAGCTATGCGCAAGGAATATGACTTCAGCAAGGCCGTGCGAGGCGCGGTAGTCGCGTCGCCGGGCAAGACGCGCATCACGATCATGCTCGACAACGACGTGATCGAGACGTTCCGCGCGCGCGCCGAAGCGGAAGGTCGCGGCTACCAGACCGCGATCAATGAAACCCTGCGCGCCAGCATCGACGCCGATCAAGCGCCCGTCACGGTGGCGACGTTGCGCCGTGAATTGCGCAAGGCGTTGAAGTCGGCGGCATGACCGAGCGATGGCATCGACGCGCCTCAACGAGAAATGGGCTGTCCGGGTTTTTGCGCTGGTGATGTGCGCACGCAAGCAAGGAATATCGAGACCGCCCATGCCTACTGGAAAGACTACAAAGCCCGCGAGCGTCCCGTTTCGCGCGGCTGCCTACCTGCAAGCCGACGACATTCCGGGCTTTTTGTCGGAGGCGCTGTACGACGGCGACCACCGGGCGTTGCCATTGGCTCTGCGCACGGTTGCCGACGTACTGGGCATGACCACGTTGGCCGAGCGCACTGGCCTCAGTCGTGAAACCCTCTACCGCACGCTATCGGATAAAGGCAATCCCAGGCTGGACACGCTGGCGGCGATCCTGTCGGCGTTCGGCCTGTGCATTGCCGTTACTCCGTTTCCTGCTCGTGGCAAACGTCGAAGCAAACCGACGCGCGCTGCCGCTTGACCGACTAGCCGCATAGCCGCGCCTAGCCCGACGGGGCGAACTCGCCGTACACCCTGCGGCGCTGGCGCGGTTCCTTTTCAGGGGCGCGAGGGTGCGCAAGTGACGCTGGAAACTCGTTTTTTCCTGAGCTGGAGCGAGACTGCATCGGTCCTAGGGTTCGATGACGAAGGACTTCGACAGGCGATGCGAGAAGTGTTTCAGCGGTGGCAGAATCTTGAGTGTTGGCTTCCCGTCTGCTTGGATTCGATGGGTAGGGATTATCTCTCACACCTGCAAATACCTGACGTATTGAAGGTCGTAGTTCCATCCGAGAATTTCGACGAGCACGGCAGAAATGTGGACCTAGGGTTTGATGACGGAACCACGTTTCCAAATGAAGGAGGTCGAGACAGCGCATCATGGTCTGCTTGCTACAACCAGCGAAGCGGCTGGCAAAACTGCTACTTCACTTCGGGCCGTTTCGTCATCTCTCCAACAACCGTGCTTTACTCGTGTGACGACGGAGGGCGAATGACGTCGCAGCAAGTAGCCGTGGCGCCGCGCGAGTGGTGTAAAGATTGGTTTCCCGTCCAGTCTGATTTCCCGCCGGCGCCGACGTCTGCATCGGGCGGAGGAACTTCCGCGAATTGCTCACCGCTTTTTCGGTTCAAGAATCGCGCAACCTACAAATTCATTCAAGCCGAAGCTCACTTCACAAACCTTCGGAAAGGAGCCGGCCGTGGTCAATACGCTGTTTTTTTGTTAATGGTCTTCGTCGCTTACCTGGTGCTGCGTAACGCATGGAAGCAGACATCCAAATTGAAGTCAGCTGCTCTGTCGCATGTTGCCAAACTCGGGGGCAGCGGAGAGTACGCCTTTGACATCGTGGGCGAGTCTAAGTACCAAGATGCTCTAGAGTCGATCTGCGGTGGGCGAACGCACGAAGCTGCCGACAAGTACGTCGAGGCTACCCTCTACCAAGAGAATTCGAACGTGCATGACTCGCAGGCAGTTCGAGTAGATATCGAAGGAAAGACGGTTGGCTACTTGTCCCGGGACGACGCGCGCGCGTACCGAAAGCAACTGGACGCGCTTGGGCGCGGTCCGCTGGTTGCCGTATGCAAGGCCAAGATTGTGGGGGGGGTGGCAAAGATCAAAGTCGGACCGCGGACTCTTCGGCGTGAAGTTGGATCTGCCAGTGGCCTGAGTCATCGCTCAGGGTCGACGTGTCACCTTTTCCGTTGCTGCGGTCGTAGGATCGATCGCCTTGCTTTCTCGGGAAAATATTTGCGTCACGCTCTTGCTTCGGCGCGCCGTCTGCTGGTCCTGCATAGGCTTTGCGGTACCCGAGTCGAAGCCACTATTTGAGCGGTAGGGCCCAATGACCCCTATCTACGCAACCGGGGGCGGGTAAAGACTTCGCGGCAAACACCACCACGAACGTCCTCCCCATCATTTAA